>Ga0209641_10003027_pt1 | contig 14161 bp, 15 predicted proteins | sample RifCSP16_1_FD_184022 | JGI IMG/M metagenome (GOLD analysis project Ga0209641, IMG submission 184022) | Soil microbial communities from Rifle, Colorado - Rifle CSP2_sed 16_1 (SPAdes) (version 2) | ecosystem: Environmental > Terrestrial > Deep subsurface > Rock core/Sediment | place: Rifle...
CTAGCGAGCGAAGTGCGAATCAGCCGGAATGGTCGGCCAGCCTGCGGACTTCCCCGTTGTCAACACGAGAAGCAACTTCGAGCTGACCGACCACTGAGGCGCACACGATGCATTCGCCACGCACTTACCCACGCTCCTCCGTAACCTTCCTTACCCTGGTGCTGGGCTCTGCCCTTCGCGCCGAGGCATCGCAGCAACTTCCGGTGTGGAAGCTCTCCGACCAGCCGATGGTCGCGATCGGTGTCGTCGAGGGAGATCCCAACTACGAGCTGGCGGACGCCGGCAGCTCGGTGCGCATGGACGGTGGCACGATCGTGGTGGCCGACGCCGGCTCCCGCGAGCTGCGGTTCTTTGACGGGTCCGGCAAGTTCCTGCGCAAGGCCGGCCGCCGCGGCAGCGGCCCGGGCGAGTTCCGCTGGCTGCTTCGCGTGTACCGGCACGGCCCCGATTCGGTCCTGGCATATGACCACGGCGCGAACCGGCTGTCGGTGTTCAGCCTCGACGGCGCATTCGCGCGAACCGCCTCGCCAGATTCGGTAGGCGGTGACCGAGACTTCCCGATGGACGTGTGGCTGCGCGGCCGTTTCTGGGTCGAGGGAGCGCTTGAGCCTGATCGGCGGCGCGCCGCCGGGGAAACGCTGGCGAGGTTACCGTCGCCCGACGACGAGCTGGGGTACCGTTTCGCGCGGGTGGACGACCAGGGGAACATCTGGGTCAGAGAGCCGCTGTCGGAAGGAGGGGAAAGCTATCGCTGGACCGTGTTCAGTCCCCAGGGAGAAGCCATTGCCACCATCCGGACGCCGCTGCGCTACGACGTGCAGCAAATCGGTTCCACGTTCGTGCTGGGCCGGTGGCGAGACGAGAACGACGTGAACTTCATTCGTCTCTATCGTTTGGAGCGAACCCAGGCGGTCGAGCGGCCGCCCGCGTGGATCGCCGCCGGGCCTGAACCCGAGGGCCGCAGGGCTACCCCGACGCCAAATGCGGAGGCCCGCTCGGAGGTGTTCGCCGCCTTGCGCGCCATGGTCACGGCGCAGGAGCGGTACTACGCCGATCACGGCAGGTACTCTCAAGACCGCCACGCCCTGGAGTGGTCTCCGCCTGAGGATCTTCACGTCGACATCGTCGCGGCGCACAGCACGGGCTGGGCCGCCGTCGCGACCCATCGGCGGCTGGCGGTAGTCTGCGGGATGGGCGTGGGTGGAGCGACGCCACCCGGATGGCCCGAGGGAGCGCCGAAGTGCGGCTGAGGGCAGCCGGGTTTCTCGGCTCGAAGGACGGCGAACCTCACTGATCGCCAAGCGAAGGTAGCGAGCTCGATGCCGCGTACGTCCAGGAGTTGGGTGGCAGGCGCCGCGCTGCTCGTCGCCTGCGGAAGCGAGCACGGCGACGGGACCGCCACCGTGGCGGACAGCGCAGGCGTGACGATCGTGAGCAACTACGGCGGCGGAGGGTGGCCTCACGGCCGGGCCCCGCGACTGGTAGAGGACCTCTCGATCGGGATGATCGAGGGTTCCGAGGAGTACACGTTCGCCAACCTCGCCGCCGTGGCGGTGGGCCCTGGCGACACGATCTACGCCCTCGACCGGGGTGACAAACGGGTCAAGGCGTACGATCCCGGCGGCCGCTACCTGCGAGCGTTCGGAGGCGAGGGCGACGGCCCGGGCGAGTTCCAGGGACCCGACCTGCTCACGTTCGTGGCCGGCCAGCTGGTGGTCTACGACTGGCGCGCGCGACGCCTCACCTATTTCGGCCTGGACGGCACGGTCCAACGCACGGCTCGCGTTGAGAGCCGCTCGGTGTTCGCCGAGGGCCTGGCGCCGCTGGGCGGCAGTACCCTCGTGCTCGGCACCGCGGACGGCTACAGCATGCCCCCCGATCCCGAGCGCGAAGGCAAGTACTGGCTGGTGCGCATGGCGCTGGATGGGACGATCCTGGACACCGTGATCGCCACGACGGGTACCGACCAGGTCCCTTACCGGACCGAGCAGTTCCTCATGGTGATCCGCGCGCCGTTTGCGCGGGGCCCCCGCTGGGACGTTGCGCCCGATGGGACAATCGCCTTCGGAAGGGGCGATAGCTACGACATTGCACTATACGAGTATCCGGCGTTGGCACGCGAATCCGGTGCCCCGGCTCGGGCGCGGCTGGTTCTACGGATCCGCCGTGCGGCGCCGCCGCTCCGGGTAACCGACGCCGACATCTCGGCGTATCGCGATGGCTACCTCAGGGCGGAGAACCTCTCCGCCGAGGACCGGCGGCGCTACGAGGCGATGTTGGAAACGGTGACGTATCCGGCAACCTGGCCCGCATTCCAGGCGCTTCGGTTCGATGGCGCCAGCCGACTGTGGGCCAGGCGACCGGCACATGCTGCGGACACGCTCGCGGCGTGGGATGTCTTCGAGCCGGACGGCCGCTACCTTGGTGGCGTCGAGCTTCCCAAGGCGCTCACCGTACAGGTGGTGACCCTGGACGCGGTCTACGGAATTCTGCAAGACCAGCTCGATGTGCAGTACCTGAAGCGCTACCGGATCGAGGGGCTATGAGCCCGGCTCGTGCCGTCGCTGTCCTTAGTCGCTGCATCTAGCCCCCTTCACTTCTCGATCCGGAACACGTACACGCGCTGCACGTCCAGCTCGTCCCGACCGACGAGGTACAGCTTCCCGTTGCTCACCACCGGCTGTAGGAACGTGTCACGCCTCAGCCCGTCCAGCTTGAGGGAACCCAGGTACCGCCCCTCCGGGTCAAACACCGCAAAGACGGTCTCCATGGGCCCGGCCGGCACCGATACCCACAGGTAGCGCTCCGGGTCCAGATAGAGGCCGTTGAAGAACGGCTTCACCTTGGGGATTCGGTCCAGGTCGATTCGCCCGCCCATCTGGCGGAACTGCGCCACCGAGCCCCCACTTTCCCATTCCGCCAGCTCGGCTTCGGTTACGGGAGCCGGCACGGCGTCGAGCACGATCTCCATGATGGTGTCTCCGGCAAACGACGAGCGGACGATGCGAAAATCGCTCCCATGTCCGTGCCACACGTTTCCGGCGCTGTCCAGGTGGTACACTGGCGCGGCCGCGAACGGCACGCCCATCACCATTCCCCCCCGCTCGGTGCGGACGCTGAACGACTCGTAGGGCGTTCCGGTCGGCGGGGCAAGCAGTACCGTGTCGACGCCGGCCTGAGCTGTCGAATCGCTCGCACGGAGCGAGGTTCCGAACAGAGCGGGCCGCTGATCCGGATCGTTTCCTACCATGGCCCGGGGCCGATTCGGATTGGTTCGGACCGTGGAGCGCTCATACACACGGCCGTTGTGGTAGGCGCCGTTGAATGCCCATCCGTAAAAGCCGAGCCGGCGCGGCACCGAGCGGAGGTATTCACCCTCTCGGCTGAGGAAGGAGTACCGGCCGCCTTGCTGGTCCACCACGACCAACGTGTCCGGGGAAAGCCAGAACAGGCCGTTGGCGGCCTGGTACTCGCCCGGGCCTCCCCCCGCGCGACCGACCGATCGCACGTGCCTGCCGTCGCGCGCGAAGATCCGCAGCTCGTTGGCCTGCCGGTCGAGCACGTAGATCCGCCCGGCGTCGTTCACCGCGAGCCCCGATATCGACCCGAACACGGTGGCCTCCGATCCCTCCACCTCGCCGAGCCGCAGCTCCGGAACCAACGCCCAGGCCGACCCCTCACGCCACACGCCTTGCGCCGGGTTAGTCACCCGCGTCGCCCCATTCGGAAGCGTCTCCACTGAGCCCGACCAGCGCTCGTCAGCCTCGGCGCAGCCAGCCAAGACAGCGACGAGGGAAACCCACCTCACCGTGCCGCTAGAAGTCTTCATTCGACAGCAGTCCCTCCTTGCGCCACGCCATGGACCACCGCGGCGCTCGGCCTCCATCACGGCGGCGGTCACTTCAGGCCCGGGCGCTCGACCCGCGGCGTTGGTGACGACGATGGTGCCGCGCGCTGTCATGCCGACGGTTCCGCGCCACTCGATGCGTGCGTCGCTCCCGGTGCAGCTGAGGCCCAGGACCGCGCCCGCCACGATGGTTGCCGCCCCGCCACGATTCAGCACTAGTTGCCGGCCCAGCTCGAAGTGACCCGTGAGCGCCAACCTATCGCCAGTCGCTGATTCCGCCAGATGCTGCCGCCGGCGGAAAGTGGCCGGCACGTCACCGGGCGATATTTTCGGGGAGGATGCTTCGAACGCCCCGAACGTGGCATTCGGTCCGGAAGCAGGCAGCAGGCCAAGCAGTGGCCGTGGCGCTGCTGGTCCTCTGCGCCTGTGGTCCTCGCGATGCGCCAGGCTGGCGTGGAACCATCGACACGCTGGACAACGGAGCGGTTCTGGTCCGCAACCCCGCTGACGGGTGTGGGATTCCTCGACCGCCTGGCGCCTAGTCGAAGGCTTGCGAATCGGCTCGGTCGAGGGCCCCGGACCCGATGTGTTCGGCGAATTGCTCGACCTCGAGGTCGATGCTACAGGCAGCACCTACGCGCTCGACGGCCAGGCCCAGCAGATTCAAGTTCTCGACGCCCGGGGTGCACATGTAGGGACCATAGGGCGTCCCCGGCGGTGGACCCGGTGAGTTTCGGATCCCCCTGGCGCTGACGCCCGACGGCGCCCATCGGTTGTGGGGTGACGGACCAAGGCCACGCTCGCTACGATATACTGGATACCAGCGGCACGCTGGCCAAAACCTTCCGCCGCGAGAGCCGCGTGAGACTCGTGGGCGCCGCCGGGCGGGCCGCCAGTTTCGCTCCCTCAGGAAGCCTCTACGAGCAGGTCCTGATCCCTCCCCCGGACATGGACGAGGGCCTTGCTCGGTATGACACCGCGACCGGTCGTTTCATGGATACCCTGCGCCTCACCAAGCGGCCGGTGGTCGTCCGCGAATATCGCGACGCGCACGGTCGCGCCGTTCGCCCCTTTGCTCCTTCGACTGCCACCGGAGCGCAGCCGGGCCGCTAGCGACGCTACTCGACGTGTTCGGTCCTGGGAGCCGCTGCCTCGGCCAGTGTGAGCACCGGGCATGTCATGAGCCGCGCACCGCCGCTCATTCGTGGTGACCGAATGTTACTGGCTGGCTACAGACGAGTCGGATGTCTCCTACACGATCCGGCTAAGGGTCAAGGGTCGCTCCTAACGCCGCCACCACCAGGCCCAGACCCCATCGCCGGTCCGCCGTAGACGTGCCGGCATCGCCCGCACGGCGGTGCCACAGATCCCTGAGCGTGCGAAGGCGTGCCCCGGCCGGGCCGCCCGCTAGTCCCACGACCTCCGTACGCGGCAGCCCGGAGGCCACGAGTCGCCGCCGCTCGGGCCCGCGCTCGAACAACGTGAACATGGCTGGCGTCACCGTCAGACACGAGAGAATCGGCGCCGGCCCAGCGCGACCCGTGGCATCGAAGTCGCGCCCGCCGCTAGTGGACCTGTGTTGAGCATGTCGAGCCCCGGCTTGCCGTGGACTTAACACGGACCGTTCCCCTCCCCAAAGTCATTCGGGTCACCGGTGACCAACGACCAGTACTAGCGACACGAATAGGCATGCGGGACGCTACCGTACTTCTCGGCAATGTGCCGCTGCCACTCTACCTCCAGATCCTCTAACCCGGCTCCTGTTGCGGCCCGCACGCCCGCGTCAATTCCCTGATCACGAACGGCAGCCAGAAAGTCGCCGCTAGCCACGACGTTGGGTTGACGCTGCTCAAGATAGGTAAGGAATGTTCCGTACAGGTCGTAGGCAAGTCTTGACGGTCTCTCCCTTACCGAGTGGAACAGGCGGTAGGGCGCTAGCCCCCTGCGAGCGTTCGTGACCACAGCCAGCCTTACTCTGGCCTCGCCCACGCAGTCCAAACCGCCCGCCACCCACTCGGGAAACCCCTCTTCCAGCCACACCGGGAGAGACGCACCATCAAAGAACGCTCGAAGCGCCACGTGAGCGATCTCATGACGCACCACACGATCGAGGTGAACTGAATCCCACTCCAGAACCTGGTCGGCTGGCAGCGCCACTGCTCTGCCTAGTGGAAACGTAACGGCGTCCACACCCAGCTCTGTTTCAGCTACTAGATTCACTTGTATCCTGCGGCCCTGCAAGACATCAGGTGGTAGACCAGGGACCAGCAGTCGCCGCCGCACGGCCTCCTCAAGATGCTGCGCCTGTTCGGAAGTTACTTTGGTTGGTGGACCATAACGAACGTCAATCGAGATGCCTTGATCGATCCTCGCGCCTGCGTCACGCGCAACAGGACGCGACTCGAAGCAGGCCCACACCGATGCGAAGCAAACAAGTGCGATGCACACCTGCAGGTAGCGTGCCTTGTGGCCCCACGTAAGCGCCCGATTAGCTGACGGGCCACGTTGGCGCCTCACCGCACCCAGAGCCTGAGCCTCATTCACCCTGCGTCGGCTCGTGTTCAGAGAAACAGCATGGCAGAGACTTTAGAGAACGCCCATTGCTCGTTTTCGGCACATCTTCACCTGCCCGCCGGCGAGGCGCTGGCGGCGCTCCTGGGCAGCAAGATCGCGCTCCGCAATTGGCGCCGCCTGCAGACTGCCATGCGCTCGGCACGGCTGCCGGCGGTGAAGACCCTGGCCGACTTCGATTTCACCTTCCAGCCCTCGGTCAAGCGCGACTAGCTCGAAAGCCTCCACTTGAGCGTCCTCGAGCACCGCGAACACACGTGGTCTTCCTGGGGCCCCCCGGCGTCGTCAAGACCATCTCACCATCAGTCTAACGCCCCGCCCAGAGCGGGCGGCGGGTCTACTACGCCACCCTGGCCGATCTGATCACCAGCCCAGAGGAGGCCCAGCAGGCCAGCCGGCTCAGCCATCGGCTTCCGCACCGTGGCCTTCCCCGACCTCATGGTCACCGACGAGATCCGCTACCCTGCCGGTCACCCGCACCGGGGCCAAGCTCTTCTTCCATCTCATGAGCGGGCGCTACGAACACGCCAGCAGGTGCTCACCAGCTACAAGGGCTTCGAGCACTCGTGCCACGTCTTCGGCGATGAGGTCATGGCCGGTGCCCTATCGACCGGGTCCTGCGCCACTGCCACATCGTCAACATCCCGGGGCAACAGCTACCGCATGTGGCAGCACCGGGAGCTGGCCCACCGGCTCCTCGGCGCCCAGCCCCGCACACTGCCACCCCCCCACGGCCACCGGCCTGCCCAGTAGGAGGCCTAGCCGCCACCACCTCCGGGTCGGCCACCCCCGAGTGGGCTATTCCAGTGGCCGAAAGTGTGCAATTCAAATCGGCGTTGCCACACTGCACAACCCCGCGGCTAAATGCACACCCAAGGGGTCTTGCGGTGTACGTCTCTGCCACATCGGCCATCACAGGTGTGTCATGGACTAACTCGGCGAACCGGCGACGAGAGCAGAACGGCCCGTAACGACCTGGCGCCTGCGTCCTGCAATGATCGTGCCTTGCTTTTTGTAAGGAATACGATGGTGTCAACGGCATGGGGGTTGCAGGCATTGCCCTGCACGGCAACGACGCCACGTACGTCGTCGACCAGGATTCGGTCGCCATACGCCGTGACGACAGCCGCCATCTCGTGCTCTTCCACTGCGTCCAATAGCTGCGCAATCGAACGCGCACTGATCGCAGCAGAGTTGTTGACTCTCTCGCCGCACTCAAAGCAACCGGTTTCTGTAACGAGGCAGTTCATGTGGTTATCGCCGGTCGGCGAGTAATTGTACCCTTCGTGACCCTCAGTAGCACACGCCCGACAATCCGTCCCACAATCCTGCTGAGCCATCGTCGGAGTGCTTAGCGCGACCGCGCTCGCCAACGCGACCACAAGGCTGCCCAGCGTCTTTCCCCTGAACATGAGTTACCTCCCTGTCGCGAGGGCCCATACTCACGGCCCAAAGATGAATGTGGGATCGCCAGCCCGTGACGGCCCACACCGTCGGGCGGGTCGATCATCTTGTGCTGGTTGATAGAGATCCACTCAGCTCACGAACGCCAAGACGCCGCAGCGTCTCCGCCTTCGTGTTGCCAACGAAGACGACCACAGCCACCGCGTCCTCACTACACTTGGTTCCACGCACCGCAACCAGCCCGCGTGCCGCATGCACCAGGAGGCGACGACCATGCGCCACAACCACCGCCGCCAATTCGCCTGGAAGGGCGGCGGCAACAGTTTCCGCGACCAGCCTCGCGTCGACGAAGGCGTCACTGACGGCACGATCCCCGCATTCCGCGCAGCCCCACTCGGTCAAGAAGCAAGCCATGTCGTGGTCGCCGTTTGGAGTGTAGTTCCTCCCCTCGTAACTGTTAGTCCAACACGCCACACAGTCCGTACCACAATCCTGCGCCATCGTCGGCGTGCTTACCGCGAACGCGCCGAGTAACGCGGCTGCACATTGAACAGGATCTTTTCTGCGCGCATGACGCCACCCCAAAGCATTAAGTTATCTTCCCCCGAGAAAGGCCTGTCCGCTCCACAAAGACAAACGTACGAGCGGCCGCCCCGACGCCGCAGCTGCGCCGATCCTCTTGCGCCTCATCGATAGAGATTACTCAGCTCACGAACGCCGAGACGCCGCAGTGCCTCTGCCCTCCTGTTGCCAACGAAGACGACCAAAGCCACCGCGTCCTCAGAGCACTTGGTTCCGCGAACCGCAACCAGCCCGCGCGCTGCATGCACCAGGAGGCGGCGACCATATGCTGCGAACACGGCTGCCATTTCCTCTGGGGTTCCGGCCTCGACCGTTCTCGCTACCACCGCCGCGTCAACGAAGGCATCATTGACGAAGCGCTCCCCGCATTCAACGCACCCCGTTTCAGTCGCCACGCATCCCATGTCGTACCCGCCGTTCGGGTCATAGGTGATTCCCTCATAAAAGCCCGCAGCGCAACTGTGACAGTCCTTGCCACAATCCTGTGCGATCAGCGGGGACGCGAAAACGGTCAGCGCAACCGTCATTCCGGCGACGCCCGCCGGTGTGGTCCACTTCGACATAGTTCACACCCCTTTCTTCACGTGGTTCTGCAACTTGGTGACAGCCACCAATCTTCGATATGGACTTAGCGCGCGTTCTCGAGCCCATATCGCCATAGGGCCAATTGGGGCGTGCCTCCGCGTAGCACGCGAAATTCCACAAGCCTCGCTTCGTCTGTGAAGGCGCCAAAAAGGCGATTCCCAGTCCAACGGGCGACAATGGTGCCGGTCGTCAGGTCGAGGACATCCAAGCGACTGTCGTACATGTGGTTCAGGAGCCCATCATTGGGCTGTAGTATGGTACGGCCCCCCGACATGGGCACCTCGCGCATGTTGGCACGCCAGTCCTTCTTGACCCGCCAGATGAGTACCCACAGCCGGCCTTCGGCGTCCGCCTGCATCGCGATCACCTTGGTAACGGGGGGGTGGTCGTCAGTAAACGCACCCGGTTGTGGCGCGACCTCGGAGAGGGTGGGGCCCTGAAAGGCGGCGAGGCGGCGGCCATCATCAGCCCAGATTTCGATCAAGTAGTCGAAGGGCCACGTACTGAAGATTCTCCCGTGCGCGTCCGTAGCGACGACGCGTACGAGTGAGAACGGACTCACAATCCCTGTGCCTGATGTTCCAAACGATCGCACGACGTCCCGACCTCTGGTCAGGTGAAGCGGTAGGCCGATGCCGTCAGCCGTTAACAACTGAGGCGCGTTCGCTACGTAGCGGTGCCCATCTCGCAGCGGTACCGCACGCATCATTCCGGCCGGGAAGGGCCGAACGGTGTCTACCTCGAAGTCGCGTCGGAATAGGGTCTCCCGAGCTAGCGAGGGGTCTAACACGTGCACGCGTCCACTGGCGTCGGCGTACATTGGCATTGGAATGCTGAACTCGCCTGGGCCACCCCCAGCGCGCCCAACTCGCCGTAGGTAGCGGCCTTTCCCGTCGAAGACCTTGATCATGTCTTTGTATTGACCTAGCCAGTAGTTGCCCAGGCTATCACGCACGACGTAATCAGTGTGCACTACGTATCCGTCACCTGCGGTGTCACCCAAGACAACGGTCTCGCTGAGCCGAATGCAATCCGAACAGGCCGACGACCTATCACTCAGCACCAATATCTCGGTGCCAAATGCCTCTCTCGCGCCCGCACTGGTATCGTTCGAGCGACATGATTGCGTGGCGATTACCAGCGCCGCGACCGGCACGAAAGCAGCGCGGTTCATTCCGCGGGCCGGTGCCCGTGCGTTTCAGTGCAATCCACTTCACCTCCGCTGCTCGAGCCCGTCCGAGAACGTTACAGGCACCAGTCCCCGCCGCACCAAACTCGACGAGATACCTGCCGTTGGGCGGCAGCGTTGAAACGCACCGCCCCGCCTTTCAGACGACGCCCGGGCACTGCTCAGGACACCCGGACGCAGCGTCACGTTGCGGACAAAGTTGGCCGCTGGGAATACTCAGCATACGCCAAGTCCACACGGCAGGCGCCTGCTGCTAACGCGACGCGCCAGCCCACTGGCAACGACCCCCCTGCCTGCCTTGGCCTAAGGCGGGGGCGCACCCGTCCTCCCCTCTTCCTTTCCGGCCATGAACTCGCCAAATCGTTCGAGCAAACCCCGAAAGCCCGCGAAATCGCGCAGATCGGTTGGGGTTGATCCGGTGTGGCGTCTCACATACATACTGAAGGCAGCCGGGCAGCCAAACCTGCACTCGCACGCAGCGCGTTTTACGGGCCAGCCAAGCACATCGAGATCCCACAAACCATGCAGCGACGTGCACCAGCCCAAGAGCCGCCATGCCGGCGGCAGTCGGGCGCTGACGAGTCGCTTCTCCACGGTCCTCACGGCCAGCCCGCATCGCTGCGCCAGACCGCCGACCCCGATCCTCGTCCTCCCCCCAACCACAGCGCCGACTACCACTTGCCGGGCGGCCGCTCGGACGAGCGGAACGACTCGCTGAAGAATCGCTAGATCCGCAGCTCACTCGCGGGGACTAGCGCGCAGCGCGCGCACCGCCGCGCCGAGATTCTCGAAGCCCTGCAAGACTGCCTGCACGTCGAGACCAGACTTGGCAAGCGCCAATAGGTCCCGTGCCCATGCGGCGGTCAACCGTCCGTAGACGACAAGCGACGGCCGGTCAGTTAGCCCGTTCAGCGCCTGAAGCACCGGCTCGACCTCGACGACCGGTCCGGACCACTCCACGATGATCCCGCGGAGGCCACCCCGAGCAGCCACTATGGCGAGTTGGTTGGCGTGGGCGCAGAACAGCACCTGACGCTCCCCACCCGCCGCCTCAGCCACCACGGCACGGTCCTGCCGATCCCGGAGCAGAGCCGCTATGAGGGCCATAGGGTCCCCACCCGGCGCGCTGCCCCAGCCAGTGCCCGGGTGATCCGCCACCCCCGGGCCCGAATGTCGGGGGTGCGCCAACGCGGGAAGATCGCGGCAACTTCCGCTTCCGACAGCCCCGCAGCGATCAGCCTCCGCCGCTCTGGCCCGCGCTCGAACAGCGAGTAGGCCGCCGGCGTTACCGTCAGGACCAGCAGCGTGGAGCTGGCCAGGCCCCCGATCAGCGCGTACCCCAGCGCGTTCCAGATGTTGGCGTCGGCGTACTCGCTGAAGAGCACCAAAGGGAGCAGCCCGAAGACCGTGGTGGCGCTGGTCATGAGGATGGGCCGTACCCGATCCAGCGTCCCGCGCACCACCGCTTCACGGAACGGGACCTTCTCCGCTCGCCGCAATCGATTGACGTGATCCACCAGCAGGATCGCGTTGTTCACCACGATCCCGCCCATCATGATCACCCCGATGTACGCCTCCCGGGTGAAGCTCGCCTTGGAGACGTAGAACGTCAGGAACACGCCGATCAGCGCCATGGGGACGGTGAGCAGGACGCACAGGGGCTGCCGCAGCGACTCGAACAGCGCAGCAGTTACCATGAAGACCAGCACCAGGGACACGGCCAGCACGCCGTAGATCTGCCGGCGCTCCTCAACGGCCCAGCCCCAGTCCTGCCGCGCTTCGATGGTGTATCCCGGCGGCAAGGCGGTACTGGCGATGACGGCATCGCGCACCCGGTCGCCCAGCCGCGTGGGCCCCCGAGAGAGAGCCGCACCACGGGCTTGAAAGACCCGGTGTTGAACGAGAAAGCCCGGCCACAGGGGCGCTCTCCGCGTGTCGGCAGGCTGGGACCCGGTCCGCTAAGGTGCACCGCACGCGGCCGCTGTGCGCGATCGAGTTCCGGTTACGGAAGGTGCGTAGCTATCGCGATCTGCCACTGCGGGGACAGAACGACACGCAGCCGATATCGCTCAGAACGTCCTGCAGTGAGGTGCCGCCCGACTTTCAACTGGAATGTCGGTTTGCAGAAGGTAGGGACCCCCACCGCGTGAGTTTTGCAGAAGCATTCCCCCCTGCGAGCTGAGGTTGTTGCAGAAGGTTTCCCCCCCACGGGTGTGACCACGCAGGCACCATTCGCCCTCCACCAGGAGGGCGACGATGGCATTTCGCGAGGTCACGATGCTGGAGGTCAAGGAGATCCTGAGGCTCTGGCTGTTGGGCGTGGCGAAGAAGCGGATCGCCCACCAGCTCGGCTTCGATGTGAAGACGGTGCGGCGGTACCTGAAGGCTGCCCGGGCGCAGGGCGTGGAGGCCGCGTACGGGCTCCCGGCCCTCACCGACGAGCTCGTGGCCGCCGTGGTGGCGGCGGTGCAGCCGCGGACCGGGCGCCCCCGAGGCCAGGACTGGGAGCGGTGCGCGGCGCAGCGGGACTTTCTCGCTGCCCAGCTGGAGCGGGGTGTGCGGCTGACCAAGCTCCGCAAGCTGCTGCGCCGGCGGGGTGTGGAGATCCCCTACGACACCCTGCGGCGCTACGCCCTCGCCGAACTCGGCTTCGGTCGCGCCGAGCCCACCGTGCCCGTGGCCGATGGCGAGCCGGGGGCAGAAGTCCAGCTGGATACCGGCTGGATGGGCCTGTTGGAGCGCGACCTCTTCGGCCAGCGGCGCCGCTTCCGCGCGTGGATCTTCACCGCGGTGCGCTCGCGCCACCGCTTCGTCTATCCGGTCTTCCGGGAGACCACCGAGACCGCGATCGAGGCCTGTGAGGCGGCCTGGGCCTTCTTCGGCGGCGTCTTCAAGGCTCTGATCGTCGACAACACGACGGCCATCGTGCACACGGCCGATCCGCTCCAGGCCAAGCTGGTCGAGGGCTTCCTGGAGTACGCCCAGGCGCGAGGCTTCGCGGTCGATACCACCCAGGTGCGCGCGCCCAAGGACAAGGCCCGCGTCGAGCGGGCGGTCTCCACGGTCCGCGACGACTGCTTTGGCGGTGAGCAGCTGCTGACCCTCGACGATGCCCGGGCGCGCGCGCACCGCTGGTGCCTGGACGAGTACGGGCTGCGGCGCCACAGCACGACCCAGCGCCGGCCCCGCGAGCACTTCGAGGCCGAGGAACAGCCTACGCTGCTCCCCGCCCCCACCGCACCCTACGACACGCCGCTCTGGTGTGAGCCCAAGGTCGGCCTCGACCAGTTCGCCGCGGTAGCCAAGGCCCTCTACTCGCTGCCGCTCGTCTACCGCCGCCGCCGGCTCCGGGCCCGGGCCGACTCCCAGACCGTCCGCTTCTACGACCACGGGCAGCTGGTCAAGGTCCACCCCCGCCAATTGCCCGGCCGAAGGGCCATCGATCCCGCCGACTTCCCCGCGGCCTCGCTGGCCTGTGCCCAGCGCGATGCCGCCTTCTTCGTCCGCCAAGCCCAGGACCACGGCCCCCACGTCGGCCGCTTCGCGGAGGCCCTGATGGCGGGGCCCCAGCCGTGGACCCGGATGCGCCAGCTCTTCAAGCTCTTGAGCCTCGCCCGGAAATACGGCGCCCGGCTCGACGCGGCCTGCCAGACGGCCCTCGCCGCCGACCTGGTCGATGTCCACCGCCTCGCCGAGCTGGTGCGGCTCGATGTCCGCCCGGCCCCGAGGCCCACCCGCGTACTCCCGCTGGCCCGCTACCTGCGGCCCGCCCTGGACGAGATCGTGAAGTCGAATCCGAACGGTCGAAACTTCGGCATTGACCTGACTGAGGCAATGCTCGACAAAGCCAGGCAAAAGCTCAGCCAAACAAATGCCCATTATCAGTTATCAATTGGGGATGCGTACGACTTACACTTTGAGAATGCTCAATTCGATGTACTGGTCAACAACTACATGTTTGACTTGCTGCCCGAAGCCGATTT
>Ga0209641_10003029_pt1 | contig 14149 bp, 12 predicted proteins | sample RifCSP16_1_FD_184022 | JGI IMG/M metagenome (GOLD analysis project Ga0209641, IMG submission 184022) | Soil microbial communities from Rifle, Colorado - Rifle CSP2_sed 16_1 (SPAdes) (version 2) | ecosystem: Environmental > Terrestrial > Deep subsurface > Rock core/Sediment | place: Rifle...
AGGCGAATTGCTCAAGCTCGCGCGGGCCGGGGGGCACGCCTCCAGCGGCGCCAAGGGGCGATGATGGGACAGGAGGCGACCATGATGCGGCACGCTCGCTTGCTCCTTGTTGCCCTGGTACTGATGGCGCCGGCCTGCGGCCCGACTGAGGCAGAGACCCCGCGCCTTTCTCTCTTCGTAGGGGTGGACGTCAGCGGATCTTTCTCAGGGACGCCGCAGTTCCGGGATTCCGTCCGGTTCCTCTCCTACTACCTCTACGGCCATCTCCACGGGACGGGTGGCCTCGAAAAGCCGCGGGCCCTCTTCGTGGGCTCCATCGGGGGCGACACGCCGAACGAGCCCAAGGCGTTCTACCCGATCCAGATGTTCGAGCGGATGAACGCCTCCGAGATGGAAGCCAAGCTCACCGAGCTCTTCACCGTGAAGGGAAACTATCTGACAGACTTCAACGCCTTCTTCAAGCGGGTCTCCGAGACCGTGCAAAAGCAGAACCTCGTCCTGGCCCCCATCCTTATCGTCATCGTGAGCGATGGTGTCCCAGAGGTGGCTGCGGATCAGGGGCGAAAGGTGGTGCCACAGGCCTACGAGAAGATCGACGTTTCCTCCCTGGAGTACCTGGCTCGGAACGTGACGATCCGCATACTCTACCCATCTCCCAAAGTTGCCGCGGAGTGGGACCGGAAGGTCCCCAGGCAGCGAGTTCGGATTTGGCCGGTGGAATCGGAGATCATGCAGGGCTGGCAAGACCAGCTTGAGAACCGGCCGGCGGTCGAGGAGGAGAAGCGCCTGTGGAAGTGGATCGCGGACATCGTGGATAAGCGGGTTCGCCGCCAGCGGATCATCTAATATAATACAAACGCATCTCACCTTGTGACAATCGAGCAATAGAACATTGGACCGCCCCTCGATCTTCCTCGGGGTGGTGAGCGAACCACAATGGAGCATTTTGCCTACAAAATCACTCTATTGTTCCACTGCTCCATTGCTCCAAAGTAAACGCACTTTGTGCGTTTACTTTAGTCCTGTCCCATCCCACCGACGGCAAGCGCCATCCGCGAGACCTTGGACGTTGGACTTTGGACTATCGGGGCGGCTTCAGCTTTCGGCGAGGAGGAGGAAGGCCAGAAGGCTGGAGATGAGAAAGACGGAGACCCACGAGGTGACCTCGAGGCCATCCCTCCACCGGTTGATGATGGCCACGGCGTCAACGGCGCCGATGCCAAAGGCGAGCGGCTCTCGCCATGACAGCGGGATCCTTCCCTCTTTATAGCCTTGAATGAGTCGCAGAAAGGGGATCATCCCGGGGACCACCACCCCCACCACGAGCAGCGTGATCCCCCATCCCCAGTTTCCGCGGAGGAGCTGTGCGGAGGCCAGCACGAGATTAAACCCGGTGACCGCCGTAAGGAACAGGCGAATCAAGAATTGGGGGCGGTCCTCCTCCAGCCTGACCGCACCTCGGATCTCCTTCTCGCCCATAGGATCGCTCCCTCTGGAGGAAGACACGGTGGTCGCAGTTTAGCACGCACCTGTGCGAAACAGAAGCCCAACCTGCTGAGTCCCCCCCGGCTCCCCTGAGCCCCAGGGTCGGTCTCTGCCCTTTCCGCCCTTGACATTTCGCTCACGCCAGTGCTACGTAGAAGGCCCAACCTGCACGTCATCCTGTCTCGACGCTCCCCCCAGGAGGGGCCGTCCATGCCTCTGCTGCGCCACGTGGAAGAGCGGGTGTACCAAACGTGGGAAGCGAGCCGCCGCCGTCAATCTTCCATCCTATCTCGCTTTGTGGCCGAGGCGGAGCGCGCCGGGGGAGTCGTCCGTCAAGCAGTCGATCCGCAGGCGGTGGGATTCTCCATTGCCGCGCTGGCCAAGGCCCAGGGAATTACCCTCTGTCAGGCGACCGACGGTGACCTTGCCCGAGAACTGAATCTGGAGGCTGCCCTGATCGAGGCAGGCGTCAGTCTGGTGACTGGGCCGAGTCCCGACGGGATCGGTCATGCTGAAATCGGGGTGACTCGGGCGACGGCAGGCGTAGCCGAGACCGGCTCGATCGTTGTCCATCTGGATGAGGTGGACGCGCGTCTGCTCACCATGCTTCCGGAAATCCATGTGGCCCTCCTACACCAGGATACGGTGGTGGACTCGCTGGAAGAGGGTCTGCTCCTGACCCGCTACCTGATCCTGAGATCCTGCCTTCAGGGCCGGCCGTCCTATCTCTCGTGGGTGACGGGGCCGAGTCGCACCGCGGATATCGAGCGGGTGCTCACCATCGGTGTCCACGGACCCCGGCAGCTCCACATCTTTCTCCTGCCCCCGGCGGGGAAGGGAATCGGATCATCATGACACGCCAAGAAGAGTTTCGCCGTCGCGCGGCCGCGGCGTTGGCGAACCCCCGGATTCGAGACAACCTGGGCCGGTTCGGCATCGCCTACGGGACTGCACGACGGAATGCCCTTGCCGTCGTCGACTACGAGAAGGAGCGGGCCCGGCTTCGGCGAATGAAAGAGGACGCCATCGAGCGGCTCCCGGAACTGGCTCGGCAATTCGTGGAGGCGGCCCGGCGGGTTGGAGTCATCGTGTATGAAGCCAAGAACGCCGAAGAGGCCAACCGGTATATCGGCGACCTCGCCAGGGCAAAGGGGGTGGAGCTGGTCGTCAAGTCCAAGTCGATGGTCTCCGAAGAGATCGGACTCAACCATCACCTGGAGCGGCTGGGAATCACCCCGGTCGAGGCGGACCTGGGGGAATGGATCATCCAGCAGGCGGGGGCGCATCCCTCCCACAGCGTCATGCCCTGTATCCACATGAGCAAGGAGGAGGTGGCCGGCGTCTTTTCGAAGGCCCTGGGGCGCGAGGTTTCGCCGGACGTCAGCCTCATGGTCCGTCTGGCCCGGGAAGAGCTTCGGGAGAAGTTCCTGAGTGCCGGTATGGGGATCTCTGGGGCCAACATCGCCGTGGCCGAGACCGGAAGCGTCATTATCGTGACGAATGAGGGCAATGGCCGCCTGGTCACCAGCCTCCCTCCCATTCACGTCGCCCTGTTAGGGTACGACAAGATCGTGCCGACCATCGAGGACGCCGCCGCGCACCTCAAGCTGCTCGCCAAGACAGCCACCGCCCAGCATCTCACAGTTTACACGACCTTCATCACGGGGAAGACCGGGGCGGCTGCAGTCGCCAGGCCTCGCGAGTTCCGAGGGGCCGCCACCGGCGAGATGCACATCGTTTTGCTCGATAACGGCCGGTGGGCGATGCGGGATGATGCAGAGTTCAGGGAGGCCCTGTACTGTGTCCGCTGTGCCTCTTGCGCCAACGTCTGTCCGACGTACCGGGTCGTGGGGGGGCATGTATTCGGCCATATCTACACCGGGGTGATCGGGGCCGTGATCACGCCGTTTCACCACGGCTGGGAGGCGGCGGCCGTTCCGCAGGAGGCGTGTCTCCTCTGTCGGGCCTGTGTCGATGCCTGCCCGGCTGAGATCGATCTCCCCCGGATGATCGTCGCCATGCGAGGCCGGATCGTGGAGCAGGAAGAGCAGCAGAAGAAGGCCAAGGGGATTCGGCGCCTCTTTCTCGATGCGATCCTCCCGAGCCCAAGCCTCTTCCATCTGGCCCTCCGGCTGGCGGCGGTGATGCAGCTTCCCCTCACTCGGGGGCGGACAATCCTCCGCGAGTTGCCGGGGCCGCTGAAACGCCTCACCAGGATCCGGGCGATGCCCGCAGTCGCCGCCCGCCCCCTGCGGAGCCGGGTGGCGGAAGTCCTCCCGGCTCGCCGGGAGTCGAGACGGACCGTAACCTTCTTTGCGAGCTGCCTTATCGATCAGTTCTACCCCGAGATCGGCGAGGCGGTGATCAAGGTCCTGAATCACTGCGGGGTCACGGTGCACTTCCCGAAGGCCCAGAGTTGCTGCGGCCTGCCGGCCTATTATGAGGGGCACAAGGAGACGGCGGGGCGGATGGCGAAAGGCCTGATCGTCGCCCTCGAGCCAAGTCCGGGGGAGCACGTCGTGACCGCCACACCCCCCTGCGGGATCACCCTGAAGCAGTACATCCCCAAGCTGGTCAAGGGAGATCCACGTTGGGAAGGGCGGGGACAAGCTCTCGCGGCCCGGACGCTCGATTTCTCAGAGTATCTGGTCGGAGTCTTGGGTCTTGGGGAGGGGACGTTCGGAGAGCCCACTCCTCACAAGGTCCCGCTGACCTACCACGATTCGTGTAGTGGCCTCAGGGGCCTGCGGCTCGCTGAGCCCCAGCGGCGCCTCCTGCGGATGCTCACGCGGTATGAACTCAGGGAGCTCGACGAGATCGGCGAGTGCTGCGGCTTTGGCGGTCACTTTTCGATGGACTATCCCGATGTGGCCGGCGAGGTGCTCACGCGCAAACTCGCGGCCATCGAGCGGACAGGGGCGCAAGTCGTGGCGGTAGACAGCCCCGGCTGTCTCCTCCAGATCCGGGGCGGCCTCCTCAAGCGGCACAGCCCCGTCCAGGTCCGGCACATCGCCGAGCTGCTCGCCGAGGCGCTCGCCTGAGGAAGAGAATCGCCTTTCCGCATAGCGAAAAGTCCGCAGTTTTTTATTGTCAGGATGGTCCTGAATCACGACGACCCCCTCGTTCGGGGGGGAGGAGGGAAGCAATGACGCAGGTGGGTGAAATGATCCGGCAGATGTATATCAACGGGAAGTGGGTTGAGGCCAAGAGTGGGAAGACGTTCAAGGTGATCAACCCTGCCACAGGTGAGACGGTGGCGGAACTTCCTGATGGAGGGGCAGAGGACGCTCGTTTGGCCATCAACACCGCCCACGAGGCCTTCAAATCCTGGTCCCGCGTCTCGCCCGTCGAGCGGTCTCGCTCTCTGGAAAAGGCCTTCAAGCTGATGACCGAGCGGCGGGACGAGCTGGCCAAGCTGATTACGTTGGAGAACGGGAAACCCTTTGAGGAGGCGAAAAAGGAGGTAGCGTTTGGCGCCGGGTACTTTGACTGGTTCGCCGGCGAGGCCCGGCGGGTCTATGGTGACGTGATCCCCTCCCCGGCTGGGTCGAGACGATTCTGGATGATCCGGCAGCCGGTGGGGGTGGTCGCCGCTATCACCCCGTGGAACTTTCCCGCCACCATGATCACGCGCAAGATCGCCCCCGCGCTGGCCGCCGGCTGCACCGTGGTCCTGAAGCCTGCCGAGCAGACCCCCTTGACCGCCTTGGCGATCACCAAGATCCTCCACGACGTCGGACTGCCACCCGGAGTCCTGAATGTCGTGACGACCCTCTACCCTGAAGAGATCGGCAAAGAATTCCTGAGGAATCCCCTGGTCCGCAAGATCGGTTTCACCGGCTCGACCGAGGTGGGGAAGCTCCTCATGCGCGGCGCGGCGGATCAGTTGAAACGCGTCTCCTTTGAACTGGGGGGCAATGCTCCCTTCATCATTTTCGAAGACGCCGACTTTGACGCCGCCGTGGATGGGGCGGTGGGGATGAAGTATCTCCGGGTAGCGGGTCAGTCCTGCATCTGTGCGAACCGGATCTACGTCCAGGAGAGCATCGCTGAGCGGTTCACCAAGGCCTACGTGGAGAAGGTGAAAGGGATCAAGGTCGGACATGGATTCGAGCCTGGCGTGGTCATCGGGCCGCTGATCAATAAAGACACCCTGGAAAAGGTCGATCGCCTGGTGCAGGACGCGGTGAAGAAAGGGGCCAAGGTGGCGACCGGTGGTGGACGGCTCAAGGAAGCGGCTTTTGCGAAGGGCTACTTCTACGCCCCCACGGTCCTCACGAACGTGACTGAAGAGATGGGGGTGACGCGCGAGGAGATCTTTGGTCCGGTCGCGCCCATCCTGACCTTTCGAACCGAAGGGGAAGTCATCGAACGGGCGAACAACACCAACTATGGGCTGGCCAGCTACGTCTTCACCAAGGATCTGGGCCGCGTCTTCCGCATCACTGAGGCGTTAGAGTATGGGCTGGTCGGGGTGAACGATGCGGCCGGATACGGCCATGAGACCCCCTTTGGCGGGTTCAAAGAGTCAGGTCTGGGCCGAGAAGGAGGCAAGGAGGGGATCGAGGAGTACACCGAGGCCAAATCCATCGTCGTCAACCTCCCCCAGTAGCCTTCGCAGGGGAGGGATTTCGAAGGGCCAGCGCTTCGGCGTTGGCCCTTTGTTTGTGACGGCGTCGCCTTGACACGACCAGACGATTTGCCTAGAGTGGGTCGGGCATTGCGAGGGTGGAGGAGGGGCGCCTGCGGCCCGAAGGGAGGGACAGGGGATGGCGGTGATGGCAGCGCCCGTGTTGGTGACGGGTGCTACGGGCTTTATCGGCAGGGCGCTCTGCACGGCCCTGAAGGAGCGGGGACAGCCCTTTACGGCGCTCAGCCGCCGTCCGGAGCGGGCCAAGACGCTCGTGCCGGGGGTGAAAGAGGCGTGGCGGTGGAGGCCGCGGTTGGAGCACCCCCCCTTGAGCGCCGTCCAGGGGGCGGGTGCGGTCGTGCACCTGGCGGGCGAAAGCGTGGCCGGGCGATGGAATAAGGAGAAGAAGCGGGCGATCCGGGAGAGCCGGGTCATCGGCACGCGGCACCTGGTCGCGGCCATCGGCGAGGCCAAGTCAAAACCCGGCGTGCTGGTGTGCGGCTCGGCCGTCGGCTACTACGGGAATCGGGGGGACGAGGAACTGACCGAAGAGACCGGTCCGGGCAGTGACTTTCTGGCTGATGTCTGCCAGGCGTGGGAGGCCGAGGCCAGGCGGGCGGAGGAGCACGGGGTTCGGGTGGTGATGCTTCGGACCGGAGTCGTGCTGGGTCGGGGAGGCGGGGCGCTCAAGCAGATGCTCCTTCCCTTCAAACTGGGCCTCGGGGGACCGGTGGGGAACGGGAAGCAGTGGATGCCCTGGGTGCATGTCGATGACGTCGTGGGAATCATCCTCCATGCCGTTCAGCATGCGACCGTCAGGGGCCCGGTGAATGCCACCGCGCCGACTCCCGTCCGAAACCGGGAGTTCACCCAAACGCTGGCGCGGCTGCTGCGTCGTCCCGCCCTGCTGCCCGCTCCGGCTTTTGGCCTCAAGATCCTCCTCGGCGAGTTCGCCGATGTCCTGCTCGCCAGCCAGCGGGTGCTGCCCAAGCGAATCCAGGGCGCGGGCTACACCTTTCGCCATCCCGCCCTAGACGCGGCCCTCGCCGCGATCGTGCGTTGAAATCGGAGGCGCAGATGCCGTTACACCGGAGCGACGTCGATCACGGACAGATCGAGGGGCTGGTGAAGAAACAGTTCGGGGAGGATTTCACGTGTCTGCTCACGCGCGATCACCCGTCGGGCCGGTACGTCAAGAGCGAGCGGCCCGACGTGATCGGCCGGCCGCGGAAGGTCGGGTTTCTCACCCTGGGCTATGAAGTGATCGGCCAGTTCAAGGACGAGAATGGCGATGTCTTTGAATTTTACCGGGAGTGGGAGGCGGACCGGGCTCGCGCCTTTGTCGAGGAGTACAAGCGGGCCCTGGGGCATGATCTGCGGTTACAACTGATCGGCTGAGGCAAGTCGATGGGCCTCGTTCACATGACCGCCCGCCCCCCGTCGGAATGAACCTCTTCCTCGCCTCCTACCGGTTCGGCCGTCCCCTCCCCGAGGTGGTCCGGGCCGTGGGGCCGCCACTGCTCAGCCGGCCGCGACGGCCGCGGCCAGCCAGCGGGCCGTGCGCAGAAGGCGCGCATCCCCGTCGCGCGGGCCGACGAGCTGCACACCGAGCGGCAGGCCGTTCGTGCCCTGCAGGAGTGGCAGGCTCACCGCGGGCATGCCGCACAGCGTCCACAGCGTGCAGAACGAGGGATCCCCGGTCGAGGCAAGATCTTTCGGCGCGGTGCCCGGAGCCGCCGGCGTCAGGATCGCGTCGTAGCGCTGCTCGAACAGCTCCACGAAGCTCTCATGGATCGGCCGGATCCGGGCGACGGCGCGCTGATAGTCAACCGCGCGCACCTCCCGGCCGCGCTCGAGCTGCGCCCGCAGCGAATCCGACAAGCGGTCGCGGCCCTCTTTCCACTCCCGCTCGAGATTCGCCGCCATCTCGGCCTCCATGATCGTCTCGTGCCACTGCCATGCCTCGGCCGCCGACGGGAACAACTCGACCTCCTCGACGCGGTCGCCCAGGTGCTCGATGAGCTCTCCGAACGCCTCCTTCGTCTCCTCGTCCGCGCGCTCCCAGTGCGGTGTCTTCACGAACGCGAACATCGGCGGCAACGGCGGCTCTTCGGCTGCCACCTCTGCAAAGGGGATGCGCGCACGCGGCCGCGTGTCGGGATCTCGCTCGTCGTACCCGACGAGCTGCCCGGCGAGGAGCGCGAGATCATGGACCGTGCGCGCGAACACCCCGACCTGGTCGAGCGTGCGCGAGAGGGTGAGCATCCCGTGGCGCGGGATCAGCCCGTGCGTCGGCTTGAAGCCGAGAACGCCGCAGAACGCCGCCGGGCGGATGACCGAGCCGTTCGTCTGGCTGCCGAGCGCGAGCGGCACCATCCCGGCGGCAACCGCCGCCGCCGATCCGCTGGAGGACCCGCCCGGAGTGCGCTCGGGGTCGTGCGGGTTGCGCGTCTTGCCCGGCGCCTGGGTGGCGAACTCGGTCGTCACTGTCTTTCCGATGATGACGGCGCCCGCGGCCCGCAGCATCGCGACCGCGGCGGCATCGCGGGAGGGCGTGCGACCGGCGTAGAGCACAGAACCGTACTCGGTCGGCATGTCGGCGGTGTCGAAGATGTCCTTGACCCCGACCGGGACGCCGTGGAGCGGCCCGATGGGTAGCCCCTGCCGCTTGAGGTCGTCCGCGGCGCGCGCGTGCGCCATCGCGTGGCCCTCGTCGAGGAACGCCCAGGCCTGGACCTGCGTGTCCGTCTCGCGCACCCGCGCCAGGCACGCCTCGACCAGCTGCGCCGAGTCGATGGCGCCCTGGCGGATCAGATGCACCGCGTCCGACGCTGAGAGTGAGTGAAGATTTGTCAGGTCCATCGTGCGGACGTCACTGTGGGGCCTCCAGAGGTAGGCGGAAGCGGGCCCTCAGTTGCCGTACAAGAACTCCGGGAGCCAGAGCGTCATGCCCGGCCAGATGTACATGAACACCAGGCACAGGATGACGATCAGCATGTAGGGCATCATCCCGGCAAAAATCTGGTTGAGGGTCACGTGTGGGGGCGACACGCCCTTGAGGTAGAACGCCGACATCGCCACCGGCGGCGACAGGAACGCCGCCTGGAGATTGACCGCCACCATGGTGCCGAAGAGGATAGGGTCGACCTGGAAGTGGCTTAGCAGCGGAATGAAGATCGGGCAGAAGATCACGATGATCTCGGTCCATTCGAGCGGCCACCCAAGAAAGAAGATGATCGCCTGCGACACGAACAGGAACCCGACCGGCGACAGGTTCATGCTCAGCACCCACCGCTCGATCAACGACTGGCCGCCATGCAGCGCGAATACGCCGGAGAAGAGGGCCGAGCCGATGAAGAGCCAGCACACCATGGCCGTCGTCTTCGCGGTCAGGAACGTCGACTCCTTGATGTTCTGCCACAGCGCCCGCGACGTCCGAAGACTCCAGATCGAAGGGACGAGAGTCCCGGCGAACACTGCGCCGAGGGAGCCAGAGACGAACAGGGTCATCAAGCCCCCGCGCGGCCAGCCGACCGCGACACCGATGACCCCTCCCACGAGGCCCCACCACCAGGCCTGACGCGGGTATTTCGCCATGACCGCCAGATACAGCGCGCCGAGCGCCCCGATCGCCGCCGACTCGGTCGCGGTCGTGATGCCGAACAGGATCACCGCGAGCACCACCACCGTGAGCACCCCGAGCGGCACCACGGACACGACCAGCTCCTTCAGGATCTCGAGCTGCTCGCCGTCCATGCGCCAGTAGTAGATGGTGAGAATCAGCGCGGCGATCACGGCGAACCCCAAGAACCAGGCGTAGAAGTGCTCGGGGATCTTGCCCACCGCCGATTCGCCCGTCGGCTCGGCCAGCGGCGAGCCCATCCGCTCGGGGGGTGCATCCGCGCTCCGCGCGAGCTCTTCGCTCTTCACCTCTGACTCCGCCGCTCCGAGCTCCTGCGGCGTCTCCGACTCAGCGGTGGGGAGCGCCGCGGTCTGCGACGCGGCCGCAGCCCTCGGCGCGACGGCCGCGGTCGTCGTCGCCGGCGCGTTGTAGATGATGACATACCACCAGGCCGTGCCGAACGTGGCAACCACCAGCGCCAGTGGCACCGCCGCCGCGACCAGGTTCTTGAGGATCAGGCCGTAGCCCACCGGCCGGCCGTCCGGCGCGTTCGCGCCCCGCGATACGCTCGGTTGGAACGCGGCGGCGATGAGGCCGCCGATCACCCGCCGGGACCGGCCGCGCTCGAGTCGCTGGAGCCACTCCGGCACCGCAATGCGGTACTTGTCCGGCGGCAACTTGGGCGCGATCTTCGGGTTCAGGATCGCCCAGCCAAGGATGTAGACGAGGTAAAGGAACGTGAGGAAGAAGCCCGGCAGCATCGCCGCTGCGTAAAGCTTCACGATTGATTGCCCAGCCACCGCCGCGTAGACGATCAGCATCACCGACGGCGGGATCAGGATGCCGAGCGTCCCGCCCGCCGTGATCGCGCCGGAGGCGAGCTTCACGTCGTAGCCCGCCTTCAGCATCGGGCGCATCGCGATCACGCCCATCAGGATCACGACCGCGCCGACGATGCCGGAGGCGATCCCCCAGAACGCGGACACCAGGAGGGTTGTCACCGCGAGCGACGCGGGGACGCGCCGGAACGCGAGCTGGACGCTGAAGAACATCCTGTCGATCAGCGCTGCGCGCTCAAAAATGTAGCCCATGAACACGAACAGCGGAATGGACAGCAGGACGTCGTTGGTCATGATCCCGTAGGTCCGCTGCACCATCAGGTCGAAGATCTGGTTGTTGTACCAGTGCTGCCCGGGGGCCCAGAACGCGAGGTAGCCGAAGACCATCCCCAGCCCCATCAGCGTGAACGCGGTCGGGAAGCCCATCATGATCGCGAGCACGATGAGCCCGAGCATCGTCAGGCCGAGCGCGGGGTCGCTCATGGCGCTCCGAGCTTGCGTTCGACCTCACCCCGGTGGCGGGCGGCTTCCTCGATCGCGTGTGCCGACTCGACCGCGGCGCGCCGCGACTCTTCGTCCACGTACGCGCTGCGGGCAAGCTGCTCCTCGACGACGTCCATCTCCTCGACGTCCTGGGGCCGCTCGGGCCATTCACCGGTGCGCAGGCATACGACGCAGCGCACGATCTCGGCCAGTCCCTGGAGCATCACCAGGACGCCCGCGATCGGGATTACGGACTTGAAGTGGTAGATGGGTGGCCCCTCGGCGGTCACGGTCGAATGCTCGCCGATGCGCCACGAGTCGGCGGCGTAGCCATACCCCGCGTAGATCAGCGCGAGGATGCCCGGGACGAAGAACAGGAAGTAGAGCGCCAGGTCGAGCGCCGCCTGGGTGCGCGGCGAGAGCCGGCCGTACACGAAGTCGGCCCGCACGTGCGCGCCTTGCGCCAGCGTGTAGGCCCCGGTCATCATGAACAGCGTGCCGTAGAGGAAGTTATTGAGGTCGAAGATCCAGGCGGTCGGCCTATTCAGGATGTAGCGTTTGAAGACCTCCACGCACACCACGAGCGTAAGCGCCACGATCAGCCACGCGAAGGCCTTGCCCGACCAGGAGCTGACGCGGTCGATCGCTCGGATCAGACGCTGGGCGTTCATCGGCACACAAAGGAGGCCAGCCATCCGGCGCGCGCCGGATGGCTGGCCAGGCTGGCAGGGGTCACGGAGACCTAGCCCTTCTTGCCGAAGTAGTGGTTATAGGCCATGCGCCGGCTGACGTTGGTGTCCAGGTCCCACTTCACCGCTCGCTCGGCGAACCTGCGCTGCGAGTCGGAGATCTCCTTGAAAAGCGGGTTCTCTGCCGATTTCTTCGCCGCGACCTGGTCGAAGACCTCGAGCTGCTTCTGGAGGACCGAATCCGGCGTCTTGTAGAACTTCACCTTGTCCTTGGTCTGCAGCTCGATATAGTCCTGCGAGTAGCGCTGGATCGCCTTCCACGACATGTCGGCCGAAGCCGCCTCCACGGCGTACTCGATCATGTACTTCATCCTCGCCGGCAGGCCGTCGAACTTCGTCTTGTTGAACGAGATCTCGAACCCCTCGGCGCTCTGGTGGTAGCTCTGGAGCATGCACACCTTGGACACGTCGGCGAAGCCGAGGATCCGGTCGGAGGTCGCGTTGTTGAACTCGGCAGCATCCAGCAGCCCCCGGTCCATCGCCGGTACGATCTCGCCGCCGGGCAGCGCGTTCACCGCCGCCCCCAGTCCGGTGAACAAGTCAATCGAGATCCCCACCGTGCGGAACTTGAGGCCCTTGAAGTCGTCCGGCTTGGTGATCGGCTTCTTGAACCAGCCAAGCGGTTGGGTCGGCATCGGGCCGTAGGGGAAGGAGACGACGTTGGCGCCGATGGCCGCGTAGATCCTGGCGAGCAGCTCCTTGCCGCCGCCGTACTTGTGCCAGGCGAGCAGCATGTTGGCATCCATGCCGAAGGCGGGACTCGATCCCCACATCGCCAGGGCGGTTTGCTTGCCGTAGTGGTACACGAGCACGCCGTGTCCGCCGTCGAGCGTGCCCTTCGACACCGCATCCAGCAGGCCGAAGGCCGGCACCACCGCGCCCGCGGGCAGCACCTCGATCTTCAGGTCGCCGCCGGTCATGTCATTGACCTTATGGGCGAAGTCGAGCGCGTACTCGTGGAAGATGTCCTTGGATGGCCAGGTGCTCTGGAAGCGCATCGTGATCGGCCCCTGCGCCTTGACGACCATGGGGAAGCCGAGGGTCGCCGCCCCCCCTGCAGCCACCGCGGCGGCCTTGAGGACGTAGCGTCGTGAAACGCGCTGGGGCTTTTCCTGCCGGTCTACCTTTGGATCGCTCATACCTCCTCCTCTCGGGTGAAGCCGAAGACCCGGAGACGGGACAGCCTCGTCCCGCCCGCGGTCTCACGGCGAGTCCTTCCGCCCGACCCCCCTACCCCCGCCTCGCGGTTCCAGGCCTAGCAGGAGAGTCGAAGAAGTAAAATGCCGTTTGGATGGCGTCGATCATGCTACCGTCCCGATCGGATTGTCAAGCGTTTTTCGCTTAATTCCGCGATGCGAAAATGCCCACCGGACCCCGAGCGAGGAGGGCAGGATACTGAGAGGTTTCGAGGAGTCGGAACCGTCGATTCCGCCAGGGGCTGAAAAGCTCTTAGGGGTGCTCTTCGACTCGGATCGTGAGATACAGGTCCCCGGCGATCCCGTTCGGTCCGGCGGCGCCCTTCTGTCGGAGGCGGAGGCGGGTGCCGGTCCGGACGCCCGGCGGGATGGTTACCAACAGTTCCTCCTGCTCGCCGCTTCGTTGAACGGCGACCGGCTTCTTGGTGCCACGGCGCGCCTCGTCGGCGGTGACCGAGACGGTCGAGATGAGATCCGGTCCCTTCGTGGTGATCCAGTCGCCTCGAAAGAGGGCGGTGATGAGCTGCTTCAGTGTCCTTCCGGCCGCCTTGAGGAGGCCACCGGAGAGGGCGGGGCGATCCGATCGTTCACCCGTGGCCGAATCCGTCTGGGCGGCATGTCGGCGGATCGTTCTGGAAAGAGTGAAGCCGCCGGGGCCCATCACGAAGACGCCGCCAAAGACGACCCCCCGCCCGCCGAAGAAGGTCTGACGGAAGAAGCGCTCGTCGAACCGGAACCCGGCGCGCTGGAACTCCCGGCGCAGCTCGTCGAAGATGTCACTGGCGAAGGGATCGGTGAAGACGTCGCGGAAGATATCCTCCTGGCGATAGCGGAATCCGGGGTCTCCGGGGGGGAAGCCGGCCTGGCGGAAGGCGTCGTACTGGCGGCGCTTCTCGGGATCGATCAGGACGGCGTACGCCTCGCTGATTGCCTTGAACCGGTCCTCCGCCTGCCGGTCGCCCCCATTGCGGTCGGGGTGGTTTTCGAGGGCGAGGCGGCGGTAGGTCCGCTTGATTTCCTCGGGAGTTGCCTCGGGCGAGACCCCCAAGATTCGATAATAGTCTTTTGTGGCGGCGTTTCTCCAGGCCATGGCATCGTCAATTCTATCGCTTGCCACCAGGGCGGGTCAAGCTCGCCCCCGCACT
>Ga0209641_10003035_pt1 | contig 14139 bp, 14 predicted proteins | sample RifCSP16_1_FD_184022 | JGI IMG/M metagenome (GOLD analysis project Ga0209641, IMG submission 184022) | Soil microbial communities from Rifle, Colorado - Rifle CSP2_sed 16_1 (SPAdes) (version 2) | ecosystem: Environmental > Terrestrial > Deep subsurface > Rock core/Sediment | place: Rifle...
GTTACCGGTAAAAAAAGTAGACCAATGTGTAATCAATGAATAGTCTGGCGAGAACTGCATATTAATTCCCTTGTCAATGTCTAACAGATAAGCTTTTGCAACCATATCACTTCTTTTACGACCCACGTAAAGAATTTTTGTATCGTCAGGACTAAATGACACAGAATAGATATCATTGCCAAAACCTTTAAAAAGTTTTTTCTTTGCCGGCACAGTCACAAAATCATACATTAGAATAACAGCGGTATCGGATACATTCCCATATCCAGCAACAACTTTTGTGCCATCGGAATTAAACGCTACTGAAAAAACAGGTTTGTGAGGGCCAACTATGTTGGCAATTAGAGTTCCTGTTGCAACGTCCCATACCATAAGATTATTATAGTATCCATTAGCATTTCCACCAGATCCTGAAACAATTTTGGTTCCATCAGGACTAAATGCTACTGAGTTAATATCTCCCCAATGACCGGTAAGATTATGAATCAGATTACCTGTGTTGGCATCCCATATTTCCAGATGATCATGATCACCTATAACAACTTTGGTGCCCTCAGGGTTCATCGCCACCTGATCAACATAGTGGAACTCCTCTAATTTTTGATTCACCAACGTTTTGCTTGTTGGAATATTTCTGATTGCAAACCTCTGGTGTAACCCTTCAATAATTATTGTACCATCAAAATTGAGAGCAACTGATGAAATAAGTCTCTCCCTCCCATCAGAATCTGCATAATTTCGCAAAACCTTTTTTGTAGTTTGCACATTCTTTTTTTGAAATAAACCTGATAAATAAGCAATAATAGGCTGGGTGATAAGTGACTTTAGTGGTTTTTGCAAATCACTATTTAATTTTTCAAGTTCTTTATCGGCAACAATAGCATCTATATTGTCCTTATATTTATTTTTGATTTCATAAAAACAAACATTTTGCACATTCTCGGGGCAGTCTAAATGATGAATGCAGTTAACTACATCAACCAATCGCTCTGACGAATAACCAGCTATTGCTTTTTTGATCGATTCCGCAATTTTTTCTTTTGACTGATTTTTGTTTTCTTCATATATTTTTAAAACATAAAAAGTATTTTTTATGACAGCAGCAGGAAAATTAAGTGGGATGCTTTTGCTTTGATCTCCCGTAGCTGTAGCCACATTTTCAACAATATCTGTAATCATATTGTTCAACGTTTTGCTTATTTTAACAACATCACCAGGAACGCAAATACCAAAATACGATCCCCGCTCATGAATAAAAAACTCATTTTTCTTGCATGATGCAGCATCAACAAGACCTTCTTCTCCTTGCCATATTTTTAGTGGAGTTATTCCGCCTTTTTTTAGGTTTGCCAGCTTTGCCAGCGTTGCTTTACGCTTTTCCATTGACAAAGTAGCGCCTTTTGGCCTACCAGCAATCATTGCATCCAATGAACAAGAAAAAGAGGACACGATCAAATTCACCGCAACAATTAAAGTATTTACTCTTAAGTGCCTCATAAGTTTTTCCTATTAGAAAACACACGATATTTGAGTTTTTGTATAGACCTCATTGATAATATTAATAAATATCCATACTGAAAGTAAATAGATTTCTATAAAAATATGAAGATAATGATGAGTAAGATAAAATTTAAAAGACATTATTGTTATTTACTACCACAGCACAAATGCCATATCTTGCAAATGCCATTTTTTTGACGGAAAACAAGATGCTTTCAAGGGTATTGAATGCATATGCTGACCGTTGAGCATTGAATGTAGAGGGGCTAAAGTTATTTTGTGTATCGAGTAATGTTATAGTGTCAGAATCTTTGTGTTATGTGCTTAAAAATTTTCCATGTGGGCTGAATCGAACATGGTCACAATGTATTGCCAGTGTTGTTTTTAAATTAAAATTTGGAAGTGTATAAACCTCAATTTGCTTTTCTACCCATTCGTAATCGATGTGTTTTTTCACGGCTATGCAATAGTGTCCTGATGGATCAAATTCAATCTGACTGATAAAATAGTTGGATCCTTTAGAAACTTCAAAACTTATTATTGGATGTTTTAACAAAAGGTTTGTTAGTTCGGGCTTACACAACTCATAAAATTGTGTTCTAACCAACTCAATGATTCCTTCAGGTGCATTTTTGACAAGTGCTCTAACCTTATCTTGAGTGGTTGTAAAATTGCGTATATTCTGCTGTAGTAACGGAATTAATTGTTTCTGCATCAAAGCTTTTGTTGATAAATCTTGCAGAGTTAGAATTGATATGTCTTGTTTTGGGGCTTCTTTGTTTGAGGTAGTCCATGGAATGAAGTTTCAATGAAAAGGATAGCGATAATATTGTAAACAATATGATTTTCTTCATTGATATTCTCAATTAAAGGTTTAACCTTTTTCTTTCAATGTACCTTATTCAATGGTCATAAGTCAATAGTTGCTTTTTTGAAGCATCAATAGCAAACTAATCTATTAAAAGAATTTCTATAAAAGACTTACATTCATGATCGTTATCATAAACGGCTGTTCTTCGGCGGGAAAATCAAGCATTATCAAAGAAATGCAAAAGTTGAGTAAAAAACCCTTACTCCACACAGGTATTGATTGGTTTTGGAAGATGATACCAGGTGAGTATAAAGAATTTGGTTCTAAAGCTCATGAAGGTTATTCTTTTACACAAACAGTTGAAAGTCAAAATAATCCCGTCATCCACGTTCAAACAGGTCAATTTGGACAAAAAATTGATAATGCAATGCCATATGTTATTAAATGTCTTGCTGATTTTGGTCATGATATAGCGATAGATGAAATTTTTACTCGCGATACAACTTTGCATAACTACATTACAGCACTACGAGAAAATACAGTTTATTTTGTTGGTGTTATGTGTAGTCTGCAAGAGTTAGAAAAGCGTGAAAAACAACGTGGTAATAGAGAATTGGGTTTAGCTCGCGGACAAATTGATTTTGTTCATGAGTATTGCGACTATTATGATTTCATAGTTGATTCAACGGATTGTGATGCGACTGTGTGTGCACAACACATTTTGAATTTTATCGATGCTAATCCTTATCCCTCTGGGATGAGAAAGTTAGAACCAAGAGTTTTAGAAAAAAGTAAATAAAAAAACCGCGTTCAATTTTTTATTCATTTCAAGTACACTGCTCATATTCTTAACACTAGATATGAGCGGAGTTTTTTACATGAATGATGAAGCTTTAAAAATTGCGCAAGCGAAAAATGATGGATATTTAAGAGTTGATCCTTCGACAGGCTTCCTTCGACAAGCTCAGGATGAGCGGCGAGCGGGTGGTTTATCAGGTACTGTTGAACTTGCAGGTGCAAAAAATGCTGTTTTAGTAACTATTGCGTCGTTAGTATTAACAACAGGAAAATCCGTCTTACACAATGTTCCTGTTTCGGCAGATGTATTTGAGATGATAGAATTACTGCGCCATCTTGGTGCAGTTGTTTTTTTTGATACAGAAAATAATCAGTTATCTGTTGATACAACGCTGGTGTATTCTTGGCACGTAAGTAGCATGATGATGCAAAAAACTCGTGCATCAATTTTGATCATGGGTGCATTGTTAGCACGTTTTGGCAAAGCACGCATTGGAGGTCTTCCAGGTGGTGATGCGATTGGCAAACGACCAATTGATTATCATCTTAAAAATTTTGCCAAGATGGGAGTTGCTATACATTATGAAGGTGATTTTTTGTGCGCAGAGGTTGATGGATTAAGATCAGCACGCTTAGTGTTAGAATACCCTAGTGTGGGTGCAACAGAAAACATCATTATGGCAGCGACACGTGCCCAAGGCGCAACGAAAATCATTAACGCGGCGTGTGAGCCGGAAGTGTTAGATTTGATTGCGTGCTTGCGAAAAATGGGTGCAAAAATAACAGTTGAAGCTCCAGCGACTATTACTGTTGAAGGTGTTGCTGTTTTAAATCCTGTTGAACACACAATTATATTTGATCGTCTTGAAGCAGGTTCGTTGCTTATTGCAGCAGCCGCAACGGGAGGCGAAATTAATCTACCCGATGCGTCAGCAGATCTTCTCGATGTTTTTTTGCTTAAGTTAGAAGAAATGGGTCACACGATTACTGTTGGTGAAAATGGAAAAGGCATTCATTTAAAAGCAACACAATTACCAAAAGCTGTTTCATTTAAGACAGGACCGTTTCCTGGATTTCCAACTGATTTGCAAGCGCCTATGATGGCATTGCAATGTGTAGCACGGGGAACGAGTGTTATTGAAGAAACGGTGTTTGAAAATCGTTTTCACCACGCACATGAACTAGTAAGAATGGGAGCATCAATAAAAATTGAGCACAACAAGACAATTGTTACTGGTGTTGAGCAATTGTATGGTACGCATGTTGTGGCAGCAGATATTCGCGCTTCAACAGCGTTAGTCATTGCAGGATTAGTTGCGCATGGTGTAACAACTGTTTCTGGGCTTTCGCATTGGAAACGTGGCTACGAAAATTTGGAAAAAAAATTACAGAGACTTGGTGCGAATGTTACGGTGCATGAAGCGCACGAAGTGCATGATAAAACGATAATTTCTGTAAAATCTTTTGCTGAAGAGCAGGTCAAATAAAATTAAGGTGTTTGTCCATGTTCCATTTCATTTCACACGGGGTCCCCGGCGGAGCATAGCGTAGTTGGGGTTTTAAAAGTTTCCAGTCAATTCGGTAATTTCAGTGGTAATCTTTGCCTGACGAACTTTGTTGTATTCCAACTTTGTTGTGTTGAGCAGAGTATTCGCATTGCGTGTTGAATTGTCCATAGAGATAAAGCGTGCAGCATGTTCAGAAAGTAATGATTGAAAAAGCAAATGCTGAAATTGAGCTTCAATATACTGTACTGCTAAAGTATGTAAAATATCGCGTGGCGCTTCATCCCAGATATACTCTTCTATCGGGAATGTTATTGTAGCAGATATGTGTGTTGGGTCAAAAGGAATAAGCTGGGTAATTGTAGCTTTTTGTACAAAGAAATTTTTGAATGTATTACTTATGATAGTAACTGATGTATACGCCGGTGTGGCCGTCATAATAAGGTCGGTTAATTCTTGTGCAATTGTTAAAAAATTGCGAGAAGTTAACGTTGGGAAAGAACAAATTAATTCTTCAGGATAGCTGTTTATTAAGTAATCAATAGGTTTTTTTCCAACGGCGCTAAAATGATAATGGGTAGATGGATTTTGGGATAGGTATTCATTCAAAATTTTTGATAATTGTGTGTTAAATCCACCGCAGAGACCTTTTTGAGATCCGATAATAATAATAAGAGGATTTTTGTCTGATCCTGTTGGCATAAGTTGAGCATGTGACCACGATGGAGTAGCACGTTGTACTTTTGTAAGGAGTGTTTTGAGAGTATTCAAATATTCGCTCAGCGGTTCTTGTTTTGTTTTGAGCCGTGAATGAGCTGACATTGAAATAATACGCATCACATCAGTGACTTTTTTTATTGTTTCGATGGTTTGAATACGATTACGCATTTGAATAAGTTTAGACATGAGACTCCATAGTTGCTTATGATTAAGCGACGATATGAATTTAATGTACTTGTAGTTGGATCATTTTTCAATGATTTTTAACCTTCGAGTATATCTAAATTTTTTCTGAAAACTTTATCTACTTTGTTCAGGCTATCGCACAATGTCCGTTTAAGATCCGAATTAACCACAAATTTTATATCAAGAGATTTTGAACTTGTTGCTTCATTCAGTTCGTTAACAGAGTTTTTTTTTGGTTCCAGTTTTTCTTTTAACTCAACTTCCTTTGTGTTGTGAGCTTCTTCTTGTTTAAGAATAGCATTAGCTTCCATCGTTAAAGGTTGAGGTTTCTCAGGAGAGAGTTCATTTTTTTGGAGTTTTACATTGTGCTGCGGGTCTACGGGAGTAACTATGTGTTGAGAAGGATTTTTGTTAGTAGGGGTTGCAGGGTTACCCTGATTATACCAACGATAAGTGAAAAATCCTCCCACGATTGTTGCTACAGTGGCTGCTCCTATTGCTAAGTTACGATCATCTTTATTCCACTCACAATAAGATGTGGAAAATGGAAGTGTTGTGAGGGTCAGAAGAATGAGTAAAAATTTTTTCATAGTCAATTCCTTTTGTTTTTAATACATATTAATATTTTATAATTCAATTTTTAGTTTAGCTTTTTTATACTGGCTGTCAAAGGAGCTGTGTGTAGTCTTTTTATCGATTGATTGTAACAGGGCTGTGTTAATTTGCTATACTTATGATAAAGGGGAATATTACCAAAATATGTGTTTATCCATGGAAAAGTATGATTATTGTTGTGGATGCGTACAATCTTTTACGTGCCGTGCCTCCCTATAAAAAAACGATCACAGATCAGGAGAGAATAAAGTTTATTGCTCAACTTTCTGGATATGGTCGTCGTAAAGGGCATAAGATAGTCATTGTTTTTGATGGAGGGCCACACGAATGGCCATTTAAAGAAAACATGAAAACTGTTGTGATTGTCTATTCTGGTATTCATGAAAGTGCTGATGATTATATCAAAGAATATATCGATGCTCATAAGGCAAAAGATCTTTTACTGGTATCGTCTGATTCTGAATTAAACCGTTATGCAGCACGCTTGAATATTCCTTCAATTGATTCATCAACATTTTTCCATCTCCTCAATCAGGAAATGTCAGAAAGACAGTTGCCGACGGTAGATCAAAAACATGAGCAGGCTGTTACGATTATGCATGATAGTGCAGAAAGTATTGATGATTTGATGATGGAAGCAAGTAAGACTGTGACAGTAAAGAGTGAAGACTTTGTTGCAAATAAAGATCGAACGACGAAATCTGAGCGAACGAGTAAACAAGAGCGAGCGTTATTAAAAAAATTAAATAAGTTGTGAAATTATCCAAAAAAAACCCTTTAGCTCCGCTCGCCCTGAGTTTTTTTGCTTGCAAAAAAGTATCGAAGGGTGCATCATTAAATTGGCTTTTTTTGGTGATTTTTTTATATACAACCCTTCGATACACCTCTTTATCCCCAGCTTCGATACGCTACGCCGGGGTCCCCGTGTGGAATGAAATGGAACATGGGGGTAAGGGTACTCAGGGCGAGCGGGATTTGGAATATTGATCATGATTAAAGAGATAGTGTATTCATTGCAACAGCATGATGCGGTAATTCAAGAATTAAAAAAATTAATGGCAGACTTTCAGATTTTTGCGTGCAGTGGTTCTCTTGGTGCAGGCAAAACAACAACAATAAAGGCATTATTGCGCAGTTGCGGAGTTACCGGCCCTATTACCAGTCCAACGTTTACCTATGTTAATGAATATGAAAATAATCAGGGTGAACGCTTTTACCATTTTGATTTGTATCGCATCACAAGTGTAGAAGAATTCCAATCACAAGGATTTGATGAATATTTGTACCAAAGTAATAGTTGGTCATTCATCGAGTGGCCAGAAGTTATTAAGCCGTTGTTGACGCACAATGTCTGTTATCTTTCTTTTGATTATCACGAAGATTCTGATAAGCGGATTATAAAGCTAGAGTCTAAATAAAAGAGGCTCCATGCTAAAACATGGAGCCTCTTTTGTTTATTGAAGATTGTTTTAAATAAACAAGCCTTCTTCTTCAAGAATGTCGGATGCGACATTAAAGAATGATGGACCATTTTTAAGTTTAAATGTTCTGTTTAATGAACCATCTTCGTTACGTAAGATTTCAACATGATGGTTGCGGTATGTGCCACTAGTTTCTGTTTCAAGATCAACCATTTTTGGATAATGCGTTGCGATAATGCTGATGTTGTTCTTATACGTTCCCAAATGTTTTGCAAAACGCAACGCTGCCATTTCACCTTCTTTTGGAGATGTTCCAGTAAATACTTCATCGATTATAACAAAGCTGAATTCATTTGATTGTAGGCTTTGCACCATATCGAGTAGTTTTTTCGCGCGCATTACTTCTGATTTAAAGAGCGATGCTCCCGTTGCAATATCATCGGAGATGTTCATAAAGCAGTTCAATTGAGTGAATGGAGTTAACGTAAGGCTTTCTGATGGAGCTATGCCAAATGTTTGTGCCATAAGTACGTTAAGCATAATTGCTTTAATGACCGTTGATTTACCACCCGTGTTTGGTCCGGTCAGAATGCTGTTTGGGCATGAAGAACCAAAGGTTGCATTATTAACTACAACAGTATCTGGGTTGATGAAAGGGTTCCAGAAGTTGCGTGCATCTATAATTGGCGTTGTGCTGTTTTCAACAAAGTTTACCATGCAGTAACGCGCTTCTTTATCTTCGCGTGAACTATAGAGTTTGCTGAGTGCAACATACATATCAAGTTCACCAGCTGCTGCAAAAGCAGGAGCAAGCTCATTTTTAACTTGTTTCATAAGTTCGTATGCGGCAAGTACACGACCAGTGATAGAGAAGAATGAAGCTTCACCTTTAAAAGTATTGGTATCAAGCATGCCAAGGAGTTTATTAAGTTTAGCAGAATGCTTTGCAGTGTTATTGAAATCAGCTAACGGTTGAAGCGATGGTAGATATGTTAAAAGTTCTTTGTTTTGGTTAATTAAAGAGCTCAATTTCTTAAGTTCTTTAACATGCGATGATGTAGCAATAAGAATATCTTGAAGATGGTAGTACATTTCTTGTGAACTTTTTAGAGCCATTGCAGTACCATAAGCCATAAGTCCTTGGAGAGCAACTGGAACAATCAACGCCACTTTTGCTGCAGGAGGAGCAGCTTTAAGTCCATCTGCTACTATTTTTCTCATTTCAGAAAAAGGAATACCGTTTTCTTTGGCGCAGTTATACATTGTAACGTTTGCTACTATAGGAATATAGAGCGTCCCGAATGCACATTGTAAAAGGCCATAAGTTCTATTAGTTAGCTCTAGTGCAATGGTATTGGTATTAAATTGTTTTAATACATTAGCAATATCAAATTGCTGTCCAAAGTAGGAAAACTTAATTATTTCCTGATTAACGGCAGGTTTTGTGTGCCAGAACATAGAAGATTTACTCTCAACCGTACTGGTATGGTTAAGTATGCGGTCTAGTTCTTGAAGCGTGTGTTCATTGTTGTTCAAGTAAGTGATAGCCTGTTGGCGTTTGTGTAAGATCGTTGTATCAGTTGTGGGGTGACAGAATGTCAATGCGGCGTGTGCTTTACCTGCTGCAGTATTGATATCACCGAAAATGTTGCCGAAAAGATGGTGCTGGCTATTTTCTCCGCCGCCAATAATTTCTAGTTTATCAATACATGAACTGTCAATAATGTTTGTTTTAAAATTGTGAGAAGATGCAACTAGGTTAAAAGCGACTTCTTGGACTTCGCGTGGTGTGAGTAATTGCTTCTTTGGGTCAATTTGCTGTTTGAATTTTTCAGTAAAACTGGCATTGGGATTAATCGCGGGAGTTGCTGGAGTTGGTTCTTCTATGCCAAACGTTGACGTAAGGTATTTGTTGCTAATGTGTTTGATAAGTGAATTTTCTTGGGTGATTTCATTAGTGAATGCATAGCCAGGATTTAATAAGCTAGCAAAGATAATAATAGATATGACTGATGTGCGTTTGAACATGCGGTAACTCCTTTAGGATATTTATGGAGGGAAAATAATTTAATATTCAATTTTAATTATAGTGGTAATTTATTCTTTTGTCAAAGGCAGTTTTTATTTTTTCATAGCTATGGCAGAGGGGTAGTTAGCAGAAAAAAGAGTTAATTTTGAAGAATTTTATAAAAAAATCGATTTTTCGTTAAAATTAAGTTGAAATCCATTGAGAAAAACAATATTATAGTTGAACAAGCTTGTGGAATATGCTTGGGTACGGCGAGGTTCCCGAGCGGCCAAAGGGGGTGGACTGTAAATCCATCGGCTATGCCTTCGCTGGTTCGAATCCAGCCCTCGCCACCATACTTCGCCAAGGCTTTTAACCCAATCTTCATTATATTTCGATTGGGTACTCGACTGAAGAGAATCGTAAGTTGGGTATTAAAAGACTTAAGGAGTATGACCTTCGAAGCTCGTTAAAGCGTAGTAGGACTGACTATACACAACCTTATTGTGTAGTTTCATTTGGAAGAAGACTAAAAAAGTTGAAATGTGCGGGAATAGCTCAATTGGCAGAGCGACAGCCTTCCAAGCTGTAGGTTGCGAGTTCGACCCTCGTTTCCCGCTCCAGAAAAGCATAATGCCGGCGTAGCTCAGTTGGTAGAGCAGCTGATTTGTAATCAGCAGGTCGTTGGTTCGAATCCGATCGCCGGCTCCATTTTTTAATAAGCATCATGTTTCTGATTTCTAATACACAATAGGTGTTCAAAAAGTTTGTCTTTTTCTGTTTTTTTAATTAATCTATAATAAACCGTAAGGATTGCGGTTCGCGCCCACGTAGCTCAGAGGCAGAGCACTTCCTTGGTAAGGAAGAGGCCACCGGTTCAATCCCGGTCGCGGGCTCCAGATAGATCGTTTGTTCAAGGTCTTTTAAGTATCTTTATAATTATGGCAAAAAATAGAAAAACTACTCATTTGGTTTGCGAAATATGCAAAGAGCGTAACTATACTCAGGTTGTTTCAAAAAAAAGAACTATCGGTTCATTGAAACTGAGTAAGTATTGTTCACGTTGTCGCAAACACAATGATCATAAAGAAACAAAATAGGCCTTTTGTAGGTCAGTAGCTCAATTTGGTAGAGCAGCAGACTCCAAATCTGCCGGTTGGGGGTTCGAGTCCCTCCTGGCCTGCCATAGAAAGAAGAAAAAAGATGATAAAAGATGTAACACAGTTTGTTAAAGACGTGCAGCTTGAACTCTCAAAGGTTACTTGGCCTAAATTTAATGAGTTTGTAGGATCAATGATAGTTGTTCTACTGCTCATGTCTTTTTTTTCAATTTACTTAGGTTTAGTTGATAAAGGGCTTACTGAGCTCTGGCGTTTTGTTGTTAGATTGTATAGTGGTTACTAGTTTTGACAGGGCAAAGATTATATGAAGCGCTGGTATGTGGTACAAGTATATGCAGGATATGAGCAAGCAGCTAAAGTTGACATTGAAAAGCGAATTCAGGCAGAAGGCATGCAAGATTTCTTTGGAGAGATTCTTGTTCCTTCCGCTAAATCAAAGCAAATGTTTACTGTAGATGACAGTGCTGATCAGCAGCTTTTTCCTGGTTACATTTTAGCCGAAATGGAAATGACTCCCGAGTCACTTCGTGTTGTAACGGCAAGCATTCGTGTCTTGAGGTTTTTGGGGGGCAAAAATCCTGAGCCAATATCACAAAAAGAGATAGACCGTATAATTTCTCAAGTTAAAGGGGAAGTTGCGGTTGAGATTACGCGAGAAGAGTTTTCACTTGGTAGTGAGGTAGATATAGTTGAGGGGCCGTTTGCTGGATTTGTCGGGATTATTGATAGCGTAGACTATAATAACGAAAAATTAACGGTTATGGTTAGTATTTTTGGCAGAATGACCCCAGTTGAACTTGGCTTTCATCAAATTAAGCGATAATCAGTGAGGTAATTGTCTATCATGGCAAAAATAGTTAAAGCAAAAATTAAGCTTCAGATTCAGGGTGGTAGCGCGACTCCAGCTCCTCCAGTAGGATCGTCACTTGGTCAACACCAAGTTAATATTATGGAGTTCTGCAAAGCATTTAATGCTCAAACAGCCGGTCGCAAGGGCGAAACTGTGCCAGTGGAAATTACTGTATACACGGATCGTACATTTGAATTTAGAGTAAAAACGTCGCCAACTACTGAGCTCATTAAAAAACGAATTAATCTTACAAAAGGTTCTGCTCGTCCGCATGAACAAAAAGTAGGAAAAATTTCGTGGAGAGATATTGAAGAGATTGCAAAAATTAAAATGCCAGATTTGACAGCAATAGATATAGAACAAGCGAAAAAAATTGTCGCTGGCAGTGCGCGAAGTATTGGAATTGACGTTGTTGATTGAGCTAGGGAAATATAATATGGCTAAGCATGGAAAGAAATATCAAGCTGCAGTATCAAAAAAACCTAATGGTGATCTTGGTGTAGATGCAGCATTGCAACAAATTAAAGATCTTTCCTTTGCTAAATTTGATGAGGCTGTTGATGTGGCTATCAATTTGGGCATAGATCCAGCTAAGGGTGAGCAAACAGTTCGAGGTTCTGTTGTTTTGCCTCATAGCAAAGGGAAAGAAAAGGTCATTATTGTATTTGCAAAAGGTGAATTTGCCGATGCAGCAAAAAAAGCAGGTGCTGATTTTGTAGGCATGGAAGATCTTATTGAAAAAGTACAAGGTGGCTGGCTTGATTTTGATTATGCAGTGGCGACACCGGATGTCATGGGAGCAGTTGGTGTGCTTGCACGAGTGCTAGGTCCTCGTGGATTGTTACCGAACAAAAAAGTAGGTACAGTTACTTTTGAAGTAGAATCAATTATTGCTGATTTAAAAAGAGGCCGTGCTTTCTTCAGAAATGATAAGCAAGGCATTGTTCATTTTTCAATTGGTAAAGTTTCATTTGATGTTCAAAAACTTCATGATAATTTGGATGCTTTAGTTAAGGCAGTTGTAGCGTCAAAACCTGCGACCGCTAAAGGCAAGTATTTAAAGAAAATGACCATGTCCTCAACAATGGGCATTGGTATTTCGATTAATTCTGATGAATTTGTGCGTTCCTTATAGGTAAAGAGGTTGCGATGAATCGGCAACAAAAAGAATCAGTTGTTGAGTTGTTTCATAAAGATTTTATGGCAAATAGGGGCACCTTTTTTGTTAACTATTCCGGATTAACTGTTGAACAAATGCAACAATTAAGAAGGCAGTTGAGAGCAAAAGGTGGCGCGCTTAAAATTGCAAAGATGCGGCTTGTTAAACGAGCTCTTGCAGGAATTGATGGCGCCGATGGACTTCTTTCTCATTGTAAAAATCAATTAGGTGTCGTTTTTGCTTATGATGCAGCTGAGCTTTCAGGCGTAGCAAAAACTCTGAGTGATTTTTCAAAAAAGAATGAAGCTCTTGGTCTTGTTGTTGGTTGTGTGGATGCGCAGTTTTTGGATAAGATGGCAATATCTCGTATTGCATCTCTTCCATCAAGAGAAGTACTACTTGCTCAGCTATGTGGTACGCTTAATGCTCCATTGACCTCGCTAGTGTGTGGACTTAATTCTATGTTGGTTAAGCTTCTTGTTGCTTTAAAAGAAATTGAAAAGCAAAAACAAGCATAGTTAATAAGTTTATTTGTATGATAATTGATAGTGTTTGTTTAGTATTTATTTTTTAAATGTTTAGGGATTGCAATGGCAGCAAAATCTTACGAAAAATTTATTGATGAAATTGGCAATATGACAGTTCTTGAGCTTGCTGATCTTGTTAAAGCTCTTGAATCAAAATTTGGTATTTCAGCAGCTATGCCAATGGCAGCAGCAGCTCCAGCGGCGGCAGCTGCAGAAGCAGCTCCAGCAGCAGCAGAAAAAAGCGAATACAAAGTAACGCTTAAAGATGCAGGCGCTGAGAAGATCAAAGTAATTAAAGCATTGCGTGAAGTTATTCCTAATCTTGCGCTTTCTGATGCTAAAAAATTAACAGAAGAAACGCCAGCTGTCATCGCTGAATCAGTAGCAAAAGCTGATGCAGAAAAGATGAAAAAGAAACTTGAAGAAGTTGGCGCAAAAGTAGAGCTTGCATAGCGTTGTTATGCAGGCTTGTCTATTGTTCTGATGCTTCATCAGGCTTCCTCTTTAGCGTAAAGCTATGGAGGATGCAGCAGCAGTAAACGCCGTCTGCCCGCAGAAGCCTTGGCGAAGGCGGGTCGAAGGATTTTTTTTTGGTGTAGTGGGGGATGGAATTTGATTGGCCACATGTTTGGCGTTAGTAAGGAGTGGTCTTAATGTCTAATGCACTTATAAGCAAGAGTACTCTTCGTAAGCAATATGGTAAAATAAAGGATGTAGTTCCTGTACCAAATTTGATTGAAATACAATCAACATCGTTTAATGATTTTGTTCAGCTTGACTATCTACCGCAAGAGCGAAAGCTCATTGGACTTGAAAAAGTATTGCGGGACATTTTTCCTATTGAGTATGAAGATAAGCTCTCTCTCGAGTACGTTAGTTATGAGTTAGGGCAGTGGACTTGTACGTGTGGAAAGTTGA
>Ga0209641_10003040_pt1 | contig 14130 bp, 21 predicted proteins | sample RifCSP16_1_FD_184022 | JGI IMG/M metagenome (GOLD analysis project Ga0209641, IMG submission 184022) | Soil microbial communities from Rifle, Colorado - Rifle CSP2_sed 16_1 (SPAdes) (version 2) | ecosystem: Environmental > Terrestrial > Deep subsurface > Rock core/Sediment | place: Rifle...
ACACGAAGTGTGATAACGAAGAACCGAAATATCGGCGCAAGATGCGCCAGGCGGCACAGAAGATCAGCCGGAGAAAGCAGGGAATGAGATGAAAGCACCTTTTATTATGACATTGATCATCGTGCTGGCGCTGATGGTGGCCTTCCCGGCAGGCGGGGCGATCGATCGCTGGCTGATCTGGATTGCGCTGGCGTTTTTCATCGGGACGGCCTGGATCTTTCACAAGGTCAAAGCGTGAGGATGGGGGGTATTCGATATCACCGGGTTTGATTAAGGCCTCCAATTATTACAACAAGTTGCGAGCCTGGCGGGACTGGCAGACCGAGGCGGAGCAGGCCAGGCAAAAAGGCTATGGCGACCTGGTTGATCTGCACCGGCCAACGGGATCTGCCGGTTGGAGGACTATCGACAAGGCAATTCAGAGCCTGCGCAAAGCTTTTCAGCTTGCAGAGAGCTTTCACAATCGTTTGATTTGAGCATGGGAGGCAAAAATGATTTACATCATAAAAAGTCGAACGAATCGTAACGGAACGGAGAAGGTGGAGCGTGTGAATGGTCTGGTATTTTACGACCTAAAGGATGCGCAAAAGTGCGCCGATTCGATGAACGGGACCGCGCCGAAGAACGTGACGTATTGGCCGGAGGAGTGTGCGGAATGGACGAAAAAACCACGATAGCCGAGCGACATCCATTGGCGTTGATGAGCAGCGAGGGGGGAAAAGCGAGCTGCCTGGTGCGGATCTACAGGATCGAACGGGAGGTGGAGGTGTTCGATTGGAGCAAATCGTGTATTACAATCGTCGATCTGTGTCCGATAAGTGTATGGCAGCTCATCCGGCGGCGGATGTGGCGCAGGTTCATGGCTTTGATCAGGATTATAGAAAATGGAGGCAAGCATGTTGATCGATCAAATGATTGAGGAATATCAGGCAGAGATCCAGGCGCGAGAGGATGAAAAACGCCGGAAGTACGAGATGAAGGTCCAGGCAGCTAAGGAAAAACTTGAAGACCTTCTTGGCGGGATGTGGGAAGAATTGGCGCCGTATCTGAATGTGGATCTTCATGAGTTCTGCGTCTATTTCGAATTTTATGCGTCCATACTTCAGTTAGCGCCGTTTTACATTCGGGTTTGGTTCAATGATGGTACATCGGAATTTGTTTGCATAGATCGAATGCATAATGATCTAGTTAAAATGCTGGCTTTCGCTCGAGAGATTTACCCGGAATGGCAAGCAAATCAAATCAAGGAGCAAGCCAATGATTTTAACGTAAAAGTCATGCAGGCTGAGACGGAGGAATATGCACGCGAGTTGGGAGATCAATGGGCGTCACTGGATGGCCAAAAGGAAGCGGCTGAAAAAGCTGTAGCCTATTGGATCGAGACGATGAGGCGGATCCAGGCACGAGATGAAAAGGCCGTGCAGCACGAGTTGGCCAGGCAGGCGGAGATCGAGCGTTATACCCAGTCGTTCAAGGAATATCTCATGGCGCAGAGATTGGTGGATGAGCACAATGAGAAGCTGTACCAGGAACTGCAGAAGAAACTCGACATAACATTCACGGTATGGGAACTTGTTTATGCGCTGATTGCCACGGATGGAGATGCTTTGCCCTATATAGAGATACGCAGTGTGTTAGTTGCTAATCCAGAGCCAAATAGTTTTGATACATGGCAGGTATTTGCCCCAGGCTGGAAGATTGAATATATTAAATATTTCCATTTGGTGAGCATCCAGCGCCGGGATGTCACACCCACGAGCTGCGAAATTGCTGCTCGGCATTACCACTTCGGGCAGTGGGATGTCTATGCTGAGCCTGATGGCCCTATCGATTGGGGTGCACTGGTGGAGAGCTACACAGCGAAGCTGCTGCCCAATTTGGAGCGGCCTATGGCGAATATAGAAGTGCTGGATTACTGGGATGTTGAACACATCCAGCAGGCAGTCAACGAGCAGATGGACGCAGCATGATGCTGGTGAGTGGCGGGTGCAACTGCTGTTTATTTATAAAGGCAGTAGTAGAAGAACTCCGCTTTTACCGGCGCAGGGGCTCGGGGGCGGGCCTGTCCTAGAAAAGGGCGGGCTTGGTTAGATAAGTGCGTGTTATGCAACCAATGTTGAGCTCCCATGGGCTGTTTGGGGCAGATCAGGGGCGATTAGGGGCACGAATTTTGGTGGCATAACACGCAGCTGGGTCGGATCGGGGAGCAGGTCGCTGCGTTTCGGGGTGTTGCTTAAGCCAGTGCGGTGAAAAACCTGACCAAATTTGTAGAAAGGGTTCGGATGGACGACATTGTTGAGCGAGTAAAGCAGGCCAACCGAATAGAGGATGTGATAGAGGAGAGCGGGACCCCGTTGCAACGTCACCATGGGCGGTATCTGCGATCAAGCGATGCGGATCAGAGTAGTCTGGTGATCGATACGTTTCGCCAGACGTACAGCTGGAATAGCAAGAGCGAGATCTCATGTGATGTGATCCAATGGGTTATGAATCGGCGGGGGCTGGATTTCAAGACGGCGGTGGAGGAACTGGCTAGGCGTAGCAGGCTGCCGGAGCCCAAATGGAGCAAGGAAACGCAGGTAGCCAGGCTAGCGGCTCGGGTGCGGGAGGAGTGTTTTGGGATGGCGCAACGCTGGTTTCAGAAGGCACTTTGGGCGGATCCTGCTGCTACTGAATATGTGAGGGGGCGGGGATGGACGGATGAGACGATCCGGGAGAGCGGGATCGGGTTCACAGGGAGAGGGACCGAGGCGGAATTAAAGGACCTGCGGGGGGATTTGAGCATGAACGGAGTGGAGCTGGATAGCCCACAGGCGGTGGCGATTTTGGGATGGCGAGGGGATGTGAAGGCGTGGGGGGCAAAGTGGGGGATCGAGTTGCGTAGCCAGGCGCAATGGATCGATTGGGGATTTATTCCGGGGTTGGTAGGGAAGACCAGAATCGTTTACCCGCATGTGGTGATGGGGCGGGTGCGGCAATTTTCGAGTCGGAACATTTTGGGGGCGGAGATCAACAGCGAAGGACGGGAGGTGAAGGCCTACAATTTGCCGGTGGTGTTGGCGGGGGAGCGGCAATTATTTTTTAATCACGTGTACCGGATGAATGCGGAGGAATGCGTGGTGGTGGAGGGCCAGGCAGATGCAATTACATTGGGGCAGTGGGGGATGGCTGCTGCTGCTTTGGCAGGGACGGCGTGGAAGGACCACGAGACAGCGCTGGGCGAGCTGCGGAAGCGGCACGAGCAAATCTACATCGGGCTGGATGGGGATGAGGCGGGTGAGCAGGCGCTGCTGGGAAAGAGGAATGATTGGCCACTTGTGAAGATCTTCGGGCCGCTGGCCAGGGTGGTGAGATGGAGAATCGATGATAAGAGATGATTTTGGACGAATCATAATTCATGAAAGCTATGGTATTCGAGGCAATCTCGAACACCAGAAATTTACCTGGGAAGGTCCGAAAAAGACTGAAATTTCTGTGGAATTTTTATCTTCCTTAGGATCAGGAAATATATACCAATATCGGGTTGGTGATGTAGTTCAAATAGGCCCATTTCGGTTAAAGCTTTATGACATCAATTATTACCGTGGCACTTTCTTGGCTGTGCGAATTGATTATCCGTTCTGGTGGTTGATCCCCGGACGGCATCATGTTTCTAGGATTTTATTTATCGCTTATCAACGAGTCATCATGACTTTGGCAATCTGGGGATTAGCTGATTATGACCCAACAGCTTACCTATCGTGGCGGAATATAAAGGTTATTAATACTTTAATCCGGATACTGACAAATAAAAAACATGGATGAAATCATCGAAGAGAAGCCGATCAAAGATGCGAATGATGTGCTGCGGTATGGGATGGCGGAGCTCACGGCGTATGGTGAGGACCAGGGGGCGGAGGAGGGCGTGGCCAGGGTGCAGGAGCTGGTCGGACAGCAAATCGAGCGGGTACGGCTGCTATTGAAGAGGTCGAGGACGATGGTGGAAGAATGCGCGCGGTGGGCTGGCCAGGCGGATGGATCGGAGAAAGATCAGCGGGTGAAGATGGCTTTCTCGATCATCAAGCAATTGCCGAAGGTGGACCGGTCGGTGTACCGAGAGCGGCTGGTGGACCTGCTGGGGATCGGGGTGCGGGAGTACAACGATATCCTGAAGGCGGCGATGGGGGACAAGGAAGGCGACGACGGTCCGGGGATCGTAATCGAGACGCTGGGAGGGTTCGAGAGCGGGTGGCTGCTGGAATATATCTATGATCCGGTGGAGAAGAAGGGGCTGTTGGCGTACCGGGATCCGGAGCGGAAGATGGGGACGGCGGAATACGTGGACATCGAGGGGATTCGGTATACAGCGCCGATGCCCAGCAAATTTATCACGGACGGAGGGGTGCTGTTCGCCAGCGAGCTGGGGAATTTGAAGCCAACCCGGGAGCTGACGGGGATCGTGGAGGCGATGATCCATCAGCATTATCTGCTGGAGAATAAATACCTTGGTCGGATCATCGCTTATTACGTGCTGATGACGTGGGTATATGACTGCTTCAATGCGCTGCCATATCTGCGGGCTATGGGGGAAGCTGGGGCGGGGAAGAGCGAGCTGATGCGGCGGATCGGGCACCTGTGCTACCGGATGATGAGCGCCAGCGGGGCGAATACCGGTGCGAGTTTCTTCCGAGCGACAGAAAAATACCGGGGGACGGTGTTTCTGGACGAGGCGGATCTGCACGACGGCGGGGATATGAGCAATGATCTGGTCAAGTTCCTGAATTTGGGGGCGATGAAGGGGAACCCGATCTGGCGGCTGGAGGAGGTGCTGACGGAGGGCGGAGGGAAGAGCTACGAGGTGGCGACGTTCCAGACGTTCTGCCCCAAGTTGATCGCCATGCGACGGGATTTCAAAGACGATGCGGTGGGGAGCCGGTCATTAACGATCAAGCTGATGCCCAGGGAACCGATCGAGCTGAAGGCCAGGGGGATCCGGCTATATATCGACGAGGAATTCAGGAAACAAGCCGCGGCGATCCGGAACCTGCTGCTGCGGTGGCGGTTCGAGCATTGGGAGCCAGAGATCGAGGTGACGGAAGAGATGATGGATCTGAATATCAGCTCGAGGTTGAACCAGGTGACGATGCCGATGAAGGCGCTGGCGAAGGACGATCCGGAGCTGCGGACGGAGATGGAGACCTTCCTGCAGGCGTACAACCGGGAGATGGTCTTAACCCGATCGATGACGATCGCAGCCCGGGTAGTGGAGGCGCTGTGGAAGATCTGGGGGGATACGGAGACGCGGGAGAAATATCTGCAACAGGCGGACGACGGGGTGAACTGGTACGTGATGATCGGCGATGTGGCGAAGGTGGCGGACGCCATTATGGATGAAATGAACGCCACGGACGAGGAGGGCGAGAGCGAGGAGACGAAAAAGAAGGGTAAGAAGGACAAGCTGACAGCCAGGGGGGTGGGGAGCTTGGTCCGGAACGAGCTGCAGCTGTACGTGGGGGAGCGGCGGGGAAAGGGCTTCCCAGTGTACTGGGATGCGATCAAGATGGAGGCACTGGCCAAGAGGTATGGGGTGAGCATGGAGCTACCGGCGAAGCCAGCGGTCAAAGTGGAGCCCAAACAAGAACAAATTCCTTTTTAGGACACGGATAAACGCGGATGAACACGGATTTTTATTTTATTGCAGGTGTATGTATGTACGTTAATGTACATTGGAAGCGGGTTTGGGCGCCCATGAATATTTATTTTTTTGTGGGAAGAAAGGAAGGGGTGAGAAAAATAAAATATTTAAAGAGGCGCATTATGGCCAAAAAACATACACCAACGTACATACGTACACCTGGGAAGGCCGAATCGTGCAATATGGGTTGTTTTTCGATGTATGTATGCATATTATGTATGTAACTATGGAGTTTAGTTGCAACATTTTTTATCAGGCCCAAATAAGGGCAAATTCCCTTGCTTCAGGTGTACATTGAAAATGGCTATGTACATTTTGGTACACCGAGGAGACTAAAAGTGTCCGATTATTCAGGAAAGGGAGAGTGGGATGAACATTTATGCAGCCCCTAACGCGGCAATGGAGGACCTGGTCAATGCGATCCAGGAGCTGCGGCCGGGGATGGTGACGAGCCGGCTGGTGCTGGAGATCAGCACGGATGATAAGGGTCTGGCAGCGTTGCTGAAGAGGATCTCTGACGATATTCCGGACGAGATGAACGCCGATTCGCTGGTGCTGCCACGCAGTAAGCCGGAGAAGAAGGCACGGAAACCGCGGATATCCAAGGCGCCAGTGGAGATTTCCTCGATCGGTGGCGATGGGTTCCGGGATTAGCAGCTCGAGGGTGCCGAGCTGCCCTCTGTATGGCCGGCGGAGTATTCTTCTCATTCCGCCGGCTAAGGGAGAAACGACGATGAAAGTATTTGATTTATTGGCGCCGTGGTGCCTATCTGTGCTGGTCTTATCGGCGTTGCTCTATTTGCTGGTGCGATTTGCGGTGAGGTGCAAGGAGGAGCAGCGAAGGCTGCGAGATCTCGAGGGATCCTACGATCCGACGGAGATCAACAACGAAGTCTGATGAGCTGAGGATTATCCATGGAGGTCAAAATGGAGAGCCTATTGAATTGTTTGATGATGGGTGTGATCACATTCTTGATCATATCGCTAATATCTCTGTTTTGGATGATCTGGATGTGCAAAACGGCGGTGGAGGGGAAGGAGATCGAGGGGGTGGGGTTTGTGAAGATGGATCCATCGGAAAAAGCGTCCGTATCGGACACATTGGAGATAGATTCTCGGAGGGGTAGGGGGGGCGGAAATGTCTGAGCCGAAGCTGAGGATAGCCATAATATATATGGCGCTGGCGCTGATGTGCTGGATGTTTGCCTATCTGGTGGGGGTGGGCCAGAATGCAAGTGGGGGAAACGTAAACCCAAACCAGGGCGCAAACCTTGCGCCCCTACGGACGGGGTTGGGATTTGGGATGACGATCATGGGGATCGTGCTGGCAATTGGGGCGGGGTTCAGCCTGGGGAATTGGATCTGGTATCACTGGAATGAGCGGCTGGAGGAGAGGAAACGGGCGCTTGCGATCACGCCAACAGTGGAGCTGGCCAGGGAGATCAGCCGGTTGAGGCCGGACCAGACGGCGCTGCTGCCGACGGCGAAATACCAGGTGGAGATCTCGATGGCGGTGACGGAGCATGGCCGGATCTATTTCCTGAAAACGCCGTTCTTAGATGTGCCGCTGGTATGGCTGGATCATTATCTGAACGTGCTGTGCAGCCGGACGGAGCTGTACCCGATCCGGCGGTTTGGGAACGACAGTAAGGATCAGAAGTACGCCCAGGCGTTCACGGCGTGGGCGACCCAAGCGCATTTATACCTGGCGTTCCCGGCCAACGGGCCGGACCCGGCGCAATGGATGAGCCCGGGGGCTAGGGAGCGGGTGGTCGAGATGATCTGGGGCGAGGAGGTGGGGGAATGAGCGGCAAACGAAATAGCGGGCGAAAGCCAGGTCCGCAATGTATTGGAGATGTGGCAGATCGAGGGAATGTGTAGAGTATGACCGCTCGAATCGATCAAAAAAATGCACGGATTGTGGTACGCCGGTCAAAATTTGGGCACTGCGCTGCAAAGACTGCCGGGAAAAACGTAAGGCAATGAGACCAACCTGCATTGATTGTGGTGTTCCAATCAGCGATAGATACCGCCGCCGATGCAAGCCATGCGCGCAAGCTTTCCACAATGACCATTATCAAGGTGAACGTGCGGTGCGTAGTAAATTCACCTGGTGGCATACGGGACCGCCGGTCGGTGGATTCGCAATCAGTGGGCCGGGAAGCGGATGTGATCGATTGGGGAATTAGGGCATCTTGGTCGAGGGATTAAATATGGCTTGTTACGGCTTGTAACGGGCTCAGGATGAGTGCTGTGATGAAGATTGATGTTATAAGACAGAGGTTGATCAAAGCCTATAAACGGCTGGGAAACTGGCGGACGGTGGGGAAGGAATTTGGGATCAGCGGGGGGATGGCGTTCCGGATCGCCCAGCAGGATTATGAGCCAAGGGATCCGCAGATCCGGGCGAGGCTGGGTCTGGAGAGCTACGGGAAGGCGCCGGTGTGTCCGAGGTGCGGGATGGTGCACGTGAGCCAGAGGTGCACGGCGAAGCCGAAGAAGATGGGGAAGGTATCGGAGATGCCGGAGGCGGAGCTGCGGTGGCGGCTGGAGAACAGGGAAGAGCTGACAACGGATTTTCGCTGCAAAGAACGCAGCTCAAACGGATTGAACGGATTACAGGAGGAATGATGGCTGAGACGAAGATCGAATGGGCGGATTACAGCTGGAACCCGTGGTATGGATGCCATAAGGTGAGCCAGGGGTGCAAGAATTGTTATATGTTCCGGGAGCAGCGGATGTATGGCCGAGATCCGGAGGTGGTGGTGAGGAGTAAGACCCAATTCGATTGGCCATTGCGATTTGTGAAACGGGTCAGAGCTGGCCAGGCTCTTTCAGGAAGGGTGTTTGCATGCAGCTGGAGCGATTGGTTTATCAAGGATGCCGATCCGATCCGGGAGGAGGCCTGGGAAATTATTCGGAATACACCGGAGCTGACGTATATGATTTTGACAAAGCGACCGGAGCGATTTGCAGCTTGTTTGCCCAGCGATTGGGGGGGTGGATGGAAGAATGTATGGCTGGGGGTGAGCGCAGAGGATCAGATGAATGCAAATAAGCGGATCCCGATTTTACTTGACACGCTAGCAGTAATTCGATTTGTGAGCGCTGAGCCACTTCTGGATGAGATAGATCTTGGAAACTATATTTGTGAAACTTATAGTAAAGGTGATTTAACTTTAGGGAGATATCTTGATTGGGTGATTGTTGGTGGAGAGAGCGGACCTAATCATAGGCCGATGCAAGTGGAATGGGTGCGGTCGATCTTAGATCAATGCCTGGCGACGGGGGTGGCATTTTTCTTCAAACAATGGGGAGGTTTAAAGCCGGGTGGGGAGAGGCTGTTGGATGGGCGGGAGTGGAGCGAATTCCCGGAAGGTGCGAGATGAGGTTCCTGGAGGCTGTGGTGACACAGGAGGGGGAGGGGGTGGTGGTGGCCAGGACGGCGGAGGGCGGGCTGCTGGTGGCGATGGCGGCGCGGGAGGTGGTCTTGGTGACGGAGGAGAAGGGCAAACCGGTCGTGAAGCGGTATCCGGGGGCGAATTTGATCATGCAGCGGTGCGAGGAACATGGGGTATGGTTTAACGTGTTATGTGCCAAGTGTCAGGTGCCAGATGATGAGTGTCAAGGAGGCAATATAGATGATGACGACCAATGACAAGGATTTTCTTGCTTTGATCACTTCAATAATAATAATATCTATTGGACTTTATTTGGGAAAAGGCCCAGTTGATGTTTTAATTTTAGCCTTTTTCGAATTTTCTATGCTTATGATTGCTGCGAGAACGCTTTACAAGAATAAATAAGGAGATTAAGAAATGAATAGCCTGATATTAAGGTTTTTTGGGAAGAAAAATGAATGGAGAAGAATTAGTAAGGAATTGTGGGAAGCAGGTTATGAACCATTTTCTCCAGATGATGAGATAGAAAAGATGGATAGGATGACTGCAGAAAATCATCAATGCCCTACTTGTAAGCACATCGGTGCGGAATATAAACCATTTACATTGTTAGAACCATCATCATTATTGAAGGAACCGGATGTGTTTGAAATATCGAGTAATCGAGCCGATTATAGAGCTTTTATGGTTTGCAAAAAATGTGGAAGAGTTATTGAAATATGAAGAAGAAGACAAAATGAGTGATGAGCTAGTGGTGGACCGGGGGAGGAGCCGGTATGGGCTGCACCTGGTGCACGTGCTGAGGGCGGGGGAACCGGTGGACCGGGAGGCTGTGATCGGTCGGGAGGTGCCAGCGGAGGCGACGGATTGCGTGACGCTGGAATACGAGGAGGAGGAGCTGGGTATGCATCATTTGCAGCTCTACTGGAAGGAGAAAGGAGCACAGAGTTACGATGGGTGGTTCAACAGAGAGTAAACCATGGATGTGCGGGCCGAAGGATGGGCGCTGGCACCACGTTCTCGGGCAGGTGGTGCGGAATTCGAGTGGGATCCGGCAGCTGCTGTTATACCGCCAGGCTGTCGACCAGCAGGAGGAGGAGCCGGTGGAGGTGGACGTGATGGCGACGGTGATCGGCCAGGTGGTGGATGTGCGCTGCAGCAAGTGCGGGCGGGTGCGGACGTGGGTGCCGGGGGAGGAGGCGCTGAGGCAGCTGATCGAGAGCGTGAAAAGGAATCGTTCGGTACACGGATGAACACGGAGCTGGCAACGGATTATGGCTGCAAAGAACGCAGCTCGAAAGGATTGAACGGATTATGGAAAAAGAACAATTGATTAAACTGTTTGTGGAGGAGGTGTGGGATGCGGTGTGGCGGCTGCAGGTGGGGAGCGGGCTGACGCCGAGGGAGGTGGTGGGGGCGTTGAAGCAAGTGGAGGCGCTGGTGCAGCTGGGAGGTAAGACGCTCCAGGAAGAGGAAGGCGAGGATGGATGATCGTACAGAACATGATTCAGATCGTACAGAACACGATGAACAGGGAACACAAGAGCCAAAGGGGATTTATGGGAAGTATCATATTGTGAAAGCGGATGGGTCGCCGACGGATCCGAAGGCGGTGTATTTTGTGCTGAGGCTGGATACGGATCCGTTTGCGCGGCGGGCGATGGTTGCTTATGCGGCGGCATGTGAGGAGGACCAGCCAGCACTGGCAGCGGATATTTTGAGGTTGGTGAGGAAGACTAATACGGTACACGGATGACACGGAAGGGATGGAAGAACACGGAGTATAATTTGAATTATGAATTCATCGGTTACTGATCTGTTGATCCTGATTGAATGTACTAATTGTGGCAGCGAGTTTCTTTTCGAAATTAATTCATTTTGATTCTTGACAAGGGAATTATTTAACTTTAAAATATCTTTAGCGTCGATGAAAGTCCGCCGTAGGGCGGCGTAAAATATAGCAGGCCGGGGTAGGGCCCGGCCAACGTGGAGATGAGCGCCCATCAGTGAGAGCTGATGGGCGCTCGACGTTTAAGCAGCTGATGGCGATCAGCGATCAGCGATCAGCAATCAAATATCAAGAAAAAGGAGGCATGAAATGAGTTTCGAACCGGTTGTATTTCAACCCATTGTGGAGCGCCTGGGGTGGCTGGCGCTGGTGATTGTGCTCGATCTGCTATTGGGCGTGACCGTCGCAATCAAAGAGAAAACCTTTGAATGGCAAAGGCTGGCCGATTTCTTGGCCGGTTATGGGCCAAAGGTGGTGGGCTGGCTGGCGCTGGAAGCGCTGGATTTCTTACCGACTGAATACAAATTGATTGGATCGATCGGAAATGTCCTGGGGATCGGCGCCTACGGCCTATTGTTTTTGTCAGCGGTCGCATCGGTGCTAGGACATGTGCAGACGATCGGTATTTTGCCGGATATGCAGCGCATCGGCTTGCCGCCAACTGTAAAAAAGTGAAGCTTTAGAACAGTTGGGGGCTGAGACATGGAGAATGTATTACCGCCAGTTAGTTTATGGGAACAGTTTTCAGTCATCGGGATTTTGGCGTTGATCTTAATCGTGATTGGTCTCCTGGCCAGGCGAATGTTCAAGGATTTCGTCGAATGGCAGAACCAGCAGGATAAGAAACGGGACGAGGAACGGGAGAAGCAGGACAAGAAACGCGACGAGGAACGGGAAAAGCAACGCCAATGGATGGAAATGCAAGAAAAGAAGAACGAGGAGGGCCGGATTGCGCGGGATAAGGACTGGCAGGCTTTTTTTACCCAAATGGAGTCGAGCACCTTCCGGCAAATCGATCAGCTGACTATATCGAGCTTAAAGCTGGCGAACCAGGTGGAACGAGTAACCGAGCTGCTGTCGGAACACGATTCCTGGGCGAAGAAGGTTTACGAAGCGCAATCTGGCAAGCGAAGCGGTGAAGGTGTGCGGAAGGGTCCTGTTGTATGAGCTTGAAGCCGTGGAATGAGCAGCAATTGAGGTTCAACCTGCCGGGGTTGGACGAGGTGGGCGAGGACGCCGAGGAGCGGGGGATCTCTCCGGAGCAGGCGCGCCAGATCAGCGCGGCAGCCAGGCAGCAGCTGGAGGTCGGGAGAGCCGGGAAGCTGCCGGAATGGCACGGCGAGTATTTGATGCTGATCGAGCAGGGCTGGCCATGGCGGGTGGCGACGTATATCGCCTGGGCGAGCTCGCCGAAGATCGGGCGGAAGCCGGAGACGCTGAAGGAGCTGGCGGAGACGGTGCTGGGGTTAAAAAGCCCGAGGGTGATCAGCAACTGGCGAAAGAAGTATCCGAGCATCGATGCGGTGATCTCATACATGCAGGCCAAGGCGGTGTGGGAATTCAGGCCGGATGCGTTCAAGGCGCTGGTGGAGAATGCGACAAGGCCGGATTACAAGACGTTCAACGACCGGAAGCTGTTTTTTGAGATGACGGGGGATTACATCCCCAAATCTCAAGTGCACCTGGGCGATCTGGCGAAGGACCTGAGCGAGCTGAGCGATGCGGAGCTGGATCAATTGATCGGAAGCGCTGATTCCGTTGAAAAGGAAGCCGATTCCGCTGAGGGGGAGGGTGAGGAATGATGCCGCTGGCGCAGGTGAACACGGAGGAGGCGCTGCGGGAGCGGGTGCTGCGGGAGAAGGCCAGGCGGCATCTGATCGATTTCACGCAGTATGTCAGCCCGTGGTACCGGCCATCGAGACATCACAGCCTGGTGGCGGAGTACCTGGAGCTGGTGGAGACGTACATCCGGACGGGCGGCAGGACCGGGATCGGGCGGCTGATGATCTTAATGCCACCCAGGCACGGCAAGACGGAGCTGGTGAGCAAGCATTTCCCGGCCTGGGTGATGGGAAAGAACCCGGATAAGCGGGTGATCATGTGCAGCTACGGGGCCGATCTGGCGGTGGATAACAGTCGCCAGGTGAGGAACATCGTGGATGGGATCCGGTATGGGGCGGTGTTTGGGGAGCTCAGCAGCATAGGCGTGGAGACCACACCCGTACAGCTGAGCGAGGATAGCCGGAGCGTAGAGGCCTGGAATTTGGCGCTGCCTAACCGGGGAGGGATGGTGGCGACGGGGGTGGGTGGTGCAATCACCGGCAAGGGTGCGCATTTATTGTGTGTGGACGATCCGGTGAAGAACCGGGACGAGGCGGAGAGCGAGACGAACCGGGGGCGAGTGTGGGACTGGTGGACTTCCACGGCATATACACGGCTGGAGGATGCGGCGGCGGTAATCTTGATCCAGACACGATGGCACGGGGACGATTTAGCCGGGCGGCTGCTGAGCACGATGGCGAAGGACCCGAAGGCGGATCAATGGGTGGTGCTGTGCTTGATGAGCAGATGGGATCCGCCAGTGTTAAGTGATCCGATGCCAGGTGAGGGAATGCCAAGTGATCCGATGTCAAGTGTCACGGTGTCAAGCGCCACGGAGTGGGAGAAATACTTTAAAGAGCAATTGGAATATGGGGTGTGGGAGGAACGGGAAGATCCGATGGGACGGAGGGAGGGGGAGGCGCTGTGGCCGGAGAAGTACAACGAGGACGATCTGGAGCGGATCGAGGCGAATATCGGGCCGTACGATTTTCAGGCGCTATATCAGCAGCTGCCATTTGCGAGACAGGGGCAGATGTTCAAGCGGGAATGGTTCAAGATTGTGGACGAAGCACTGCAGAACATCGTCGAGCGGGTGCGATTTTGGGATAAAGCGGGGACCCAGGGCGGCGGGGCGTTCACGGCCGGTGTGCTGATGGAACGGACCGAAAGCGGGCTGATCATCGTGGAGCATGTGGAGCGTGGCCAGTGGGAGACCTACGAGCGGAACGAGCGGATCGTGGCCACCGGGAAGAGCGATCTGCAGCGCAAGGGACCGACCACGATCATCTGGCACGAGAGGGAGCCGGGATCGGCAGGTGAAGACAGCGCCAAGATGCTGAATGCGAAATTGGCGTCGGCGGGGCTGACGGGGTATTACGAGGCGCCGACCGGAAGCAAGGAAGTGCGGGCGGGACCGTGGAGCTCGGCGGGAATGGCGGGGATCG
>Ga0209641_10003045_pt1 | contig 14118 bp, 14 predicted proteins | sample RifCSP16_1_FD_184022 | JGI IMG/M metagenome (GOLD analysis project Ga0209641, IMG submission 184022) | Soil microbial communities from Rifle, Colorado - Rifle CSP2_sed 16_1 (SPAdes) (version 2) | ecosystem: Environmental > Terrestrial > Deep subsurface > Rock core/Sediment | place: Rifle...
TATATATTTTTCTGATGATCCTCAATCAGATCTGCATTCCTACTCAGGATCATACCTGCAACAGGAAATAATTGCAGAAGGTGCTATCCGGAATATTCCCGCTTTCAGCCGTTTTTTAAAAGTGTCTGCCCTATGTAATAGTACAATAGTCAATTTTACAAACATAGCAAACGATGCGCAGGTCCCGAGGACAACAGTATACGAATATTTTGAAATACTAAAAGACACACTGATTCTCCATGAACTACCCCCATGGAAAAAATCAATCAAACGAAAGCCCCTTTCTTCTTCTAAATATTATTTCTTTGATGCGGGGGTAGTGACATCGCTTCAGGGAAGGAGGCACATACAAAAAGGGACGCCTGAATTCGGGGATGTCTTTGAGACATATATATTTCATGAACTGATGAGCTTCAGCGACTACATATCAGAGGTTCCTTTGTCCTACTGGCGTTCAACTTCAGGATATGAAGTTGATTTTATTATAGGCGATCATACCGCAGTAGATGTAAAAGCCAAAGAAAATGTTTCATCACAGGACTTAAAATCTCTTCGCGCCCTTGCAGAAGAGAAAAAACTCAAACGATACCTGTGTGTAAGCCTTGAGGTTCGTACACGGAAGCTGGAAGGTATCACTGTCTTACCATACAAAGAATTTCTAAAATCCCTTTGGGAAGGAAAATATATCAGTGGGTAATCCTAAAATCTCCGTTATAATCCCCCTCTACAATCATGAAAAATATATTAAGGAGGCGATCTTTTCTGTACTGGAACAGACATCCTCAGACTTTGAACTAATTATTATCAATGACGGCTCTACGGATAAATCTGAAGAGGTCGTTAAATCAATAAAAGATGACAGAATTAAATATTACTATCAGGAAAATCAGGGGGCACATAACACGATAAACAGGGGAATCCAGCTTGCTCGTGGAAAATATGTAAGTATCTTGAATTCTGATGATGTCTATTATAAGAACAGGTTTGAAGAGGCATTAAAAGTTCTTGAATCTGACAGCTCTATTCGTGCGGTTTTTAGCCACATGGAATTTATTGATGAGAAGGGGGATTTTATAAGATTTTCAAGAGGAGCTGAAGATAACTGGAAAGATAAAAACGAGGGAACCTCCTTTAAGGGGAAGAATGATGTTGTCATAGATCTTCTTGCCGGCAACTTTCTCATGACAACATCAAATCTGTTCTGCCGGAGGAGTGTTTTTAAGGATATTGGATATTTTTCAAATCTGAGATACACACATGATTATGACTTTTTTCTTAGACTCTGCAGTCATTATAAGACTTATATAATGGATATCCCTCTGCTGAAATACAGGATGCACAATTTAAATACAATAAAGAATAATGAGGCTGAAGTTAGTTTTGAAGTAGGACTTATACTGGCAAATTTCTTTTTGAATTATGATAAAGAAAACATTTTTGAAGATGAAGTCCATAACTATAATACTATGTTGAAATTATTTAATTCGGTAAATACATATAATGCAGATAAGATGATAATGGTTCTTCTTATTTATGCAACAAGAAATAATTTGTGGAAAGAAAGGTTATTTAAAGACTTGACTCAGGACACTGAAAATTCTTTTAGGAAAATATGTGTTGATAGTTTTAAGGCACGTATAGATCAGCGCAAAGCATTGGAAGAGTTAAATGAGCGGTTGGTGCGTGCCAGAGAAGAATTAAGAAAGTCTTATTCCTATCGCTTAGGCAGGGTTATTACATGGCCATTGAGAAAGGTGTTAGGAACGGAATGATAATTAAAAAAAGTATGTTGAAAGAAGCTTAATGAGAATTGCTATTTTTGTACATGGGTTTTTTCCAGCCCACTTTTACGGAACGGAAACTTATACCTTAAACCTTGCAAAGCAATTACAAAAGGCAGGGCATGAACCTATTGTTATCTCTGCAAACTACCAGGGAGAGCCTATGAGTGAAGAGGCTATTTCAACTTATGTATATGAAGAGATACCGGTCTATTGTATAGATAAGAATTATTTTCCGAACACGAGGCTAAGAGACATATATTATCAACCTCAGATGAGTAAAATATTTAAAGATCTTTTAGAACACATAAAACCTGATTTAGTTCATGTAACACATATATTTAATCATACAGTTATTTTATTGGAAACAGTAGCAAAACATAATATTCCTATTGTAGGGACATTAACAGATTTTTTTGGGTTTTGCTTTAAGAGTACACTTGAAGCAGCAGATGGTTCATTGTGTCAAGGACCTGATGAGCATAAAGCAAATTGTCTGACCTGCCTTATGAGATCAAAGGGCAATAATCAACAAGAACAATCGGTAATAAGACGTATTATAGCCAAATATCCTTGGTTATTATTACGAAATATTATTTTATTAGAATATGTTAACCGTATAACTGGTTTATATAAGAATACTGTTATGAACATTCAGGATATTAAGGATAGATCAGAGATTATGTTAAAATATTATTCACTTTATGATGCTGTTATTGCTCCTACGAAATTTCTTCGAAAGGCTTATATTACTAATGGCTTAAAAGTACCGGTGCACTTAATATATTTTGGTACTGATTTGCCAAGAATTCCTAAGAATTTTCCCTCCACTAAGTATCCTATAAGATTTGGTTTTATTGGACAAATATCATCGCATAAGGGTACGGATATACTTGTAGATGCTTTTTGTCGTCTTCCTAAGGGCCTGGCAGAATTACATATTTATGGCCAGATGGATAAGAATAATACTTATTCAGAAAAACTACTAAGTAGTTCCAAGGGCAATGATATATTTTTTAAGGGAACTTTTCCTTCCAATCAAATTGCCGAGGTTTTGAATACTTTAGATTTTCTGGTCATCCCTTCGAGGTGGCATGAAAACAGTCCTCTTGTGTTATTAAATGCTCTTGCAAGCCATACACCTGTTATAGTGTCTGAAGGAAAGGGTATGACTGAGTTTATTGAAGAAGGAAAGAACGGGTATGTTTTTCCGATGGGGAGTGTAGACAGATTAGAAAAAGTTCTACGAAAAATTATAGATAACCCTGAGAGTTCCAGAGAAATGTTTAAGACAACTGAATATCCACGGACTAATGAGATGATGGTAAACGATGTATTGTCAGTTTATGAGTCAGTAATGAGCAGAAGATAATTTTATGGAGAATAAATTAATGAAATATCTTGTATTAGGCGGTGGCGGATTTATTGGTTCACATGTGTGTGATATGTTGTTGAAGGCAGGACATGAAGTGCGTATCTTTGAGAAGGAGCATGTCAGCAAGGAAAATATTGCGCACCTGATATCAGATGTAGAGTGGGTAGAGGGTGATTTTACCAATCAAACTCATATAAAAGAGATTGTAAAAGGGATAGACATTGTTATTCATTCTATTGGTACAACCCATCCCAGGACTTCAAATGAAAATCCCGTTTATGACATATCTTCAAATCTTATATCATCACTGCATTTATTAGCAGAGGCAAAAAATGCCGGTGTCAGGAAGGTAATTTTCTTTTCTTCAGGCGGAACACTTTATGGAATTCCACAGACCATACCGATTCCTGAAGATCACCCAACCGAACCTATTTGTTCGTACGGGATTCAAAAGTTGGCTATAGAGAAGTATTTGAGGCTTTATTCTCATCTCTATGGGCTTGATTACGCCATTATGAGGATATCGAATCCTTATGGTGAACGGCAAAGGCCTGTCACTACCCAGGGTGCAGTGGCTGTCTTTTTGTACAAGGCACTAAAGGATGAAGAGATTGAAATATGGGGTGATGGTTCGGTCACCAGGGATTACCTTCATATTAGCGATGTGGCAAGGGCGGTCTTACTCCTTTCGAATTATCATGGCGAATATAAATTATTTAATATTGGCGCAGGTAAAGGTTATACTTTGATGGACGTAATAGGTATGATCGAGAAAACCATTGGCCGCTCTGTAAAAGTTCGATTCACACCAGCCAGACCATTTGATGTTCCAGTTAACATATTGGATACTACACGTGCCAGGACCATGCTTTTGTGGAAGCCCACAATAGGATTTGAAGAAGGGATTAAACGTACTATGAGCTATATGCGTGAGCATTTGTGAAGAAGAGATACCATTAGGAGAGGGTGATTGAAGATACTGATGCCGATACATTCTTTCCTGCCGAAACACCAGGCAGGGGCTGAGATATATACTTATAACTTATCAAAGGAATTGAGTAAGAGGCATGAGGTTATTGTCCTTTATGCTGATGCTGATTACACAATGGATGACTATTCAATAATCAAAGGAGATTATGAGGGGCTACTATTCTATCAGATTATCAATAACCGTAGCTATGCCATTTTTGAAGAGACCTACAATAATCCCCGGATGGATGAGCTATTCCATGAAATACTCGATGAGGTAAAACCGGATATTGTTCATTTCCAGCACCTCCTGAATCTCTCTGTAAACTTTATCCAGATTGCGAAGAAAAGGGGAATACCTGTAGTTTTTACACTCCATGAGTATTGGCTTCTGTGTCCTAAAGGCGGTCAGATGCTGAGGAAGAGGCAAAATGGTTCAGCCTGGTTGTCTCAGGAAATATGCTGGGATATCAATCCAGAAAAATGTGCACGTTGTGTAGTTTCTTTGTCTTCAAGGAGGCTGATTGCTAAAGGGTATTACAGTTTAATGAGGAAAAGGTCTGCCAATTTTCTTGTTAAAGGCGGTCAATCCGCAGGTTTAAATCAGACAAGTTTTAGTAATGGTCTTAGAAGGTCTATTATATCATGTGATAGATTTGCAAAAACATGGAAGGAAAAGATACGGTGGGCAGTGTCAAAAAAAGATTATTTTGCAATGGCACAAAACAGGGTAACCTACATCAGGAATATTTGTAAGGACGTAGATTTATTTATTGCCCCTTCCCCGTTCCTTAGAAGTACGTTCATCAAGTTTGGAATACCTGAGGAGAAGATTATCTATTCAGATTGTGGGATGAATGTGGCTTATTACCGGAATATCAGCAGACAGGGCTCAGCGAAGATCCGTTTTTCATTTATCGGGAGTCCTGTAGTCCATAAGGGGGTTCATGTATTAGTTGAGGCATTTAATGGGATTGATGATGACAGGGCAGAGCTGAATATATATGGGGACCTGTCCATTCAACCGGAATATTCATACCCTTTGAAAGAGATGACAAAGAACCCTGATATCCATTTCAGGGGACGGTTTGAGAATGCGAAGATTGCTGATATCTTATCAAATACTGATGTCCTTGTGGTCCCCTCGATATGGTTTGAGAATTCTCCTCTTACTATTCATGAGGCATTTATTGCCGGGATTCCTGTTGTGACTTCGAACATCGGCGGGATGGCTGATCTGGTACAGGACAGGGTGAATGGTCTGCTGTTTAAGGTAGGCGATGCCTCTGACCTCAGGAGCAAGATATTATCACTTATCAGGGAACCCGGTTTAATAGAGCGTTTAAGGCAGGGAATACCAAAGGTTAAAACGATTGAAGAGGATGCAAGATTTATTGAAGAGTTGTATTTGAAATTAGTTAAAGGAGATAAGGCTGTCGGTTATGCCTAAGGTCTTCATAATCATTCTTAACTGGAACGGGAAGGATGACACACTAACTTGCCTTGATTCAGTGCAGAAACTGAATTATCCAAATTACCATGTGATCGTAGTGGATAATGGTTCGACGGATGGCTCGGCGGATGCGATTCGGGGCCGCTATTCTTCAGTATCGTGGCTTACGATGATTGAGAATGGAAGTAACCTTGGGTACACAGGCGGGAATAATGTCGGGATTCGACATGCACTTGAGCATGGGGCAGAGTATGTCTGGCTTCTCAATAATGACACCCTTGTTGAGCCGGATTCTCTGGATGTGTTGATTCGTGTTGGAGAGGAGAACCCATCTGCAGGGGTCCTTGGTCCCAAGGTGCTCTGTTATCCGGATACGCATCTTTTGTATTCACGCGGGGAGCGCCATAATCTGTGGTTCAATCGAAGGACTGTCAATATAGGCGAGGAGGACAAGAGCGATGATGTTGTTCCCAGAGCGGTAGATTACGTGGTTGGCTGCTCTATGTTAGTCCGAAGGAAGTTTGTGGAGCGTGTGGGACTACTGGATGAAACCTTCTTTGCCTATTTTGAGGAGATTGACTGGTGCCTGAGGGGACGGAAGCTTGGATTTGATGTGCTGTATGTCCCGACGGCAATAGTCTATCACAAAGGGGGAGCGAGTACCGGGGGTATGGCCAGTCCTACTGTGCTTTATTACCACACGCGGAATTGGATCTATTTTATGCGAAAACATGCGGTGTTTTATCACTGGTTTGTCTTTGTCCCTGTTTTTACCTATGTCTTTATGCGCCGACTGTTGCAGACGATGTGGAGGTGTAATATTACCGGAGTGAAAGCCCTCTGGCAGGCAGTGATATGGAATTTAAGAGTATCTTGAGGCCCGATAAATCGGGCAACTACAGGCCATGCTATCCTGGATGGATACGGTTTATTTGAGGGATGTTATCGAAATGGATATCTGTGCTTAGGATGTGATGGATATTATTATTCAACATCGTAGCCGCATGAACAGCGTCTCTCACGGGTATGGTGATCTGTTGCAGGATAGAAATTGTCTTTACAATATCTTCGTGAGAGACAGAGAGAATTGGATCCGCTATATCCTCAAGGAGCTTGCACGCCTGATGGGCCAGGTTCTTCTTGCCAAGAGAATAGTACCTCCATTCCTGGGAAGGGAGGCGTAGGGCCTTGATGAAACATATATTAAAAGGGACAAATTTATTTTTCGTGGGGATATTCTTCCTTATCGTTTGGAGCACTATCATAACTTATAGGCAACATGTCAGCTATCCCTTAGAATATGATGAGGGTATCTATCTCTCTGTTGCCAGGAATATCCATGAAATCGGTTACCCCATCGAACCTGTGGGAGAAAAAGGAGAGTTTTTTTTAGGACATCCCCATTTTGGTTTGTTCGATCTGGCCCTCTGGGAGTCTTTGTTTAGCTTGGACTTCGTTTCAATCCGCTTATTCCATATGCTCACATGGTTTCTCCCTCTGATAGTTCTCTTTTTTCTTTTTGGCAAGAAGTTGTCTAATCTGTGGAGTGGCCTGCTGGCTGTCTTCTGGGCGATTTCAGATTCATTTATCCTTCATAATGCAATGCTGACCAAGATAGATGTTCCCTTGATGACTATGTTTACCCTTTTCTTTTTTCTTTTCTATCTATTTTATGAAAAGGTTGATGGGAAGATCTTCATAAGGTGGCTTGCTTTAGGGGTAATATTTGCTTTCGCTGCTCTGACAAAATATCAGGCGACCCTCGTGATGATACCCATGAGTGTCATTTTTGTTAAACGTTACTTTGTTGATAAGGCGATTGAGTGGGATAATCTCTGGAAAATGGCCTTAGGATTTTTCATTGGTGCCCTATTTGTCATGGTTCCATGGTTTCTCTATTGCACATGGGGAGGTGGGGAGATCATTTCAGTAGTTTCGGCAAGGATTCATCAGATAACTCATTTTGACCCCATGGAATACAGGAACACCGCTCCCATCCTGGATTACTGGAAGATTTTATTCAATCAAATCGGGTTTCCCCTGATTTTTGTTTTCATCATCTCTGTATGTCTTGGCCTTCGGACTATGACTCTTAAGAAAGATAGCTTTATCCTCCTCATGGTTTGGATAATAACGGTTCTGGTCTTTTTTTCCTTTATATCGACCAAATCTCTTACAGGAAGATATTTTCTCCCCTTGGTACCACCATTGATTCTCTTATCCTCCCAGGTTATTTCAGAGAAATTATCCAGACATCTTATGATAATATGTTTGGCACTGGCAATTATTGTCAGCATTGTATTGCAAACAGTACACAAGACAGACTATTCGCACCTGGTTGATTATGGACATCTTTTATTCATTTGTTCGATCTTTCTCGTGGGGCTTGTTTTATGGATATTTATGCCTTATTTTCACCTCAAGATTTTTAACTATTTTTTAGTGGGGTATCTCGCATTGCTAATAGGAATCCAGGGGACATGGTTTCGTCCTGTTAGTGCTGAAACCAGACAGAAAATACCCATTGAGTATGCATCTGTATGGATTAAAAAAAATACGAAAAAGGGGGACCCTGTTCTGACAAATGTCCCGCAAATTGGGTATTTTGCTGATAGAAACTATATCTTCACCCAGTATGATCGAACAGGAGAAGGCATTTTAAATCTGCTGGATAACAGGAGAATAAAAGTTGTCTATTTGGACTTACATCTTTTTGATACTGAATTTTTCGACATGAACTTGCCGTCCGAAAAAAAGCGAAGCATAATCTCAAAGATTGAGAGCCAGTTTGATCTTGTTGCTAAAGTAGATAAACCGCGTTCAGTTTTATTGTTTAAAAGGAAAGAAGCAAAGGGGATCTCTCAATGACAAAAGAAGATCGGGAAGGATATTGTGAGAGAATATCTATCATTGTGCCTGTATTCAATGAAAGGGAAAACATCCCCCTACTTTCCGGGGAAGTGGAAAAAATTATGATTTCTTTAAATTTGGATTATGAACTGATCTTTATTGATGATGGGAGCATAGACGGGAGTGAGGGTGAAGTTGCGAGGCTGCATCAGAAAAATCCCCGGAATAAACTCATCTCCCTTTCACGGAATTTTGGTCATCAGGCAGCCCTCTCGGCCGGCCTGGAGTTTGCCGGTGGAGATGCTGTGATCATGATGGACGGCGATATGCAGCATCCTCCTGAGGTGATTCCAGAGTTGATCAAAAGATGGAAGGAAGGATTTGACATTGTTTACACTATCAGGGAAGACACAGGTGATGCCGGATTTTTTAAAAAGTATAGCTCAGTAGTTTTCTATTGGCTAATCAATCAAATGACTCGGACGCCGATTCCGGTGGGAGCTGCAGATTTCCGCCTGCTTAATAGGGCTGTCGTGAAGGAGCTTCGAAAATTTAGGGAACAGTCCCGATTTCTCCGCGGGTTGGTCAGCTGGACGGGATTCCGCCAAACCGGAATTTCCTATGTGGCACCTCCTCGTTCTGGGGGAACCTCTGGATATTCCTTAAGAAAGATGATTTGCTTTGCCATGGATGGGATTACCTCCTTTTCGTCCTTCCCTCTACGCATCGCGACGTACATGGGGTTATTCGTATCTGGTATCAGCTTTGTTTATGGGTTGTACACAGTATTCATAGCTTTTTTTTCGGATAAGGTTATATCAGGGTGGGCATCATTGATGGTCATGGTCCTTTTTCTTGGAGGAGTGCAGTTGATTACCCTTGGAATTATGGGAGAATATTTAGGGAGGATTTATGACCAGGTTAAAGAGAGGCCACTTTATGTAGTTCAAAAGAAATTGGGTGATTTCAGAGAATGATCAGAATGAACCTTTGGGTGCTTATTATATTATATGCCTTCTGCAGTAGTACAGGATTGATCCTCATCAAGAATGGCTTCAATGTTCAGATGTCAGGTGTAGATTCAATTCGGCAACTGGAAAGACTTTTGGGGCTTCTGATGGGAGGGAGATTTCTCGCAGGATTTATACTTTATTTATCTGGATTCCTAATATGGCTTTATATCTTGTCCAGGAATGATCTAAGCCTGGTCTTTCCTATCGCCAGTGGAGTACTTTACGTTGGACTACTGATGGGGTCTGTCTTATGGCTCCATGAAGGGGTTGGGCTGGTCAGGATTACCGGTGTTTTTCTGATATTGGCAGGAATTATCCTTGTATCGAGGTCATGAGATAAGAGTTATGTCATCCATGAAAGATGAAAGAATGTATTTTTATGACAAGTTTGCCGACCGGTTCGACAATGTGATGGACATGTATGACACATGTCGGAGGCTTGAAGTGATATTTAATGAATTTCTTGTCACGGAGAATCTGGAAGGGAAAAGGCTTCTCGATGCAGGGAGTGGAACAGGGTGGTTTAGCAAATGGGCGGTTGACAGAAGGACTGCTGTTACCTCTCTGGATGTTGGCCTTAGTATTTTAAGAAAAGTGGGGGAGAAATGTAAAACAGATCGGGTTGCTGGAAGTATATGTCAGTTGAACTTCAAAAAAGAGAGCTTTGATATTGTCCTCTCTTCTGAAGTGATTGAGCATACACCTGATCCCAGGGAAGCGGTAAGAAATTTATGCAGGGTACTTAAACCTGGAGGGATTTTACTTTTGACAGTACCTAACAGAATTTGGCATTTTTCTGTCGCCCTGGCGAACGCCCTTAAGATTCGTCCCTATGAGGGGTATGAGAATTGGGTTGGGTGGTGGGAGCTGAAACAGTGGCTTAGAGAGGAGGGGGTGGTGATCGAGAGATGCCGTGGGATTCATCTATTTCCGTTTGTATGGAAAGTCTCGCGCCCTCTATTGCGTTTTTTTGACAGGTTTGGAGAGGGGGGGCTTGGCCCGATTATGGTCAACATTGCGGTCAAGGCAAGGAAGCCACGATGATTAGAGTAAAGTGGTGTAGTTGCCCGATTTATCGGACATGCGTAACGTCGGCAAACATGGAGGCATTTGAGCTTGTTACCGGAAGCCCTTTCTTATCAGATTCTTCACTTTGTTCAGAATGACGATTTATTCCCCACTTTTCTAAAGAGGGATTAAGGAGGATTTTGATTCATGGCAGATGTGGTTTACAGTGTGATAATTCCTGACCTCCACTCACCTCGAATCGGTGAGGTGCTGGATGCGCTCCGTCAGCAGGAGGGAGTTATCCGCAACCATTATGAGATCTTGATCGTTGGACGGGACAAATATGGTATTGTCCGGGACCATGAGGCTAAGGATGATCAACATATCCGGTTTCTTGAGTCAGAGAGAGACCTCAATCCTGCAGAGGCGAGAAACAGAGGTATTAAAGAGGCGAGGGGCAAAGTGATCTTCTTTATTGATGCGGACTGTATCGCTGAGCCAGGGTGGATGGCAACACTTCTCAAGAGTTATGAAGAAGGGCATCCGGTAGTAGGTGGACCGATCTGGTTTGAGCAGGATGGTTATTGGGTCTTGGCGGACAATGTTGCGCACTTTCATGATTTGTTGCCGGACATAGGCCGTGGGCCGAACCGTCATTTTATGCTGGCTACAGCGAATATGATGGTAGAGAAGGCTATTTTGGAGAAGGTTGGAATGTTTGATGAGAGCTTTCCTGCAGGAGAAGACCTCGGTCTTTCCCTGAGGATCAGGCAGGCAGGCTATGATCTTTATTTTGAACCAATGGCAAGGATTATCCATAAACCAGTACGAGATACACTTGGGGAGGTGTTAAGACATTCAGAGGGATGGGCGAGGCATTCGATCCGGATCAGGACAAAATACAGGGATACGCTAAAGACGCCGTGGATCCTTTTTCAACCGCTGTTGTTGAGGATTCTGTCACCCTTCATTGCGATAGTTGTGACGGTGAAAATATTCCGCAGGCATTCATGCATGAGACGGTTTTGGTACACGGCGCCAGTGGTATTCCTGACCAAGCTGGTCTGGTGCTGGGCAGCGGCTGCAGAAGTGGCGGCTGGCAGGCATAAGTTGAATAATTAGGGACAGCGACTATTATTTTTACATACCTTGCTTACAGTTCTTTGGGTTATATGGATGAAGAAGGTATTTGCGGTTGTGGGTTAAATGGTGGTATAAATAGTGGCATAACATGTATAAGAGAAAATTATCAGACAGGGATAAACAGGATTTAATAAATAAGATATCAAAAATGATTTGGACAAGCTCGGCAGTGCTAAGTATTATTTCGTCGTAGCAATAGAATCGGCCATTGATATGAGCAACCATATCATATCACAAAATGGTTATCGGGCTCCAGAGGACTATGCGGATACTTTTCAGGTTTTATGTGAACATGGTGCTGTTGATAAAGAATTCGTAGTGTCTCTAAAAAATATGGCAAAGTTTAGAAACAGATTAATCCATTTGTATTGGGAAGTGGATGATCAGCAGGTATACGATATTTTGCAGACTCGCCTTGATGACTTTAAAACTTTTCTGAATAGTATATCAGTCTTTCTCGATTTCGCGAGTATACAGTAATACAGATGAAACACTCTTATTCCGGGGTTAAAATAGGGACATCCCTATTGTAAACTATTAGGCTGTTTATTCTGTATTCCCCAGAATACCAGAATACAGAATATAAGAGATTATGAAGCTCCGTAAATTATTCCGGTTTTTCAGGATCGCATGGCATTATAAGCGGGGGAGCGTGAGACTTCCTTACGGACCTCTGCGCCTCTGGGTGGAACCGACCTCATTCTGTAATCTCAAATGTCCCATGTGTACGAGTAAAGACGTCCCTGAGGAAAAGATTGGTTACATGGATTGGGATCTCTACAAGAAGATTATCGATGAGGCGAAGGACTTTGTCTATGACATCAATCTTTTTATGGGCGGGGAGTCGCTGTTTCATAAGAGGCTCCCGGAGATGATTGCCTATGCAAAGGCAAATGGGATCAGGACGCGGCTCTCTACCAACGCGACTGTTTTGACAAAGGATAAGCGTGAGGCGCTTCTCGATGCGGGCCTCGATTTTATCATCTTTTCGTTTGACGGCTATGAGAAGGAGGTTTATGAGAAGATCCGGGTCAATGCCAATTTCGAGAAGACGCTGAGGAATATCAGGGAGTTTCTTGAGGAAAAGAAAAGGCGCGGAAGCCGGCTGCCGTATGTGGTATTTCAAGTTATAGAGTTTGCGGGGGAAGGGGAATTTGAGCAAAGATATTCAGTTGGACGTGAGAAAAAGCGGAAGGCCTTTTTAAAGAGTCTGGAAGGATTGCCCATAGACAAGTTTTCATTTATTTCACCCCACACATTTGGCGGCAAGATACCTCAGGACGATAGAAAGGGGTTCAGGTCTAAGGGGGCCCGTTATGTACCGTGCACCTTTCTCTGGTATTCCATGTCAGTCCGTTGGGACGGGATGGCGGTGCCTTGCTGTGTGGACCTCGCAGGAGATATGCCGGTGGGAGACCTGAGTAAGGAGACTCTGCTCGACGTCTGGAATGGCCCGATGCTTGTTGACATGAGGGAGAAGATTGCCTCCGGTCGTTACCAGGAGATTCCGCTGTGCCGGGGTTGCGACATCCTGTGGAAGGAGCAGGTGTGGGGGATTCCCTTGAAGAGCATCAGAGAGCTGCGATATTTTTTGCCATGGACGCGGTAGGGGGTGTCATCCTGAGGGCGAAAGCCCGAAGGATCTGACGGCCTGATTTATCAGATTCTTCGCTCCGCTCAGAATGACAGGGTTATTACAACAACAAGGAAGGTACTGCTATGAACAACACAATGGACGAAAGATCTACTGACGACAAATCCTTTAAGACCCTTGAGATTCTCGAAGAACTCTCCAGCAATGGTCATGTGACTCAGCGGGAGCTGAGCCGCAAGGTCGGGATCGCCCTGGGGCTGGCGAACTTCTACATCAAGCGCCTGGTGCAGAAGGGGTATGTGGAGGTGGTGTACCTGGAGCGAAACCGGCTGGGTTACCTGATAACGCCCAAAGGGATTACGGAGAAGTCCCGGTTGACCTATCATTATATCCAGCGTTCCTACCAGTATGTGCGAAAGATCAGGATCAGTATCCGCGAGAGGCTGCTGGAACTGTCACGTGAAGGGGTAGGGACAGTAGTTATCTATGGCGGCGGCGATATTGCTGAAGTGGCCTATCTGGCTATTCAGGAGGTTGGAATGAAATTAGCCGGTGTGGTAGATGGCTCCCGTGCAGGCAGGCCATTCCTCGGCTATACGATCCTGCCGGTGAGCGTCCTTCCACAGTTATCTTATGACAGGATTATAGTTACAGAACCTCTTGAGTTGCACGATGTTAAGAATTTGTTCCAGGAGTACGGGATTGAGGATGAGAAGCTGGTGCACATGGAGTAGTGTTGCCGCCGTGTCATGCTGAATTTATTTCAGCATCTCTTAATTTAGAGACCCTGAAACAAGTTCAGTGTGACACGTGACTTTATTTTTTATGAGGATTACTCCTTCGATTAGATATGAGAACCAGGATAATACCAATAATAGATATGACAAGCATAATTGAAAAAAATATCTCAATTTGCGTCATCTTTATTTACC
>Ga0209641_10003046_pt1 | contig 14118 bp, 19 predicted proteins | sample RifCSP16_1_FD_184022 | JGI IMG/M metagenome (GOLD analysis project Ga0209641, IMG submission 184022) | Soil microbial communities from Rifle, Colorado - Rifle CSP2_sed 16_1 (SPAdes) (version 2) | ecosystem: Environmental > Terrestrial > Deep subsurface > Rock core/Sediment | place: Rifle...
TGCGCCTCCAGTTTTGTCGGCACGCGCAGAGAAAACACGCCGGGCCCGGCCGGCACGTCGAACTGGCGCGCGGCGAGCGCCTTGCGCCGGATGGTCTCGACGTCCATCAGGCGGAATACTCGGTCGGCAGTGCGGTCAGCGCGAACCCGATCGCGCGGGTGTTGAGCTGTCCCAGCGACATGGTCGGCAGATCGCTGATGGTCCAGTAGCCGTTGCAGTAAATCTTGGCGCCGTTGGGCAGCGTGATCCGCATGGCCACCGGCACGCCGGCATCCTCGATCGCCTTGATCGCCGCCTGCTGCGCCAGGGTGATGTCGTCGGCCAACACGATGTTGATGCGCATCGGGCTCTTGGACAGCGGGATCTGCCGCTGGCGCAGTTCGTTGAGGAACTGGTAATCCAGGAACACCGGATCGCCGCCCTCGGAGGTGAACCCGGTGATCTGCGCAATGTTGGTGAACGCGGTGATCTCGCGCACGGTCCCAGTGCCGGTGCCGGCCGGAAATTTGGTCGTGCTCGCGGTGCTGAATCCTTCCAGCGACACGTCGTTGGTGCTGACGACGCTGGCGCGCAGGATCTTGTCGTCCAGGTCGGGCCAGGCGGACGACATCTCCAGGATGTCGTTGACGATGACGCCGTGGCTGGCCTCCAGCGTGGCAACCGCCGGATTGGCGTTGGTGACTGCGGTCATGTCTTTTGACGCGCCGTAGGTGGATGCATATGCGACGATGGTGCCGTCGGCGACTACTGCTGCCATGATGTGGCCCTTTCAAAAAGTCAAAAAAAAGACCGCTCGAAAGCGGCCGGGGAACGGAAACCAGGTGGCTATTCCCACCACTCCACGACAAGAACGGTCGCCTCCAGGTCCAGGTCGCCGTCGTACGCGGTCGACCGACCGGACACGGATTGCGTCACCACGGCCCGCACGGCGGTGGTGATGGCGTCAGCCACCGCGTCGGCGCTCAGGCGGGTATCGCCCCAGCACTGCACGTCGAGCGTCACCCGGGTCTTGATGACGGTGCCGTCGAGCATGCGTTGCGGCTCGATGGCGCTGATGCCGTAGACCACGAATGGCCGGCTCTTGCCCTGGTCGATGCGGTCTTGCGCGATGCGCGTGCCGACGAGCGCGACCACAGGAGAGTCGGCGGCGATCAGCGCGCGGAAGGCGGCACCGTGGCTCATGGCTTGGCCTTGAGTTCGAAATTGACCGTGTGCGTCAGCAAGCCTTGAAGCATCTCGGCATCTGTCACAAGGTACTCGGCCTCAACCGAGACAAGCTGGCGGGGTTCAAACTTGATCGTGAAGCAACAAAGCCTTTCGGTGGACAAGCCCAGAGACTTGGCTACCTCGATACCGACATTGATGGCTGAGTGGCTCATGGCCGGACCTTCCCGGTTGCGTTGTTCTTGGCAAACCACTGGCTTACCTTGTCCTCGAAGATGCGCAGCGCCGCGGGGAGCTGGCGGGCGGCATTGGCGAGGAACGGTCGGCCGGCCATCTTGCGCGTGCCGAAGTGCACGAATTTCCAGTAGAACGGGTCGAGCTTGCTCTTGGCGCCGCGCTGCGAGGCGCGCACCAGGCTGCGGCTGCGCACCTTCAGGCCGAGCACGCGGCCGGTGGTGGTCTTGTACTTTGCGCCCTTGGCCGGGCGGACGTTGACGAACACGCCCACGTCGCCGGCCTTGCGCGCATCTTTGCTGGTGCGCACCACCAGGCTCTTTTTCAGCAGTCCTGGCGTGCGGTACGGCGCACGCACCGATGGCGACAACACAGGCACATTGCGCCTGGCATCGTCCCGCACCAGCCGCGCACCAGCCGCCAGCGCATTGCGCAACACGCGCTTGCGCAGGGCCGGCGTGATGGCACGCAGTTTTGCGGCGAGGTCGTCAAAGCCCTGCAGGCGCACGGTGCCGTTGTTCACATCAGCGCCCATCTTTGACTCCCCGGCGGCACAGCAGCCGCGTACGGTCGTTGCGCCCGCCAAAATCGCTCACGCTGGTGATGTCGTAGGCGCGGCCGGCCCACTCCAGGCGCCAGGTCGTCTGGACGTCTGCACGCCAGCGAATGTGCAGCTCGACCACGTCGTCGTCGCCCATCTGCGCGGCGGCAAATGCCTCTGCGCTGCGCTGGTTGATGCGCTGCGCCCAGACCGTGGCGACCTCGACCCAGGTGATGGTGTCCTGGCCGACGGCGTCGGTCACAACGCTGCGGCTCAGCAGCGTGACCTGCTGATCCATGCGCCGGGTGAACATCAGGCGCCTCCAACGCGACTGTAGTCGCGGTCGATCTGCAGCAGCGCGTCGATGCCGCGGCGCACGTCCTCGCTCATGGTGCCGACGCCATACGCGCCCATGTTGTCGTGCCAGTATTCGACCAGCAGCAGCATCGCCGACAGCACGCTCGGCGGCACCGTGGCGGCGCCGGCGACGTAGCGCACCTTGACGGCGTTGGGCGTAGCCAGCACGTCCGGCCAGGTGGTGTCGTAGGCCGGGATCAGCCACGCCTCGGGACTGTAGTCGTCCAGCGTGTACAGGCTGCTGGAGAGCGTTTGCGTGGCCTGCGCGGTGTCGACGTAGGTCACGCTGGTCACGCTGGTGACCGGGCCGCGCGGCAGGGCGATCGGGCCGGACGGGAACGCGTCCAGCGCGAGCTCGAGCGTCTGGCTGCCGTAGCTGCGATTGCTGGCGTGCTCGCAATACGCAGCGGCGGCCGGCAGCAGCCTGGTGGTCAGCAGCGTGTCGTCCGGGTGCACAACGAACGCGCCGGTGTCGAGCTTGAGCTGCAGGTGCAGCTCGGCGATGGTGAGCAGCGCGGCAGGCGGCGTGATGACTTTGATGCCCATGATGGTGTCCTGTTACCTGCGTGTCGTTTGGCGGTTGCTGCGGGTGGCGGTGCTGGTTGCGGCCGGCCTCGCGGGGAATGTTCTGCTGGTGCTGCCGGCCAGGGAACCCAGCACAACTGGCGTCTCATCGGGAGCCACGAGCGCGACGTTGTCAATGGTTTGCACATGCCACGCATCCGCCACAGTCAACCAATCCTGCAGCGTGAGCACGGCGCCGTCCAGTGCATGCGCGTGCGCTGCGTCCTGTACCACCAGTTGCGCCGCGTCGGTCACGGTCACGTTGTCCAACGCGTGTGCGTGCAACGCGTCCTGCACCGCCAGCGCAACCTCGGCTGTGAGCGTTGGCGCGTCCAGCCCGTGGGCGTGCAACGCATCGGCAACCGCGAGGTACGTGTCGATCGTCAGGTCCGTGTTGTCCAGGGTATGAGCGTGCAGCAGTTCGTCCGCCGCCAGCGTCGTGCCGCCCAGCGTCACCACTACGTTGTCCAGTGCATGCGCGTGCGCGGAGTCGGCAACGGCCAGATACGCCTCGCTGGTCAGCGCCGGGGCGTCAATGGTGTGCGCGTGGGCCAGATCGGCAACCGTCAGCGAGGTGGCGCCAGTCGTGGACAGGACCACGTTGTCTAGGGTGTGTGCGTGCGCGCTGTCTGCAACAGTCAGTGCGATATCGGTCGATAAGGTCGGCGCGTCCAGCGCATGACCGTGCGCCATGTCCTGCACCGCCAGCAGTGTGCTGGATGTCAGGACTGCGTTGTCGAGGGTGTGGGCGTGCGCGGAGTCGGGGACTGTGATCGTAGTCCCACCACCCGCACTGACAGGGACCCATATCCTGCGGGTCTGGGGGGCGTAAATACCGCCCCAAAAGCCAGAAGAAGTCGATAACGCCTGAAGATGTGCTGCTGAAAGCAGCGTGTTCGTGCCCCAAAATTCACCAACGTCACCAACAACCTCTCCGGTATACCCGGACAGCAAAAATTCCTTAGCATCAGACGATGCATTATTGGTAATGGAGGCGGTTTTTACCTCACCATTTATGCAAAGTGTTACTACTGTTGCCGCACTTGCAGCGACATTAGAAATTGACCACGTTATATATAGCGGCTTCCCTGCAACAGCCACCCCAGTAAAGGTACAGATATACGCCGCACCAGCCAGAAACCGGATAGTTGTCCCGAATTGCTGTAGAAGGAGGCGCGGGCCACCACTTCGGTACGTATCAGCGGCTGACCATATGCCGGCTGTTGGCGCGCCAGATGGGATAAAGACAATCCCGAACGAACGCGCTCCCGTAGTTATTGGGTTCGTTCTTTCGAAGTATCCGTATGTTGTCTGGTTTACTGCTCGGCCAAATTGTGCAAGGCTAAACGATAGGTAGGTTGTCCCCTTTGCAGTCCACAACGGACCTTTTACAGTTCGCCATCCAGCACCGGCAACACCTTCGGCTAAAGCATTCGCCCAAACGGGTGTCAGGAACGTGTGAAGCGGTATATCCGGGTTCGGCGCAACCGGATACTGCGGCTGTACCCTCCAAGGAACACGCTGGATGATGCTCATGTGTCAGCCCTGAGCGTGGGGATCAAGCTGTAGATGCGCTGTCGGCAGTGACGAGCCAGGCGATTACATCAACGGTCTGTCCGCTCGCAGTCACGTCATTTGCATTGGCGACAAAGCGAATGCGCGTATGTCCTGCAAGATCAACCGGGATACTCCACATTTCCGCCAGATCGGTAGTAGCGATGCCGTTGGTGTGCGAACGCGTGCATGCCTCCTCAAGTGTGATGGTTGTCCCCGAAACCGAGCCCACGCGCACCCACTCGGAGTTCGCTGGTGTACCCGTCTCACGCAGGTACAGCAGATCACCACCAGTGATCCCGGTCGCACTGGTGATTACAAATGTCGTGTCCCCGGCAGTGAACGCGGCGTCGTTGACTGTGCTGGCGTTCGCCGCAGTCAAGCCGTTTCCGCTGGCCCATTCATAGATCGGGTACCACTCATCGTTGCCGCTGGTTTTTGCTGAGCCCTCCAGCCGAAACGTGACGTTTTTGCCGAGCGCCGTAGCAACAGTCCGGCCCATCTTGACCATCGCGACTGCAGGGCCGATTTTGGTAGACACATCCACAGCAGAGCCAACCGCCTGCGTGGCCGTTGCAAGCTGCGTGTGCGCCAGCAGCGCCTGTGCAGCGGTCTTGGTTAGCGTTGTCGTTGTCATTGGATTACCTCAGGTGCCCGGCTTCGTCCACGCTCACAGACCCCTCGAACACCATCGTCGCAGGCGATGCGTCCGAGCCAGGGCCGGTAGCGAACACCTTTTCCGCGTTCGTTGCCGGACGTCTCCACATCGCGCGCATCGCAACCCTGGAGCCATTGTTGGCGTTGGTCCCGAATGGATTCTCGAACCCGGCGCGCCGATCCGAGCGGGACATATTGAAAACACCAGACGGCGACGATGCCAACAGCAACTGCAGCCGCTGCATGTTCAACGCTGACATACCGTCGATGTCGGTACCCTGCCACGCGTTCCCGAGTTCCTCGGCAGTCACATCCGTGCGATACACGCTAAACGCAGGCACTGCGGCAGAATTGCACCACGCAGCGATCATGGCGTCGTTGCCAGTCAGAACGGCCTGGGTGAGGCTTGGTTCAGCCAAGACGATTGGTGTCAGGATTGCGAATTGTTCTGGTGTCATGGTGTGGTCCTTAACTCGGGTCAGCCACTTCGTCGTCGAACGCCGGGATGTTGACCGTGTTCGACCCGTTGGCCGTGAGCGCCTGACTGGTGCAGGTCGTGACCCACCGCAGCGTCGTATCGCCCGATTTCGTGCCAGCAATGTGGGTAGCCGTGCCGCTGGTGTCGATCAGCACGCCGGACTGCGCCGCAACGGTCAATTTGCGCCCGCTGGTGTCGCCATTGGCAATCGTGAAATCGCCGTTGCCGTTCCCAGGGGTTACCGCGATGTCAGCCAGCGAGTACGTGGTGATCGCCTCGGTGTACGTGGTGGGTTGAGCCGAGCAGACGTTGATCTCATCGCAGTCGGCCAGGTACGCGAGCATTGCGTCAATCGACGCATCAATTACGAATTTAGCCACGGGTCACCGCCTTTTGTGTGTGCTCGACGCCCTGCACGTCCAGCGTTACGGGGTCGGACGGGGTCGCTGCGGACTCGGGCGCGCCGACTTCCTTTGCCCATCCGTGTTTCAGGAACCGCGCTGCGTCAGCGTCAGGTATCGTGAAGACGTCGCCCTTCTCGAACCGCTCGCGGCCATCGAGAAAGGTGGTTGTGCATTCAATTCGCATGGTGTGTTCTCCTGGGGTCGATTGGTTTGGCTGCCGATGGTCTGCTGTGCAATGCGCCCGGGCGAACCTGGGCGCATCAAACAGCCGGCGGGTATCAGGCTCTTGGCGTAGGCTAGCGATGCGCTTTTTCTCTCTTCCGAGGAGCGCCGTCGGTGATGATTGCCTTGTTCTGCACCTCCACCACATGAGACACAGGCCGGGCCCATTCAGCAACATGAGGCGCGAGGTAGTCGCTTATCTCTACCTCGGTCCCTGCTTTGAAGTCCGTGGAAACCGAACCGTCCTGGCTACCACGAAAGTCGTGCAAAATCTTGAATAGCATTTCGTCCTCCTGTGTTACCTGTCGCTCACTCGCACTCCCGAAGGAGTTACCTTGGGTGCGATGCGCTGGTGCTGGTCCTTGATAGGCGCAGAGTGGTCGTAATTGCGCTCTATTTCCGCTGCGCTCGGCAGCGTCTCGCGCGGCACGAACTCCAACTTGACCATGCCATCGGCCTGCGTTAGGAAATTGACGTCCAGCGTGTCGTACCCGTAAAGGCGCGCGGCGCGCGTGCTGCTCGCGTCCATCAGCGTCGTGTTCTTGGGCAGATGAATCCTGATCCCTCGGGCGTGGGCCTGGCCGCACCAGAACTCCACACATGCTCGGCCCTTTTCGGCCTGGTGCACGTTGGCATAGGTGTAGTCCATGCCAAACAGGCTGATTTCAGTGGCTCCGGTGTGGATGGCAAACGCCACCGCATAGGCCGCCGTGTTGTTGAAATAGTCGTGCCCCAGGTTGTTAAGCACGTCCTGCAGCGGGAACTCAACCAGCGCCGGGTAGTCCGGATGCGCGCGGCTGGTGACGATCGGCACCTTGCTGTTGCGGATCCATCGCAACATTGCCGCGATGTTGGATGCGGGTGCGGCGGCGGCCCTGATTTCTTGAATGCGCACGTCGTCCATGTGAAAAACGAGATCACAGTCAAACACATTGCCCAGGGCATTGATCGCCCACACTTCGTCGCAGAATTTCGATCTGCCGCCCTGACGTTTAGCAATGTCCAGATACTGCTCGACGCTCGGACCCAGGCCAAGAATAGCGATGTGCCTGCCCGGCAACTGCTTTTGCAACTCGCCGTGCTCGCATACCACAATCAGCGTCCGACCGTGCGCCTCAGGCTCTACCTCGGATTCCGGGCCCACCTGACCGTGCCACGCGGTTACACGCCATCCGCACTCCTGCAGCAGCTCCTGGAACTGATGCGTCGTGTAGTGGCGATAGTGGTACGCAGTGACAACGCCTGGGCTCATTTCCCACGGCGTCACATCCTCATTCGGAACGCTGCAGTACATCACCGGGGCAGAGTCACGCAAAGCCACCAGCAACGGGCGCGGGTCCTCGATATGCTCGATGGTCTCGAAGCACACCGCAGCGTCATAGACGCCGAGTTCGCCCGGCGAATTCCCGTCAGCGATTTGATACCGGGCCAGCGCAACGGCATAGTGCTGCTCGGCATACGCTATGGCAGCGGCGTCGATGTCCATGCCGCGCACCATGTGCCCGGCGCTGGCCAGCAGGTGCGTACCGTAGCCGACTCCGCACGCAAAATCTATCACGCGGCTTGCAGGTGGCAGACTCGCGGCTACAAACTCGTACCGGGCGACGTGATCACGCCGGATGCCGGCGGCGGTGGTTGCCACCTGCCTTTCGCCTTCTCTCATGTTCATGGGTAATTCCTCATCCGAATTGGTGGGGTGCCGAGTTTCACGGCGCCTGGCGGGATGAGCGCCAGACCTGTTTCTCTTTGTCAGCCTGGATCAGGGATTGGCAGTGGGCGCGTTGTACGGGCTGTGCAACACACCGACCACGCCAACCACTCCCACTGAAGTGACGCCCGTTTGCACGGCGTCCACCGTGACATAGCGCTTGTTGCCCTTGTAGCCAACACGCTTGGTGACCTCCTTGCCGGTACCGGCTGCGCGGGCGCCAGCGAGCAGGCTGGCCAGCGCCTCCGTTCCGAGCAGGTCGGTGTCGGCCACGCTGGTCATGGTGCCGGTAACGTCGCCTTCCTTCACGACCAGCGTGACGATAGAGCCGGTCGTGGTGACAGCGCCGTAGCTGGCAATAAATTCAACGCCGCCATAGCCCTGACGGTCCTTGACCAGGCCGGATTTTGTGGCGTTAGCGCCGATCGCCAGCGGCGAAATGATGGTGACGGTGCGCACGTTGTTGTGCAGGTCTTTGATAGTCATGATTGGTATCCTTTCAGGTGATTCTCATGAGCGGGAAACTAAAGAGCCCGCGCGGTGGCGGGCTCGTCGTGGGTTGCCTGTTGATCAGGACGTGGCGAACTTCAGCAGCTTGACGGCCTCGAAATTCGTGATCCCGCCACCAAAGCGGCGACGGAAGTTAAATTTCGTCGTGCCCTTGGCGGTGATGTCGTCCCGAATCAGCGTGGTGCCGGCCCGGTTGACGATGGTGTAGGCGCGCTTGGGGTTGAGGTACGCCAGCGAGTAGCTGGCCGCGGCAATGTCGGCGAAGTTGTCGTCCACCTCCACCGGCGAGCCGAGGAAGCGCCCGCCAAAGCCGGCCGATGGGTCCGGCTGCCACAGGTAGTAGGACCCGCTGCCGTCCTTGATCTGACGCATCACTCCCAGGGTAGCGTCGTTGGTCATGAATACCGCCCCGGTGCGGTACTGCGACTTGAGTGCGTGCTGCAGCGACACCACCTTGTCGGCCGGCGCCACGGACGCAAAGGCCGCCGACTTGCCGCTGACGATGTAGCCCACGCTGCCCCAGGCATACGCACTGTTGGCCACATTGCTGTAGCCGGTAATGCCGCGCGCCTTGCCGACACCGTTGCCGGTGATGAACTCGGCACCCGCGCCCTCGGCAAAGCCGATGCCGGCCTCGTCGGCCAGGTCGGCCTCGAGATCGATGAACGCGTCCTGCAGCGTCTCGTTGTACACCCAGGGCTCGACCTCGGCGGTGAATACCTCGATGCCAATCTTGGCGTAAGTGGGCTCGGTGGTCTCGCCTCCGGTTGCGCCATCCGCCACGCGCCGCATGGCCATGCCGGACTTCTTGACCAGCTTTTCATACTTGGCCGTGCCGATGGTGACGACGTTGGCCAGGCGGTACATGGCGCTGATGGTGGGCGCAATGCGGTCGATGACATTGTCCATCTCAGGGATGACCAGGTAGCCGCCGTCCGGGTCGGAACCCGACTGCATGGCTTTGCGCTGCAGGTCGACCAGGCCGTCGGCATGACCTTTGCGCATGAACAGATTGAACGCCTTGCGGTGCTCTATACGCTCCTGGGTGGGCGCGTCGCCGCTTGCACCAGCGCCGGGCCGGTTCACGCGTTTCTCGATCTCGCGCATGGTTTTTTGCTGCTCGACGAACTCATCGTTCATCTTCTGCAACTTGGCGTCGATGTCTGCGGTCGACGTCTTGGCCTCAATGGCCTTGAGGCGGGCGTCGTTGGCCTCTTTGTAAGCGTCCCATGTCTTGCCCTGGGCCTCGATCATCGACTTGATTTCGGACACGGGCGAAACCTCGCCGATGGCCATGGGGATCATGCCCAGGCCGGCAATGACCGACGGGTCGACCAGCGGATGCCCCGCAAAGGCGAAGGCGCATGCCACCGCCAGCGCCGCAAAGAGCGCGAACTTGATACCGTTTTTCATGATTTACCTTTCGGGATGTTTAGGCTTGCGCCAGTGATTCGCCTCGGCGCCTAAGCGCTTCGGCAAGGACTTGCATGTCGCCTTCATCAGCATCCCGCTGTCCAAGACTCTTTAACCGGGCGATGAACGCCTTTGCTTCCATACGCCCCAAGCCTGCCTCCCGCAGATACTTTTCGGCGTCTCTCAAACTCTCCAACAATTCGATGCTCTTCACGCCCTGGATGCGCGCCGCATCGTTGGCCGGGAACGTGACCGGGGACACCTCCCACAAGTCCACCTTCTTGAGCGTCGTGATGCCGGTGACCTTGTCGTAGTTGTCCTCGCGCGTGACATAGCCGATGCTCAGGCCCGTGAGCGCGCCCATTTTCATGAGCGCATGGGCTTCGGCACCGCGCACGGTGGCAAGAGCGAGCTGGCCCTCGACCTGCAGGCCGATGTTGTCCTCGTGCATCGAGGTGTACACACCGATCGGCTCGGCGCTGCGGTGCTGCCACAGCATCGCGGGCAGACGTTTCTGCGCCTTGTGTGCATCGAGCGATTCGGTGAACGCACCGGGCACGACGATGTCGCCGTACGAGTCCTTCACGCCGAACACCGAGCCGTAGCCGCTGAAGGTGCCGGTGTCGGAAATGGACTTGATGGCAAAGCCAAAATCGAGTGTGTTTTTCATGGTGTCCCTACAGGTTGTGCAGATGCAGCCGCAGCGCCGACCAGGTTGGTCGGTATGCGCAACTGGTCGCTGGCCGGGTCCGGGTCCGGGTTCATGTCCAGCTTGGCCCGGCCTTCGTTGGGCGTCATCAGGCCGCCGTTGACGTAGCCCACCAGCACTTCCTGCGTGGTGGTAGCCGAACCGCGCAACAGGCCCTCTTCGACGAAATTCGCGTACAGGCCCGCGGCGCGGTCCTTGTCCGTCAGCAGATTGGCGTCGATCGACTGCTCCAGACGCATGTACCACGGTGCCAACGTGTGCACAAGATGGGCCAGGAACATCTGCTCGGCGCTGGCGTACGTCGTGTTTTTGCTCTCAGCGCCCACCATGATGGGGTTGACCCGAAAAAACCTGCAGATTTCCTCTACCTGGAATCGGCGCGACTCCAGCGTCTGGGCGTCTACACCCGTCATGCTCTGATTGAGCCACTTGGCGCCGCGGTCCAATACCAGCGATTTGCCAGCATTAGCTGACCCCGTCATGCTGTCGAGCCAGCTGGTGATCTGCTTGTATTGCGCGTCCGAAAGCGTCCCTTCAATCGAATAGACACCGGAGGTTTGCACGCCATTTTTGTGCATACGCGCCTGCTGTTCTTCCGTCGACATGGCCAGGCCAATGGCCTCGCGGGCAATAGTTACCGCCTCCAGGCCCATCCAGCTGTTCCATGATGGGCCGCGCACATGCCAAATGTCCCGGGCCGCGAGGCGCATCGTTTTCCCGTCTTGCGATCGCACCTCATACGACAGCGCGCCGTCGTCCTGGCGCGTAACCGTCGTGGTGCCGGGCTCGAACGGGATCAGCTCCATGATCTCGCCGCGCACCGAGCGGCTGACAAAGCTGTAGTGATTGCCGCACAGCACCACATGCATGGCCAGCATTTCGCGGTACTCGAACGATGTCTGCCATGGATTCGGCCTGGTTGCCAGCACGTCGTACAACGGATGCTTGCGCGCCGGCTCGCGCTTGCCATTGGCATCCTGCATTAATTTCAGCGGCACCTGCGCGATGCCTTCGCTCAGGACACGAAGGCAGGCGAGCACGGTGGACACCTCGATCGCGGTCTTGTAGTTGACAATCTTGCCGGTAGACGTCTCCCGGCGACGCGACAACTCCCGCAGCACGTCGTACGCGGAGGCAGACTTCCTCGCAAAAGGCCACCACTTCATTGCGTTGTTCCCATTTGCGTCGCGCCCGCCGTAGCGGTCTCCCAAAAGGACGGCCCCTCAGATACCGTCATCGCCCGCCCCAGCGCCATCAACATCGCCATCGGGCCGTCGATTTTGTTTTCCGGCCGCTCCTTCGTGGGCGAGTGCAACTCGTTGAACTTGCTCACCTTGACCACCAGGTTGCTTACCATCCAGGTCAGCACCGGGTTGCCGTCGAACTTGAGCTTCTTCTCCAGCACCAGGTTCTCCACCTGAATCAGCGGCGGCGTGAAGAACAGCGAGCGCTGGGCAATCTCCACCAGCGGCAGACCTTCTTCGACCAGCTTGCCGGCAAAGTACATGCTCAGCGCCGGGTCGAAGGCGATCTCTTGGACGTCGAACTGGCGACAGTAACTGCGCATGTCCTCGGCCACGACGTCGAAATCGGTGATGTCGCCATCCGTCACCTGCACGTAGCCAGACCGGGCCCAGCCGCTCAGGTGCGCATTGCCGCTCTCCGCCACCGCCAGCTCGTTCAGATACAGCCGGCAAAACACATGCCACGCATCACCGCGCTGGAACACGATGGCCAGCGCCGCAAAATCTTTTTTCTGCGCCAAATCCAGGCCCATCCAGCAGCGCTCGCCAGCGTAGTCGGCCATCTGCATGCCGGCGTCCGCACAGCGCTCCCAGGCCCGCATGTCCATCCATGGCGAGTCGCCGTTGACCCACACGTTGCAGCGCTTGGTCAAGAAATTGTTTAGCGCGCTGGGCATGGCTTCGGCCTTGCGCGCCGCGGCTTCCATGTCGTCCGGCAACACGCTCACCCGCCAGTTCGGGTTCGCCTTGGGCCAGTTGGCCCGGTCCATCGGGTCGTCGTTGTCGTCCAGGCCGTACACCACGCCGAACATCGTCGGATCGTCGATCACCCGGTCGAGCACCTTGGTGATGTGCGTGCGCCGCTCGTAGCAGATGCCGCTGCGGTCGCTGCCGGCCGTAGTAATGATCCACAGCAGCGACTGCTCCCGCGACCCGCGTGCCGTATCGATCACGTCGTACACCGCGCGTGTCTTGTGGGCGTGCAGCTCGTCGATCACCGCGAAGTGGACGTTGAGTCCGTCCAACGTGCTGCCTTCAGAGGCCAACGGCATGAACTTGCTCGCCCGGTGCGCCACCGTGATGCTGTGCTGCAGGATCGCCACGCCCAAATAGGTGCGCATCTCCGGCGTTTTTTCGGCCATAGCCTTGGCCACGTCGAACACGATGTGCGCCTGCTCGCGCGTGGTGGCCGCGCTGTACACCTCCGCGCCGTGCTCGCCATCGGCCGAGAGCATGAACAGCGCCAGGCCGGAGCTCAGCGTGCTCTTGGCATTCTTGCGCGCCACCTCGATATAGGCCTCGCGAAACCTGCGCAGGCCAGTGTCCTGGTGCACCCAGCCGAATACCGTGGTCAGGATGAAGCACTGCCATGGTTCCAGTGACACCAGCAGCCGGTCCCGCGCCCACTTGCCTTTGATGTGCGGCAGCAGCTCGATAAACTCGCACGGCCGCGACGCGTGGTCGGCGCTGAATACCCATGGCCAATCACCCGACGGCTCGCGCGCCAGATCCGCCAACTGCCGCTCAACCGCCAGGCGCGTCCACTTGCACGCCACGACTTCACCGGCCTGCACTTGGTGCATGTACCGCTTTGCCGAAAAGACAAAGCGGCTGATGATGTCGGTGCGATCAGGCAGCGCAGCGGCAGTGACCGGGTCGCCGGATGCGCGCATCGGCGATCCCGGCGCGGCCACTGGCGGCGCCGGTGCGTCAATCACTTCCATCAGTGCACGGACTGCGCGAACCGCGCGAAGCCGCTTTGGGCGCTCGGCGCCCCGGCAGCGTCGGCTGTACGTAGTTCGACGCCTGAACACGGCCGCGCGCCGCCGGCGACAGGCCGAAGTGCATCAGGTACCGGTTGACCTGCTCGCGGTGCGAGCGGATCAGCTGCTGAATCACGCTTTGCTGCGCGTAGCCCGATGGCGTCACCGAGTAGCTGGCGTCATACACCGCGTCGGCGTAATCCTTGTCTTGGCCGGCCGCTTTCGCGCTGGCCACCATGCGGTGCACCTTGCCGTTGAACGCCTGCTCGAGCTCGGCCAGCCGGCCAGCCGCCTGGCAGTAAAGCGCCAGAGCCGTGCGGTCCAAGCCGCTGATCAGACCGAGCTCTTCCAGGAGCGGCGTGATGCGCTTCCACTCCTTGCGCGCCTCGACACCCAGGTGCTTCGGAATACTTGGGATTCCCACTTGCGGGTTGACGCCCGCCGACAAATCGAGCGCGCGCTTCCCCGGGTTGCCTTCGAGCAGCTTCAACGCCACCGGTTTCGGCAATGGTCCGCGACTATTCATGCTTGAAATTTCCTTGTCTGCCCGGGCGGGGTACCCCCCCTGCCAATACCCGCGCGCGCAAAAATTTGGC
>Ga0209641_10003052_pt1 | contig 14103 bp, 7 predicted proteins | sample RifCSP16_1_FD_184022 | JGI IMG/M metagenome (GOLD analysis project Ga0209641, IMG submission 184022) | Soil microbial communities from Rifle, Colorado - Rifle CSP2_sed 16_1 (SPAdes) (version 2) | ecosystem: Environmental > Terrestrial > Deep subsurface > Rock core/Sediment | place: Rifle...
TAGCGATAGTCCTTTCTGTCTTTGTCCATTACGTTGAGTTTGATTAAAAAAATCCAAGAGACAGAAAGGGGGGAGAAAAAAATTGATTAAGGAAGAAAAGGTAAAGCTTGTAAACGAACTTCAGGACAAGTTTAAAAAGGCTAAGGCTGCATTTGTAACTGATTACAAGGGACTGAAGGTAGGGCAGGTGACTACCTTGAGAAAGTCTTTAAGGGATGCGTCTGTTGAGTTCAAGGTTGTCAAGAACACCCTTGCCAAGATAGCCATCAAGGAAGCTGGAGCAGAATCTTTGAAGGACTACTTCGATGGCACTACTGCTGTTGCCATGAGCTATGCTGACCCAGTCGCAGCAGCAAAGATTCTTACCCAGTTTGCGAAGGACGAACCTAACCTTAAAATCAGGGTTGGACTATTGGGGGGGAAACTCCTCAATCTTAACGAGATAAAGGCGCTTTCAGAGCTTCCATCCAGGGAAGTGCTGTTGGGAAAACTTGTTGGCATGCTTAGGGCAGTTCCAACCAACCTGGTAGGAGTTTTGAGCGGCGTTCCAAGACAGTTGGTTTATACATTGGCTGCAATCCAGGCAAAAAAACAGTGAATTAGAGATTAGAGAATTAGAGATTAGTTTTTTCTAATTCACTAATCCACTAATTCGCTAATTAACTAAATTAAAAATGGAGGTTTTAAAAATGGCAAATATTTCAAAACAGGATGTAATAAAGTTTATTGAGAGTTCAACAGTTATGGAAATTGCAGAGCTTGTGAAGGAATTAGAGAATAAATTTGGCGTTACAGCAGCAGCCCCTGTGGCTGTAGCAGCCCATGTAGCAGGCGCTGCAGTGGCAGCAGGAGCTGCTCCGGCAGAAGAAAAAACAGAATTTACTATTATCCTCAAGAATACAGGCGCGGATAAGATTAAGGTAATCAAAGAAGTAAGGACAATTACAGGCCTTGGCTTAAAAGAGGCTAAGGATCTTGTAGAGGGTGCGCCAAAGACACTGAAAGAGGGTGTTTCTAAGGCAGATGTAGATAATTTCAAAAAACTGCTTGAAGCTGCGGGCGCACAGGTAGAGATTAAGTAATAAAGGACAATATTGTCAAGGCGGGGCAGATCGCCCCGCTGTCCTTGTTTTAGGAAATAATTTTGGAATAAGAAACATATTTTTTCACATTGATGCACGAAGCTTCCATAGACGAGGTTAAGTGTTAAGGCCCAAAGTTCAAAGATATATACCAAAATATGGTTTTTATTTTGAGCTTTGGGTTTTAGCATTTATATTATAAAAGAAATCTGAACGATTATTTTAAATAGGAGAGAGAAATGGGACATGCATTATTAAGAGGAGCAATCCTTAGAAAGGATTATTCTCGCATTGGTAAGATAATAGATATTCCCAACCTAATAGACATTCAGAAAAAATCTTATCAGCAATTCTTGCAGGTAGGCGTAAAATCTGAAGGAAGGACTGATATAGGCCTTCAGGGCGTATTTAAGAGTATTTTTCCGATAAAGGATTATAGCGGCACAGCAACTTTGGATTTTGTAGGCTATGCTCTTGAAGAGCCAAAGTACACGGTTGAAGAATGTCAACAGAGAGGTATGACGTATGCCTCGCCTATGAAGATGACCGTTCGGCTTGTTGTGTGGGACAAGGATCGTGCAACCGGCGCCCAGACTATTAGGGACGTGAAGGAGCAAGAGATATATTTTGGCGAAGTGCCGCTCATGACAGAGAATGGGACATTCATCATCAACGGAACTGAAAGGGTTATTGTAAGCCAGCTACATAGATCGCCTGGGGTGTTTTTTGAATATGAGAAGGGTAAAGGCTATACAGGCGGGAAGCTCCATTATACAGCAAGGATAATACCGTATCGTGGTTCATGGCTTGATTTTGAGTTTGACCAGAAAGATTGGATATATGTGCGTATAGATAAACGCAGGAAGATGTTTGCTACTATTCTTCTCAAGGCATTGGGGTATTCTATAGAAGAACTGCTTAATTATTTCTATCCCGCAGAGGAGATTACCCTGGAAGGCAAGAAGCTATTTAAAAAGGTAGAGCCAGACTATCTTGTGGGTCAGAAGGCCAGTAAGGAAATAAGGGACCCGAAGACCGATGAGGTAATTATAAAAAAGGATAGGAAGTTTAACAGGGCGATTGTAAAGAGGCTTGTTGCTGCTGGGATTAAGCATATACCGATTGAATTAGAAGATATTTTAGGAAGGATAGTAGCAAAGGATATAGTTGATAAAAAAACCGGAGAGGTTCTCTTAGAGTGCAACCAACTTGTTACAAAAGAAAAACTTGATGAGATAGAAAAAAGAGGAATAGATAAATTTCGGGTTTTATTTATAGATTCCTCAGGTCCTTTTTTCAGGGAAACACTTATTAATGATAGGATTACAAATGAGGAAACAAAGATTATCCAAGCCTACCGCAAGGAAAACCCGGAGGACACTACCTCCAATATGACTATCAATGCTATGGTGGAGATATACAAAAGACTTAAACCTGGCGACCCTCCAACCGTTGCTGCGGCTAAACAGAATTTCCAAAATCTGTTTTTTGCAGCAGACAGGTATGACCTGTCAAAGGTAGGCAGATTAAAACTTAACAGGAAACTTGGGTTCGATGTTGCTTTGGAGACAACGACACTGCGTAATGAGGATATCTACGGCGTTGTCCGTTATCTCGTAGGCCTAAAGAATGGACAGGGGATTGTTGATGATATAGACCACTTAGGGAATAGAAGGGTCAGGTCAGTGGGCGAACTCCTGGAAAATCAGTACAGGATTGGTCTGTTGAGGATGGAGAGGGCAGTAAAGGAACGGATGAGCCTTGGTGAGTTGGAGACGCTTATGCCGCATGATTTTGTAAACCCCAAACCAGTTCAGGCTGTAATAAGGGAGTTTTTTGGTTCAAGCCAGCTTTCTCAGTTTATGGATCAGACTAATCCACTTTCTGAGATTACACATAAGAGAAGGCTTTCTGCCCTTGGCCCAGGAGGTTTGACAAGAGAGAGGGCAGGATTTGAAGTTAGAGACGTTCATGCAACTCACTATGGCAGGATATGTCCAATAGAAACCCCTGAAGGACCGAATATCGGACTGATAGTATCGCTCAGCACCTATGCAAGGGTCAATGAATTTGGTTTTATTGAGACACCCTATAGAGAGGTTGTAAGCGGCAAGGTAACTAATCGGATAAAGTATCTGTCAGCACTGGATGAGGAGGAGCATGTAATAGCTCAGGCAAACGCACCTATTGATAAGGATGGCAAATTTACTACGGAATTTGTTTCTGCGAGAAAGGGCGGCGAATTTGTCATGGCGCGGCCTGAGGAAATTACCCTTATGGACGTTTCTCCAAATCAGTTGGTCAGTATCGCGTCAGCGCTTGTCCCATTTCTTGAAAATGATGATGCCAACAGGGCGCTCATGGGTTCTAATATGCAGCGTCAGGCAGTTCCATTGATTCAGTCAGATGCCCCTCTTGTTGGAACAGGCATTGAAGAGGTTGTTGCAAAGGATTCAGGCGTCACAGTGGTTGCTAAAAGGGATGGCGCTGTGGAGAGCGTCGATGCCTCAAGAATAGTGATAAAATCACATGACGGCGTTGATATCTACAATCTTACCAAATTTAAAAGGTCTAATCAGAATACCTGTATGAATCAGAAACCTATAGTAAAGATTGGTGAGCGGGTAAGCAAGGGAGATATTATAGCAGATGGGCCTTCAACAGATTGTGGCGAGCTTGCACTCGGCAGGAATGTAATTGTAGCCTTCATGCCATGGGGTGGGTATAATTTTGAAGACTCTATTCTGCTCAGTGAGCGGCTTATGAAGGATGATGTATTCACCTCTGTGCATATAGAAGAGTTCGAGACAATGGCCAGGGATATGAAGCTTGGTAAAGAGGATATCACCAGGGATATTCCAAATGTGGGTGAGGAGGCGCTGAAGGATTTAGATGAGGGCGGTATTGTGCGGATTGGCGCAGAAGTAGGGCCTGGAGACATACTGGTTGGTAAGGTGACGCCAAAAGGCGAGACCCAGCTTTCACCAGAAGAGAAACTGCTCCGCGCTATCTTCGGGGAAAAGGCAGAGGATGTAAAGGATACATCTTTGAAGGTTCCGCCAGGCATCGAAGGGGTTGTTATTGATGTAAATGTCTTTGCAAGGAAAGGCGCTGATAGGGATGAAAGGAGCAAATCTATTGAAGATAAGGAAATAGCCAAACTTGCTAAAGATAGAGATGATGAAATAAAGATAGTAAAAGATAGCGCCTTTAAAAAGATGAAGAAGCTGTTAGTCGGGAAGCGTCTCGCTGCAAAACTTGCTGACAAGAAAGGCAACGTAATTCTCAAAAAAGGCACAACCATTACTGAAGATATATTAGATAAACTTCCGATGGGCAGATGGGAAGAGATGTCTATAGAAGATGAGCATTCAGAAAAGGAATTAAAGCGAGTTGTTGATAATTTTAATGAGCAGGTGGACCTTATAAAGGTTGTATTTGGTGAGAGGATTGACAGGCTGAAGAGGGGTGATGAGCTTCCCCCTGGTGTTATAAAAATGGTTAAGGTGTATATAGCCATGAAGAGGAAGGTGGCTGTCGGGGATAAGATGGCAGGAAGACACGGCAACAAAGGGGTTGTGTCACGGATACTGCCTGAGGAGGATTTACCATACCTGTCAGACGGAACACCTGTAGACTTAGTTTTAAATCCACTTGGCGTTCCATCCAGAATGAATGTTGGCCAGATACTTGAGACGCATCTTGGTTGGGCTGCCATGAATCTGGGAAAAGAGCTGGCTCAATATATGGAAAGGGAATATAGCCCAAATGCATTGCGTGAGAAGATTAAGAAGCTCTATGGCTCCCTTGATTTCAGTAAATTTATAAACGACCTTTCTGATAAAGAGGTTGTGGAGATAGCAAAGAGATTAAAGAAGGGCATACTAATAGCCAGCCCGGTATTCGATGGCGCAAGGGAGCAGGATATTAAAGATATGTTAGAGAAGGCAGAATTGCCTCTTAACGGTAAGGTTACCCTTTATGATGGAAGGACAGGTGTTCCATTTGACCAGAATGTAACTGTGGGCGTCATGTATATGCTTAAACTGCATCATCTGGTAGATGATAAGATACATGCAAGGAGCACTGGGCCATACTCTCTTGTCACTCAGCAGCCTTTGGGAGGCAAGGCACAGTTCGGCGGTCAGAGATTGGGAGAAATGGAAGTTTGGGCATTAGAGGCATATGGTGCAGCCCATACACTTCAGGAATTTTTGACGGTGAAATCCGATGATGTGCCGGGCAGGACAAGGGTATATGAGGCTATTGTTAAGAAAGATTATCATATGGAGCCAACACTTCCCGAGTCCTTCAATGTCCTGATTAAAGAGTTGCAGAGTTTAGCGCTGGATGTTGAGCTTCTGGAAGAAGAGAAGTAGAGCCGTTCAAGCAGATTAAGCCGTTCAAACAGTTTAAACAACTTAAACAGCTTAAACTGTTTAAAGAGGAGGAAACAACTTTGGAAAAACTAATGGCGCTTTTTGGGAAACAGAAAAGTCCCAAAGATTTTTCTGCTATAAGGATATCAATTGCCTCACCTGAAAAGATACGTGCATGGTCTCATGGTGAGGTAAAAAAACCTGAGACTATTAACTACAGGACATTCAAGCCTGAGAGGGATGGTCTTTTCTGCGCGAAGATATTCGGCCCTGTAAAAGACTATGAGTGCAACTGCGGAAAGTACAAAAGGATGAAGCACAGGGGCGTAACCTGCGAAAAATGCGGTGTGGAGGTTATACCATCCAAGGTGAGGAGAGAAAGGCTCGGCCATATAGAACTTGCCGCTGCTGTGGCGCATATATGGTTCATGAGAAGTCTGCCGAGCAGGATAGGTACTATTCTCGATATGACCCTTAAGGAGCTTGAAAGGGTTATTTATTATGAAAGCTATATTGTTATTGACCCAAAGGATACAGACCTTAAATTTGGTGAACTCTTAACGGATGATAAATATGAGAAGGCTATAGGCAGTGATAGTTTCGTTGCTGGCATGGGCGCCGATGGGGTAAGAGAGGTGCTTAAAAAGCTTGATCTTCAGAAGCTTTCATTCAGCCTTCGGGCTGAGATGAAGAAGACCGCATCTGAGGTGAAAAAGAAAAAAATCGTAAAGAGATTAAAGATAGTAGATGGATTCAGATTGGCTGGCAACAGACCAGAATGGATGATACTTGACGTTGTTCCGGTCCTGCCGCCAGACCTGAGACCGTTGGTGCCGCTTGATGGCGGAAGATTTGCTACTTCTGACCTTAATGACCTTTACAGGAGGGTGATAAATAGAAATAACCGCCTGAAGAGGCTTATGGAGCTTAATGCCCCTGAGATTATTATAAGGAATGAGAAAAGGATGCTGCAGGAGGCTGTTGACGCCTTGTTTGATAATGCCAGAAGGGGCAGAATAGTAACAGGACAGAACAAGCGTCCATTAAAGTCCTTAAGCGATATGATAAAAGGGAAAGGGGGCCGCTTTAGACAGAACCTCCTTGGCAAGAGAGTTGATTATTCAGGCCGTTCGGTTATTGTAATTGGACCAGATTTGAAATTGCATCAATGCGGTTTGCCAAAAAAGATGGCCCTCGAACTCTTTAAGCCATTTATATATCAAAAACTTGAAGAGCGAGGCTATTCTACAACGATTAAGGCAGCAAAGAAGATGGTTGAAAAGGAAAGGCCAGAGGTATGGGATGTACTGGATGAGGTAATAAGGGAGCATCCTGTTATGTTAAACAGGGCGCCAACGCTACACCGATTAGGTATTCAGGCATTTGAACCTCTTCTCATAGAGGGCAAGGCTATTCAGCTTCATCCACTTGTATGTACTGCCTTTAACGCAGACTTTGACGGAGACCAGATGGCAGTGCATATCCCTCTTTCTGTAGAGGCACAGGCTGAGGCAAGGGTGCTTATGATGTCAACCAATAATATTCTCTCACCTGCTAATGGTAAGCCAGTCATAGTGCCTACTCAGGACATTGTCCTTGGTCTCTATTATATGACTAGGGATAGGTATGGGGTAAAAGGTGAAGGCAATGTATTTTCATCGCCTGAAGAAGTTAGAGTTGCATATGACGCAGGAGAGGTTCATCTCCAGGCAAGGGTAAAAGTTAAGAAGGATGGCAAGCTGATAGATACAACAGTTGGCAGGATATTATTAGGCGAGGTATTGCCAGAAGAGATTCCATTTGAATTTATAAATAAAGTGATGGACAAGAAACAGCTTGCAAACTTGATAGATGTCTGCTACAGGCGCGCTGGGGATAAGAAGACGATAATACTTTCTGATCAGCTTAAAAATCTTGGCTATGCTTATGCTACAAAGGCTGGCATATCAATCTGCATCGATGATATGAAGATTCCAGCCAAAAAAGAGAAGCTCCTTGAAAAGGCATACAAAGAGGTTCAGGAGATTCAGAAGCAGTATAACGAGGGATTAATAACTGATGGCGAAAGATATAATAAGGTTATAGATATATGGGCGCAGACTACTGAAGAGGTTGCAGAAGAAATGCTTAAGGAGCTGGGCACAGAGATTATAAAAGACGAAAACGGCAAAGAGAAGAGTGCGCCGAGCTTTAATCCAATCTTTATCATGGCTGATTCTGGCGCAAGAGGTTCAGCCCAGCAGATAAGACAGCTGGCAGGGATGCGCGGACTCATGGCAAAACCCTCTGGCGAAATTATAGAGACGCCTATTACAGCCAATTTTAGAGAAGGCTTGACTGTGTTACAGTACTTTATATCCACTCACGGCGCCAGAAAAGGTCTTGCGGATACAGCTTTGAAAACAGCTAATTCAGGTTATCTTACAAGAAGGCTGGTAGATGTGGCGCAAGACGCAATAATTGCTGAAGATGACTGTGGAACCCTGGACGGCATATATATGACATCGCTTATTGAGGGTGGAGAGATTATCGAAACCATTGGTGAAAGGATTTTAGGCAGAGTTGTCATGGAAGATGTAGTTGATCCGTTTACAGGTAAGGTCCTTGTGAAAGAGAATGAAGAGATTGACGAAGATATTGTGTTTAAGTTGGAGGAGGTTGGCATAGATAAGGTAAAGATAAGGAGTGTTCTTACCTGCAGGAGCAAGAGGGGGATTTGCGCAAAGTGTTATGGCAGAGACCTGGCCAGAGGCAGGATAGTTGAAATGGGAGAGGCAGTGGGTGTCATTGCGGCCCAGTCCATAGGCGAGCCAGGAACCCAGCTTACAATGAGAACATTCCATATTGGAGGTACCGCCAGCCGAAGGGCAGAGCAGACAACGCTCGAGGCAAGACACGAAGGTCATATTAAATTTATCCATTTGCATAAATCTGTAAACTCAAAGGGTGAAGTAGTAGTTATGAGTAGAAGCGGAGAGATAGCTGTTCGTGATGAACAGGGCAGAGACAGGGAAGTGAATCCCCTTATATATGGCGCAAAACTCAAGGTAAAGGATGGACAAAAGGTTAAGGTCGGCGATATTCTGGCAGAGTGGGATCCATATACAATCCCCATCCTTACTGAGGCAACTGGTATAGTGAAATTTGGCGATATTGAAGAGGGAAAGACCATGCGGGAGCAGGTTGATGAAGTTACTGGTCTTGCCAGCAAAGTTATTGTAGGTTATAAGGAAGGTGATTTAAGACCGAGGGTCTCTATAAAAGATGAAGGCGGAAAAACATTGAGGGTTCCAGGAACCACGATAGAGGCTCGTTACCTCCTTCCTGTCGGAGCTATCATCACTGTAAACGAAGGCGATGCTGTTAAGTCTGGCGATGTTATAGGAAAGATTCCGAGAGAGACAACAAAGACAAAAGATATCACAGGCGGATTGCCGCGCGTTGCAGAGCTCTTTGAAACAAGGAAGCCAAAGGAATGCGCTGTAATAAGTGAAATAGATGGAGATGTATCGTTCGGAAAAGATACAAAAGGCAAGAGAAAGGTTGTTGTAACACCTGAGGTTGGAGAACCAAAGGAGTATCTCATCCCTAAAGGCAAGCATATTAGTGTGAGAGAGGGGGACCGTATAAGGGCAGGGGAACCTCTCATGGATGGTTCCGCAAATCCACATGATATCTTGAGTGTGCTTGGCGTAAAAGAATTGGCCAAGTATCTTGTTGACGAGATACAGGAAGTGTATCGTTTGCAGGGCGTTAAGATAAATGATAAACACATTGAGGTGATTGTCAGACAGATGCTCAAGAGGGTAAAGATAAAAGACGCAGGCGATACAGATTTCTTGCCCGGAGAGCAGGTGGAACGATATATCTTTGAAGAGGTAAATGAAAAGATGCTGGCAAAAGGAAAGAGACCTGCAATTGCTGAACCGCTCTTACAGGGAATTACAAAGGCCTCGCTGTCTACTGAGAGTTTCATATCAGCGGCCTCTTTCCAGGAAACAACAAGGGTGTTAACAGAGGCAAGTATCGCGGGCAAGATCGATTATCTGAGAGGGCTCAAGGAGAATGTCATTATGGGAAGACTGATACCAGCTGGCACAGGGTTCCCTTATTATAGGAGATTATTGATTACAAAAGCCGAAGACGAACAATTGCCTGAAGGGGAGCAAGAATTGTCGCAAAATGTTCAACTAAATGCTTGACAAGAAATTATAAAGTTGATAACATTAAAAAGTTTTTGTTTGGAAAAGGGAAAAAATAGATGCCAACAATAAATCAGCTAGTTAGAAAAGGTAGGTCGCTTGTAAAAAGGAAGACAGCATCCCCGGCCTTGAAGGCATGTCCTCAGAAGAGGGGTGTTTGTATCAGGGTTTATACGACGACGCCCAAAAAGCCAAACTCGGCGCTCAGAAAGGTAGCGAGGGTCAGGCTTACAAATGCAATGGAGGTTACTTCGTATATCCCCGGGATCGGCCATAATCTTCAGGAGCATTCAATTGTCCTTATCAGGGGTGGAAGGGTAAAGGACTTGCCGGGCGTGAGGTACCATATAGTTCGTGGCACCATGGATGCGGTTGGCGTTCAAAACAGAAAGCAGGGTCGTTCAAAATACGGGGCAAAAAGGCCCAAGTAATAAATAGGGTTAAGGCTGCAAGGCTTGACCGATAGTTGCCTTAACCCGTTGTATTTTTTGGAGGTTTGATGTCAAGAAAAGGGATTATTTCTAAGAGGGATGTATTGCCCGACCCAAAATATAATGACAAGCTTGTTACAAGGTTTGTGAATACCATCATGCGCGACGGTGAGAAAAGCACTGCTGAAGGGATTGTTTACAAGGTGTTTGACTTTTTGAAAGAGAAGACCAAGGACGACCCGCTAAAGATTTTTAAAAAGGCATTGGATAATATTAAACCTATGCTCGAAGTAAGGTCAAGAAGGGTTGGAGGCGCGACCTATCAGGTTCCGGTTGAAGTGAGGCAGCAGAGGCGGATATCTCTTGCCCTGAGATGGCTTACAACATACGCATTGTCGCGAAGCGCCGAAAAGACAATGGTTAATAAGCTTACTGCTGAGTTGCTGGATGCGGCAAATAATAAAGGCGGGGCAGTAAAGAAAAAAGAAGATGTGCATAAGATGGCGGAGGCCAATAAGGCATTTGCCCATTATAGATGGTAATAGCCCTACGGGCAATTGCAAAATGAAAAATGCAAATTGCAAAATACAAAATTAAGGATGTTTTAAGTTTACAATTTAAAATTTACAATCTTCAATTTGCAATGGAGCGAAGCGACAATATGCCAAGATTGGTACCAATAGAAAAGACAAGGAATATAGGTATAATGGCCCATATAGATGCCGGTAAAACAACCACAACCGAAAGGATTCTTTATTATACGGGTGTTACCTATAAGATAGGAGAGGTTCACGAAGGTACAGCTGTAATGGACTGGATGCCTCAGGAGCAGGAAAGGGGAATCACCATTACATCTGCTGCCACAACGTGTTTCTGGAAAGAACATCGTATTAATATAATTGATACGCCAGGTCATGTGGACTTTACCATTGAGGTAGAAAGGTCGTTAAGGGTACTTGATGGCGCTGTGGCAGTATTTTGTTCTGTTGGCGGCGTTGAGCCTCAATCTGAGACTGTATGGCGTCAGGCAAATAAATATCATGTTCCAAGGATTGCCTTTGTTAACAAGATGGACAGGGTTGGCGCGGACTATCACAGGGTTATTAAAATGATGATAGACAGGCTTCAGACTAGGCCAGTTGTTTTGCAGCTTCCAGTTGGCACAGAAGAGAATTTCAAAGGTATTGTTGACCTGGTTTCTCAAAAGGCAATTATTTGGGATGAGTCTACTCTCGGCGCAAAGTTTCGTTATGAAGATGTACCAGCAGATATGAAGGATATAGTTCATGAATATAGAGATAAACTTATAGAGGCTGCGGCTGATTTTGATGAGGCCTTAATGGGAAAGTATCTTGAAGGAAAGCAGCCGACAGAGGATGAATTAAGAAAGGCAATAAGAAAAGGCACTATTCAAATGGCTATAACACCTGTGCTTTGCGGTTCATCTTTTAAAAATAAAGGGATACAGCCGCTTCTTGATTCCGTTATAGAATATCTTCCAGCGCCAATTGATATACCTCCTGTAAAAGGGATTAATCCTGACACTGAAAACGAAGAGCCAAGGAATGCGGCAGATGATGCGCCATTTTCTGCTATTGCATTTAAAATCATGTCAGACCAATTTGTCGGACAGCTTACATTCTTTAGGGTATATTCAGGTTCTATGAGCGCGGGTTCTTATGTATACAATGCTACAAAACAGCAGAAAGAGCGTATTGGAAGGCTTTTGAAGATGCATGCAAATAAGAGAGAAGATATTAAAGAGGTTTATGCTGGCGAGATAGCTGCGGCAGTTGGCTTAAAGAATACAATAACAGGCGATACTATATGTGACGAAGATAAGCCAATACTGTTGGAAAAGATGGTATTCCCTGAGCCTGTTATGAGTATTGCTATAGAGCCAAAGACTAAGGCTGATCAGGAAAAGCTTGGCATATCATTACAGAAGCTCGCTATAGAAGACCCCTCATTCAGGGTAAAGACAGACGAAGAAACGGCACAGACCATTATCTCAGGTATGGGTGAATTACATCTTGAGATTATTGTTGACAGAATGCTCAGGGAGTTTAAGGTAGAGGCAAATGTTGGCAAGCCGCAGGTTGCGTATAGAGAGACTATAACCAAGAAGGTTGAGTCAGAGGGCAGATATATAAAGCAAACAGGCGGACGGGGCCAATATGGGCATGTATGGCTTACCGTAGAACCTCAGGAACCTGGCAAGGGCTTTGAGTTTGAGAATGATATCGTCGGTGGTTCGGTGCCTAAAGAGTATATTCCTGCTGTGGAAAAGGGATTAAAAGAGGCGTTAGAGACAGGCGTGCTTGCAGGCTATCCTGTTGTGGATTTGAAGGTTTCTCTATTTGATGGTTCTTACCACGATGTTGACTCATCTGAAATTGCATTTAAGATAGCAGCTTCAATGGCCTTTAAGGATGGGTGTAGGAAGGCAAATCCAATCATTCTTGAGCCAATCATGGATGTAGAGGTGGTAACCCCTGAGCAGTTCATGGGAGATGTTATTGGAGACCTGAATTCCAGGAGGGGGAAGATACTTGGAATGGATACAAGGGGTGGGTTTCAGGTAGTGTCTTCAAAGGTTCCTCTTGCAAATATGTTTGGTTATTCTACGGATATACGGTCTAAGACTCAGGGAAGGGCTACCTTTACTATGCAGTTTTCCCATTATGAGCAGGTGCCGAATTCCGTAAAGGAAGAGATTGTTGCAAAGATACAAGGGAAGTAAATATAAGAAACCGTTCAAGCAGTTCAAACCGTTGAAACCGTTTAATCGGCTTGAACGGTTTGAACAATCTTTAATAGGGGAGGTTTTATGAGCAAGGCCAAATTTGACAGGACAAAGCCGCACATCAACATAGGAACGATAGGGCATGTAGACCACGGGAAGACAAGCCTGACAGCGGCAATAACAAAGGTATTAAGCACCAGAGGATTGGCAGAATTTCTGGCATACGAAAACATAGACAAGGCCCCTGAAGAAAGAGAAAGGGGATTAACCATATCCATCTCCCATGTAGAATACCAGACAGACAAAAGGCACTATGCCCATGTGGATTGCCCTGGCCATGCAGACTATGTAAAGAACATGATAACCGGAGCAGCCCAGATGGACGGCGCAATCCTTGTCGTAAGCGCAGCAGACGGCCCAATGCCCCAGACAAGAGAGCACATACTATTGGCAAGACAAGTAGGAGTTCCAGCCATAGTCGTATTCTTAAACAAAGTAGATATGGTAGACGACAAAGAACTCATGGATTTAGTAGAACTTGAAGTCCGAGAACTATTAAACAAATACAAATTTCCTGGAGATGAAATACCAGTAGTAAAAGGAAGCGCAATAAAGGCATTAGAATGCGGATGCGGCAAAAAAGAATGCAAAAGCTGCGGCCCAATCTTACAACTACTTGACACAGTAGACAGCTACATAAAAGAGCCCAAAAGAGACATAGACAAGCCATTCATCATGCCGATAGAAGACGTCTTCTCCATATCTGGAAGAGGGACAGTAGTAACCGGCAGAGTAGAGAGAGGCGTCGTAAAAGTAGGAGAAGAAATAGAGATAGTAGGAATAAAACCGACCCAGAAGACCGTAGCAACAGGAATAGAGATGTTCAGAAAACTCCTTGACGAAGGAAGGGCAGGAGACAACATTGGAGTGCTATTAAGGGGCACAAAGAAAGAAGAAGTAGAAAGAGGACAAGTGCTTGCAAAACCTGGCAGCATAACCCCGCATACCAAATTCAAGGCAGAGATATACGTTTTGACAAAAGAAGAAGGCGGAAGACACACGCCGTTCTTTAATGGATACCGACCGCAGTTCTACTTTAGGACAACAGATGTAACCGGAGTAGCCACATTACCGCAGGGGGTGGAGATGGTAATGCCAGGAGACAACACCAATCTGGAAGTAGAGCTCATCATGCCGATAGCAATGGACGAGGGGTTAAGATTTGCGATAAGAGAAGGCGGCAGGACAGTAGGCGCAGGTGTG
>Ga0209641_10003054_pt1 | contig 14097 bp, 15 predicted proteins | sample RifCSP16_1_FD_184022 | JGI IMG/M metagenome (GOLD analysis project Ga0209641, IMG submission 184022) | Soil microbial communities from Rifle, Colorado - Rifle CSP2_sed 16_1 (SPAdes) (version 2) | ecosystem: Environmental > Terrestrial > Deep subsurface > Rock core/Sediment | place: Rifle...
ACCATTTTCAAGTGCGTGAACGCCTGTATGAATCGTCAGGTCGTCGCCATGCTGAGCAAAAGCGGGGAGATTATCAATTTGATAATAAGGTGTAACTGTTGCTGCCCCGGTAAATAATTGAAACCTCATTAGAATCACGGTATCGCCATTCGCCACACCGACTATACCAATTTTTGCTGTAACACCTTCTGCTCCATTGGAATCCGTGACGTAGTCCCAGCGTGTTCTGGTGTTATTCCACAGGAACCAGCCGTTGTAATAATCCGCCGTGCTGCCGTTTTCGAGTCCGGTCAGGGTATAAACCGTTGTGCTGGTCACGACATTGACGGTCACTTGCTCGGCCTCCGTCAGCTCCAGCCAATTGATGCTCACGTCAGCAATACGTGAACCACCGTTCGTAACCCAGGCTCCGGCCACGATATTCGGCCAAACGTAGAACCGATCTCTTCCACCTTTGGAACCGAAAATGACAATCACATCGGAATCGCTGGGATCAGATTTGTGATAAACGTGTGCCTGCTCCAAAGTGAATCCCGAAGGCAATGCCGGAATATCGGTCAGGGCTGTACCAATACGAAGCTGCGCCGTTCCTGCCGTGAGCATGGCTTCGAGCAGGCCGGGTTTGGTAAGACGAAAGCCTTTCAATTCCCGGAAACTGTTGCGCTCGGAGTCAATCGCGGAACGGTTGGTAACCAAACCGCGTGAGCCTTCACCAACTTCAATTTCAGCAAATTCAGCCACTTACAGTCCGTTGTTTCGCGTAATTTCGTAGAAAATGCCACCAACTGCAATAAAAGCTCCAACAGCCTGCTGCCCCAATAAAATCACCAAGTTACCGCTGGAATTGAAACCGTCGCCAAAAGAGATTGTCCGGGTCAGACCAGTTGCTTGAACCTTGACCAGAAGAAATCTTCCATCCTCCGGCGTACCCGAAATATTTACCGTTTCATTTTCCCCGGCAGTCCAATAAAACACTATTGCCGGACTGTCCTCCACGTCCAAAGTCACTGTTGATCCGGGAGTGGGTGAATGCGTTGCCAGAGTAAAAACATTGGAATTCGAGTTGACTCCGTCTAGTTTCGGCATGAGGTGATCTCCCACTTTCGAGGTGTTTGGTTCTATCAATCCATGATTTCTTTCCGATTGCAACAACCGATTCAACCTGTCCGGCAACTGCAAAAGACCCAACAGGCCGCCCGGTGCATTTGGGATTGCCGGTTGCCGTTTTCCAATAACCTGTTTACCGTCCACTTTGTAACCATTTTCGGCGGCAAACATGCCTTCCGAATCTTGCACGGCCACGTCCCAGAGACTGTTTACACAGCCCATCTTCATATCAAGCTCCCAATCTCTCGCCCCGGAAGTTTATTCGCTGAAGCACTGACAATTGCAAGGATTTACTGCAAAATACCCAATGACGTGAGATCAGAAACGACCTGCGCGATCAAATCAGCAAGCTCGTCGAGTGAAGTACTGTCGCAATCTAATGTTTTGTCCGGTATTGCATTTGTAATTGTATACGCTGTGGGTCTTGTTACAGGCGTCACCCCAAAAAATCCCACCGTTGTGCCGTTGTGGTCAAGTGCGCCATCCACGCTCAAATCCTCGTCAACATCCAAATCTCCCTGGATATTGACCAATCCCGACCCAATGGCTTTGGGATTGATCAGGAGATTTGTTCCGTTGTACAAAAGTGTTGCATCCTGATCGGCACCAAGCTGGAGTGCAACATTGTCGGCATCCAACTGCACGGCATTGGTGGTTTTGAGAGATACCGTGCCGTCCGCCGCTACTCCAAGTCCAAGACGGGAAAATTGCGGCGTGGCGGCGGTATGGATATTCTGCGGAGTTGACAGTGTTACGGTACTTGCCCCGATATTGACTATGATTTGATTCGCGGTTCCAGCTAAAATTTTTTCATTGGTCAAATCTCCACTTGCCGCCGTTACAACGTAGGCCGCACCTGCTGGAAACTCTCCGTAATCAACGTCGCCGCCCTCGGTAACCGTCCTGAAAGTATGAACCCGTCCGTTTATTTTGACGATAAGATCGTTGTTGACTTGATTGACGTTTTTCTTGAAATAGAAAATCCGTTCTTCCAGATTTGCTCCCGCTTCATTGGAGCTGGCTTTGGCCTCGGCTATTTTGAGCTTGCCTTCAAGAGTCTGAATCTTTCTTTCCAACTCACGAACAATGCGCTCGAAGGCACGGGAATCGTATTCTTTTGGAATTTTAGAGGTTTCTTTGGGCATGATATTTTGCAATTCTTTGCATTATCAGCACTGATAACGTCGTTCGTGGTAACGGGTTTGGAAGTGTAGTATCACTCTTGAAATATCGTATCCACGGTGCTTACCGCGAATGATGTTGCCAAATCGCACAAAATAAAAATAGCAGACTTGTCATTTCCACATTCTCACTTTTACGGTTCCACTTGCCAAATTAACGTCTCCCCCGGTATTGTTGGTCAAACGAATATTGACGTTGTTGGCGGAAAGGCTGTGTACTTCAATGCGCCAGCCCGTTGCGGCTATCGAAGACAATCCGGCGGAGCCAACGTCTCCCGGTGCAATACCTGTGAGACTCACGCTGGTATCCTGACTCGCGCCATTCACGATATTGGCGGGATTCCACGTAAAACTCCTTTTGTAGGGCGTGATGTTTAGTGTATCCCCACCGTCATCTTTTGTCCAAAGCTTATCATCGTATCCATACAATCTGACGCGGTTATTCGCGATGGGTGGTGTGGGAAAGGCGGTACTCGTCAGAACGTCAATAAATCTGGAGCTAAGATCGTTGCCAGATACCTCTTGGGGCATGCCCCATACCAATCTAACCGAATCCGCACCGCTGCTGAATGATAGGGCATTCTTTTGACCCGCTGCTCGGGCCACCGCTAAATATTGTCGATTTACCCCTGCGGAGGTATCCACATCGGCATAGAACCTAAAATCAGGTGTCACATTATTGGCAACCCCGCTATTCCATCGCACGTCTCCAAAATTACTCGCACTGGAGGTCGGCCCCGGTTGCAAATCAACTACATTTCCAGATTGAATGCGAACACCGTGGGAGGTACCACTGGCGTCTATAACAATGGAATCTTGAGTAGATTCCATGTCTATTTTAGTATTTGCCCATAGCCTAAAAACTCCATTGGTGGTAAGTCGATCAAGCTGCATATTGACCCACTTCACCGAAGCTCGCCCGAGTGCTTTTATGTGGTTTTTGGGATCAAAATTGGGGTGTGCTCCCAAAAACATTAAATTAGCCCATGTGGTATCAGCGAAATTCGTGGCTTTTACTAGAATAGTAGTATCAACCTGTGAGAATTCCGGCGTGGGAAAATTGTTATTGATGGAAAGAAATGAATAGACACTGTCCATTAACATTCCATAGTTTGGTCTCCTTTCTAAAACGTAAGTATCTCCACTTGTTTGCCCGGAAATACTCGCATGGGTCAGAATAGTGGAACCTCCTGAATTGGATGATGCTGTAACAATCTTATCCCCGGAAGCTCGGGTAGAGTTGTTTATATACCACCCGATATAGTAATTGGATGGCATTTGGATAATTTGAGTATCCTGGATTTGCGTGGTATTGGTTCCCGAGTCCGTTGTATAAGTTCCCTGTCTTGAGGTTGAACCGATATAGGTATTCATCATGGTGTAATTGCGCACGTTCTTTAAGCGCATGTTCTGGACTTTTGCCGGGCCTCCCGCACGAGGCAGAGCGAACTCAAAATCTCCTCCAATAATAATTCCACGATTGTCGGTAGCCACTCCCGAACCTGGACTGTCAGTGCCCTCCAAATAAACATTTTGGGTTGAGTCCGAGATGCACTCCAAGCCGGTAATAATTGCTCCACTCTGACCAAAGGAATGAAGTCCACCCAGGCTGTTGAACCTGGTGCGACCTCCGGTTATTTTGGCTGCAATTCCGTAATCAAATTCGTTCGAGGCCGGATAGGAGCGGTAGCCGTCGAGGTAATCTCCATAAGGTGTCGTGACTGTTATACCGTAGCCCTTATTATTGAAAGAGTCGGTTTCATGAATAGTATTACCGTCCGGCTCGGTAAATCGGATACCGTCACCTCCGTTAAAAATCGCAAGGCTGTTATTAATACTGTAATCGCCCTGAGTCGTGGCGATTCCGTCTCCACGCTCTCCATAAAAACCACAACCATTCAGCCTGTTGTTACCGACCAACGAAATATTATATATATCCACACCTGATCTTCCAACTCTAAGAAGATGTTCCGTCAATGACGTTGATGATGAAAGAATATTTGTTCCAGGCTGATGAAACGGCCAAGCTACACTGCTTCCCGCAGGTCGTGCAATAGCGGTACCTACTAACCTCAATGACTTACTATTCAAAACCACGCTACCGCACGTCCAGGTACCGTCCCCCAGTTGTATTAAACCCCCGGCGGTGGTGGAATCAATAACCTTCTGCAACCGATTCAAACTATCACTCTCCACGACGCTGTTGAATCCCCACGTTCGCCTGCCGTAATTCTTCCACTGGCCATAACGGAAATCCCACACCAACAGATTTGAATCCGCCGCCGTCATTGTAAGCGGGGGACCGGAATAGAATCCCGGAATCAGGAAGAGCCGATTGCGCGTCCGCGCGGTGTCTTTTGCCGCCGCAAAGGGGGTAAAATCAAACGGTGTCAGACTCCACGCTTCTTTGGTGTAAGTCCTGATCCAGGAAATGGTGGAATCCAGAACAATGGCAATATTCGCAATTATCGTGTCGGCACGAGTCGTGGCGTTGGGACTGCCCATCAAAACGCGATGTCCGTTATCAACCGCCGGGAAATAGTCCTCCACCTGGGCAAAAACGCTGCCAGGAAGAAGAAAAAGAATTGTGATAAACGCCAGCGCTGACTTAGTAGTCATGATGAATAAGCCCGGTAATGTACTCGAAAGTTCTTTGGTGAGGATCGAAGAATCTCCGGCGCGCGTGTTCTATATCACGGCCAAGATTCCGCTCGTATTTGGAACGATACAATTGGGCAACTCCAGACATCCCGGGAAGTGCCGGAGAACCGTCATCTTTCGTCATGTTCGCCAGGTCTTCCGCAATCAAAGTTGTGACCAATTCGACCAAAAGATTGTGGTATTCCTTAGGCAAAAGCGGAATTTCTGACTTGCTGGTGAAGACTTCAACTTCCGAATCTCCGGCAGCGTTGGTTCCGGTATTGGTCGTGAGATATTTGATCCTGAGCTTGTGCACGGCGTCGGCTTTGGTATTGAGCAGAATAAACGGCGTCTGCGCCAATACCACCGTACCGTAACTCGGGATGCCGGTGGTGATGATATTTGAAGACATCAACGGCTCACTTGCTGGGGAGTATTTGCAAAAGTAGAACGGCTGATGGCAAGGGAACGCTTGTAGGAAAAGCCGTTCCTTTGCTGAAGGCGGTCTCCTTGAAACTCATCCCAACGGATTCTCTTCAAAGCTTCCTGATCCATCTTGGACAGATCGTCGAAAGTAATTCCTGGCTCAACTGTATCCGGCATGGCTCAGCCTGCAAGTTGATGATAATTGATGATGGGAAACGGCACACCCTCGAATGCAGAATCATCGGTAGCCCGGGTCAAGCGCACGCTCGCATCGTCGGCAAATTGCATGAAATCGTCGGGAAGATTGAGTCCACGCACACCAACCGTCATGGGCAAGTCTCTTTCCTTGATCGGTCTTTTGAGTTCCTTGCGAAGCTCGAGCACAGCCTGGTCGAGCATGTGAAAGAGATAGGAATCGTCCATGAATTTCAAGGCGCGCTCGTGCTGCCCACCGAGAGTGCTTCTGACTCGGGTGATAATGAGACCAGCATCCACTTATTTTGCTCCTGTTTTGCCTTCCTGCTTGCTTCGAATGAAGACCTTGACTCCCCGGCTTCTGAGTTTTGAAGCTACGCGATTTTCCCATAGTTGCGCCAAGTCCGTATCTTGATTCTGAAGATACGACCTTGCCGTTGCCATGTCGATGGCAATCTCCCAAAGCTCATCCGGCCAGTAGGTCGAACCATCCGGTTCGAAATCCAGCATGAGCGGAACTTTGTGATAAGCTATCGTCTTGTCCGCTATTGGCGCATATTTAAGTTGTCCGTTGGTACTGTCCTTGCCCTGCCAAATGTAAAGATACCGGTTACTAGTACTGGTGGAAAGAAAATAATCCTCACCAGGCCGGAGACGATTCGATTCCTCGGGAGGAATCTCGATGGCAGGCTTGCCATCAATCGTGATGAAGTGAATATCGAGGGCATTCGCAGGAGGATCGGCCAGACCAGATATACCTCCCACTTCCTCTTTCACGATATAGTCCCGGAGCACGACTTTGGGCAACGTACCGGCCAACTCATTTATAGCATCAATGAGATTCCGTTTCAGTATTTCGCCAGACCACGAGCCTTCGCCCTCGGAAAGCTCGATACTGACGCCGCTTGCGATTTGAATAGGAAAAGGATCGTTGGTAAAAGAAAGCGTTCCGGTAGCATTGGCAAAGTCTTCCACCAGTCTTCTTTGACCCTCGGCGGAACCGGAAAGAACCACGCACTCCGTGCCGTTCCAAAAATCGTCTACTTCGGTCAGACCGGTGGAGATAACCGTTGTTCCCGCACTAGCACCGGCGGAGGTAGTGGTAACCTTTTTGTAGCGATACTTGCCGCCTTCCTGGAGGTTTTCCCGGACGCGGCGCAGCATCACTTCCAGATCACTAGCCAAAACGGGCCTTTTCCTGCTCTAAATGAAGCGCTCCTGCCATGTCTCCTTTCTGCTTGAGATAGGCAATAGTTGCATCAAAATCCTTGAGCGTATACTCGCGCATGCCGGGAGTGTCCATGACCTTGAGATCGTTGAGCATATTTTCCGATTCAGCGGCAAGAAGGAACCGGGCATTGACGCTTCCCGGATATTCCGATTCAGGAAAAACCATCATGGCTTTAGACATTTTCAGCACTCTTTGGCTTTGGGCCGGGTTTCTTCCGTTCGACCGCCTCTGAAGGATTAATCCCGGTCTCCGAGGGAGAAAGAACTTCAGGCTTTACTGGACGCGGGCGAACTGGACGGGCATCGGCGCGTTCCACATGATAGTCCTTGTGATTCTCGAACCACAACAAGTCTTCCTGGGTGTAAATATACTGCCGCCAGACGTTGTCGTCATTGAATTCGTATTGATAGACTCCTTCGAGCGAACCAACTCCTCCAGAAGCCTGGGTTGTCCAACCAGTTTCGCCTTCTTTGGGATACCGCGTAACGATACCGTAAATCTTCATTTGAGCCATTGCTTTTCCTTCTGAGTAAAATATCAGCCCCTGGGTGAGAGGGGCTGAGTTGTCAACGTTTGTAATAGCCGACGGCGCGAATACGGTAACTGATCGTTTCCGAGTCGTTGGAACTTTGAGTGAGAATGACACGCAATACCTCACCGTGCGTCACATTGAGCGCCTGCGTTGCGGCGGCCACGCTAGCACCGTTGGTATTGAAAATAAGCGAGCGCGTTTGTGTTACTCCGCCGGTTGTAATGCTTGCTCCGAATTCAAGCTGCGCCGCTGCCTGAGCAGCAAAGATACTGATGGGGCCGTTACCCATTTGATACGTCGCGGTAACGGAATCTCTTGTACCTCCCACGCCTTTGAATTCGTAAATGAGACCAACCGCGAATGGAGACAAGTCTCCTTTTTCAAGACCGATATGGAGAGTATCTATACCGGCACTTGCAATAGAATCTCCCACCGCGTGAGTCCAGCTATTCCCATTGGGATAGTTGAACTGGATGGGATGGGCATAGATATTTCCGTAATCGTAGACACCGGCAGCGGAAATCTTGTAGCTGATAGTATCATTGGTTGCAAGCGAGCCGTCTTGAATGAGAAGACGAACAGCATCACATACTGGAAATACCGCTGCTTTAGTATTCAAAGCCGCAGCAGCCCCGGTGGGATTGATGACCAGAGTCCGGGTGTTTGGAGTTCCCGGTATGACTTCGGCAGCCTGTGCCGCACCGACCGTAGTGAAGAAACCTCCAATACCCGCTTGATATGTGATCTGAAGACTGTCGGGAGTGGCACTTACGTCCGCATCCGTTGCCGAGTAAGACAGCGTAATGGCAAGGGGAGCCAGACCGCCTTTAACCAATCCCGCAATGATCAGAGTATCCACGGCATTGCTTACTGTATCACCAACGGCATGGGCGTAACCGTTACCGTTGGGATAGGTAAACTTGAGATTTTCACCAATACGGCTTTGGGCCAGGACAACAGAGGAAGCGAAAACAAACAAAAGCAGAATTGTCTTTTTCATGTTTGCCTCCTTATGCCGGTGGTCGGGCACTGGTTTCAATCTTGATCACGCCGAAGTCCTTCGAATTGAACTTGGCACGGTCGAAGCCGAACACCATGCCGGTTGCAATGCCGGGCATGTCCATATAGTCGAACGTCTTTTCGACCCAGTTCGGAGCCGGTTGTGCCTGTGCCCAAAGTCCGGCTTGCAAACCGAAAAAGATGGCGCTAGCATACGGCTCATCTCCGCCCGGACCGGCATCGGAACCCGTTACAACTTTGTCGTGCTCATAAATCAGCACGTTGTTGTAAAGGCCCTTTGCGCCGGTAAAGAGCGGATTATCCGGTCCACGCATGCTGGCATCGCGGTGGATGCGTTCCCATTGTTCCGATCTTTGCAAGCTGTCAATTTGATAGTTGTGCAGAACGCAGCCGAAATACTTGCCGCCGTTGATCGGGATGGGACGCATACGCCACAGGGACGAATCGCCCACCTTTGCGAAGGTGTGTGCCGTTTGCAAGAGACCAAGCGTAAAGGTATCGCTGGCGGTGAGTTGATTCCGCGCAGTCTTGCCTCCACCGTAAAGCACCTTTGAGTTGGTGGTTGCAGCCTCGCCAACCGTGTTGCCGTTCTTGTCGGTGAAAGTAACGCCGGAGAGCTTCTTGAAGATGAACTCATCAATCATGATGCGTTCAACCCAATAAGCCAGCGTTTCTTTCATGTACCGACGTTGGTCGAGGGAGCTGCGCTGTTCGGAAAGCGTACCGCCTGTGATCACTGCTTCACGTAGTTGATCCAGAAGAACGGAATCGCTATAAGTTGAGATCGAGGCTTCCTGGCCTTCCAAACGTTTGTTGGTATCGTGATAAGGGTGATAACTTTGAATTGCACTGCCCGCGATACCCCGGGAAGTGATATCTTGCACGATTGAGAAGTTGATGGCCGAGCCGGGTTGCTGGGTAAAGCTTTCGTCAACCTGAATAACGTTATTCTGGCCCTTGCCCATCCAGTTTCCCCAGAAAGATTTGACTCTTCCTTCGAGAAAAGCTTCTCGTGCGTAAATTTGCGCCTGCAACGTTTCCGTTGGCGTAGGCGCGGTAACTGTCCAATTAGCCACGCATACTCAATTCCTTCTGATCCCAAAGATTGGGATACTTTACTCAAAATATGGACGTATTCTTCGTTTGGCCGTTGCCGACGTGTTTATCGACAAAACGCTGGGCCTCTGCTTTCTTTTCATCGGACCAGCGCTCCCAATCTCCGTTCGGGCCAACTGCCTCCTGGATTTCCTGGAGACGTTTGACAACATCGGTGGGATCGGGTTCTTTTTGACGACCTCCGCGAGGAACCGTTGGTTGATTGACTTTTTGCAGCTCTTGTCCGGCCTGTTTTCGGGAAGTTGAGGAGAAACCGTTACCGTTGGTATTGGTTTCGGTGTTTTTACCTAAAGACAAAATATGCGCTTCGACCTCCGGTATGTGCACCATTGCGCTTTTGAGGGAAGGCAATTGTGATCTTTTGGCAAAATCCTTGACTTGCTCAAGCATCTCCGTACTGAGCTTGTATTTACTGACCAGTTCGGCTTCCTCTCTCGACAGAAAGTTTTCTGTTTTGAGGCTATGAAGCTCTTCCTCAACTGTCTTGAGCTTATCCGAATAATCAGGCATTTGCGCCAGCCGTTCCTCCAAGTTTTGGAGGTTTTCGACCATTGCCTGCCAATTTTCCAGGAATTGCCCGGAGTTGAGAACGGGATCGACAGTATCAGAGATGCGCTTTTTGTTGGGACGCTTCTCCTCTGTTTGCTTTGCAGCAGATTCGAAAAGTGCCCGGTATCGACCAATCTCATTTCCCTGCTGGGAAGCGAGCTTGCGCCAGCCTCTTTCAGAATCTTCGATCCGTTTCTGGTCTTCCTGCCGTGCTTTGTTCAGGAACTCATTTTGGGATTTGAGCCTGTCCAGCTCAGCCCGCATTTGAGCCTGTTCATTGGGTTGATTATCCTGAGTATCGCCCGCTTGGGTTTGATCCTCAGCTTGCGCCGATTCTTGACCGGCGGCTTCATCGTTCCACACCATGATATTTCTCCTGTCTCACTCGGCTCGGAATCCGCTCTTTTCAGAGACCTTAGGAGCCGGATAGAGACAAATTTTTAGTATTTACCGTGTGAAGCCTTTTTCGCTTCAGAAATTGCAATTGCACTAGCTTGCTTTGGGTTCCTGACCTTCTTCCCAGAACCCGATTTCAAAGTCCCCTCTTGGTACTCGTGCATCACCTTGCCGACTTTGCCTTTCGGCATGGGATTGCCGGGATTTTTCGAGCCGTTGTCGAAATCAATCTCGGCGCGATAGGTGTAAGGTAGCTTGAACAAAATAAACTCCTCAACTCTTTTTCTTCCCGTTCATTCCCTTTCCCTTGACCTCGCTGGGATTGTCGTATTGCTCCATATCCCCCTGGTGCTTCATTTGCTTCTCGTCATCGTTGAAACCAAAGTCAACGCGATACGAGGGCTTGGAAATCTTCCTGCCTTGATCGTCCGTTGCCGTCTTGACGTTCTTGGGACCGAAACTGCTGTTGTTGTCAACAGTCATCTCTTCTCCCTTCCAATACTTCATCGAGGTGGGCATTTTTTTTTGCTCCTTCTTTCTTTTAAACTGCTGCTTGTGCCATTGAATTTTCGCTGAAAGGCCCGGTTGAAGGCAACAGGTTGTTACCGTCTTTGGCTTTACCTTTATTGCCTGCCTCCCGGTCCAACATCATCTGCCCTTCCGGCGAGGCCAGCATTTGCTGGATTTGTTCCTTCTTTTGCTGCATGCCTTGGCGCAAGGTATCTTTGATCCTTCCTGGGATCGGAACCGCGTCAATAATGGATTCGCCGCTGACTTCGACACCGTACTGCGGCAGGACTTGCAGCCATTGCAATAGCTGCAACTTTTCCATCAAGCTCGAGGGATCGTCGGAGAGGGTCACGTCGTACTTGATGTTTCGGATCGAAAGGATCAAATCATCAAGATTGACTCCGCCTTGCACCATCTTGGACATGATGAGCTTTTGCATTTCCGGTTGGGAATTGTCCCGGAGCACGGAACCAAAGATTCTTTCCAGTTTGAGCTTAATCAGCTCGGGAGTTCTTTTGTATTGCTCCAGGAGCATCCACAATCTGAGCTGAGCTTTGTTAGCCCTTGCCAATTGGAGATTTTGGGCATAGCCGCTGGTAATTTTGGTGCCTTCCTGCTGTAGGATTGCAAGTGCGCTGGCTGCCGTAACTCCAGGAGGATTTGCTCCTCTTTGCACGGAACCTTGTCCGACTGAATTTATCGCATCCTGCCGCATGTCCTGCGCAAGCGTGATGAGCGGCGAGATGGATTCCAAGGAACGGTCGGGAGCACTGTAGAATGGAGGACTGCCTTGCAACTCCCGCCAGGCATCTTCTCTTACGACAATGGGATTACCGTCCCGCATTGCAGCGGAGAGATTTGTATTTTGTACAAAGGAATTTTCCCGCACGAAGATGGGTACGTGTCCCAGCCTTCCCATTCTTTCGGAAAGCTTGGACATGGTGTAGTTGACCCATCGCTGTCTGTCCTCCACGCGATTCCACAGTCCCGCGTATCTGCCATCAACCGTGATGGCAAAAAAGTCGATCCAGGGGGCATATCTGCCGACATCAGGAATCCACTCCAATTCTGCCCGTCCTGAAATAACGTGATAACTCCAGTAGTAGACTCTTGCCTTGAGTATGATCATCTGTGAAACGTCGCGTCCAATCAAGGCGAGTCTCATCCGGTATTTTTCCAGCTCATCCTTCGTATCGAAATCGTCCACATGCGCCAGCTCCGGCACGGGAAGATTTTCGTTCAAGTCCATGAGCCGGAAAATTTCCTTGTTATCCCTTCTCCAGCACCGGATCAATCTGATGGTTCTTCGTTCCTTGTTCCAGAAGAACGTCCGGTATCTGTCGCTGGGATAGTCGTAACTGTCGCTTATGCCCTGTACCGAAATTTTGCTTGTGGTACGAGGTCTATCGTCGGGATCAACGTCCTCCAGCAAGGAGACATCGACTTTTGTGCCGTAACGTTTGGTCACTTCACGGGGATCAACCCACTCCATGTGCACCCGCTCGGTGATGTCGCCATTGAGCGTATCTGTGTCATTCATGTTGGCATCGAGCAGTATTTCCTCCGGGGGCCGGTTGACGGATTTCAATTCGCCAAACGGATCGTCGCTGAAGTCCCAATACAGCTCCTGGTGTGCCCGCGCTGTGATCAAACCGGTACGGTAAAGGTCAAGCTCGCAGTAAAAATCCTTGTTTACCTTCTCCAAGTGCCTGAGATAGATTCCCAAAAGCTCGGCTCTTTGCTCGTCGTCCCTTTCCACTGGATGAAGCATGAGGCCTCTCCGGTTCATCCTTTCAAGTCCAACAACGCCATCCACCTCGGGAGCAAAGATATTGATGTTGTGGGAAGGAAGAGCCTGCTGGTCACGAAAAGCTTTTGTATCGCGTTTCCAGGCATCGGTGAAATAGGCATTCTTGGATTCGAAAATTTTCTCAAGCTGCCCTTCGCTCATCCGAAACAAGCGTACATATGTGCTTTGGGTCTCGATCACTCGGTCTTTTTGCTGGAGCTTTCTTTCTTCCTGCTCTAGCTGTTCCTTTAGAGTGTGATCGCCCTCGGTAAAAACGCCTTGATTGAGATAATCACGGTACATTACAGGCAATCCCAGGCAGGTGCTTTGAAAACGGCGGACCTGCTTTTATTGAATTCCTTATCCCAAACATCTCTTGTGACCGGAGCAATGGATTTGAATACCGGAAGAACACGATCCATCTCCAGCGCCAGTGCGAAGGCAATGGTCAAGTCATCGTGCTTGTTCCATTTGGTCTTGACACCGACATCACCGGATTTTCTCAGGTCGATCTTTTGCAGTTCCATCATTTCCTGGATGAGCTTGAGACTGTAAATCTCTCCGTCTTCGTCACGGATGAAATTCTGGAGTCCAATGATCAAATCGCTTTTCGTGCGCCTGCCAGAATAATAACCGAACTTCATGCCTATTGCCTTCTTCCTGATCTTGATTTTCTCGTCCTCTTGATAGACCAGCTTGTGAGGATAGAGATCGAGAAAATCATTCAAGAAAGCCCTTCCTGCTCCGTTACGTTCAGGACAGACGTGACAGTTGTTGTACCACTGGCAAAGTCTTTTGGCGTCCTGGGCGAAGGCTCCGATTTCAGTCTTGATGCGGTATTCGGCCACCTGGCTTCGAGTGTCCCGGCGGATAATCTCGATAGCCTGCCAGTCTCCAGTAGGATTACCTTCTGAGATGTCGAGACCGGCGGCATACTGCAAATCCTTGCGCGGAACTTCGAAAACAGTAAGCGGGCCGTTGATATTTTCGCTGAAACCGGGTCTGCCGGTTTTGTCTTCGGTAATGAATCCAATAAAGTAGAATTTCTTCCTTTTCTCAACCCAGCCACGCATGGCTTGCAAAACAGATTTATCAAAGGCAGAATCCTCGGAAGCCATGAAAGCTGCGATGTCGTCTTCCGGGTATTCCTGCTGGAAGAGATTCGTTCCGTCGGCCCGCTGGTAAAGCGGCATAGTATCCCGACGCCACTGAATTTGCTCCAACCGGAGACCGTGATTTTCGACGAGCGCCTTTTCCTCGAAGGTCAGATTGTCCTTGTTGACGTTCCTGACCGGAACCTGATATTCGTCCTGCCACCACCATTCGTAAAAGAATGGTTGGTATTGGCTGTCTCCGCTTTTGGCAGCCAGGTACTCCTGGTGGAATTTGTTTCCCACACCATAGG
>Ga0209641_10003055_pt1 | contig 14095 bp, 12 predicted proteins | sample RifCSP16_1_FD_184022 | JGI IMG/M metagenome (GOLD analysis project Ga0209641, IMG submission 184022) | Soil microbial communities from Rifle, Colorado - Rifle CSP2_sed 16_1 (SPAdes) (version 2) | ecosystem: Environmental > Terrestrial > Deep subsurface > Rock core/Sediment | place: Rifle...
GGCATCACCCCACGTTGTCAAGGGTAAAGCCAAAAAACGGCCACAAAAACGTGCCCTTGACAACCTGGGGACCCCGCTGCCGTGTACAGGCTGCCGGGAAAGAAAAATCTGGGTAATTTCCTTTGAGGTCCGTTTGACAACACTAGTTGAACCTCAAAGAAACCTGGCTCTGTGCCACACTGGTATTAGCAAATAGCACCTATGCAATTTACCCGGTGCTACAATTGTCAGCAGGGAAAACTTAGGCTGTTTTAGCCGGAAATCGACGGAAAAATGACCAAGGCCAGAAGTTTTATCTATTTTTTGAGCTTTCTTGCCGCCCTTCTAGCTCTGAAATTTTTGGTTATTGATTCGGTATTTAGTACCTTACCTAACGATTCGGAAATTTGGTTTGCAAGTGGTTTGCTATTAATCATTTTAGGCGTTTTCATCACTGAAAAATATTTTACTAAGTCCCTGGATGTAATTGTAAACGCCGTTACAGTATTAATAGTGCTCTGGACCCTCGATAATCAAAATCTTTTCCGCCTTTACCCTGCATTAATTGGCTACATTTCCATTGTTGGCCTGCTGGCAGTAATTTCATTCGTTCTTTCTAACGATAACAAGGATCCAGCAGCAGCTTCTCAAAACATTGCCCGATTCCTAAACAGAATAGCAACATTTTTTGGCAGCTCCAAAATCTTATTTTCCATTGTCTTCATTCTGTCGATTTTTAACTACTTTGTTTTTTCACTTCAAAACAGCAACGATATTAGCAATGAACAAATATCCATCTTGTTTTTGATCATTTTCTGGGGAATGGTTCTACTTGTGGAACCAATCGACAAATTCGCAATTGAGCCAATACTCAAGATGTTTGGAAGGCCTCACCCGGATATCTTTGTCGGCAAGATCGTAAAACGTTTTTCTCCCAACATGCTAATAGTCGAACAATCAATAGACGGTCACACGCCAGCGTTTGGCCAATTAGCCAGGATTAACACCAGATCATCAAGCACTTCAGATGATAGACCGTTAGCTATGTGCTTTGGGCAAATGGAGGCCGATTCGAAGAGATACCTTCAATTATATTTGCTAAGTGGTGACTTTGGGAGTATTCAAGAGCAACTGTACGTGAATCTAATTACGCCCGAAGAACAAGCCGCCTTAGCCGATCATTTAAGGGACTATCAGATTTATAGCAATCGAGATAATTTCATCGGTTTCATTTATGCTAATTCCAATATCGATGTAGTGAAAATAAAGATGATTGAAGGAATTGACAGTAAGAAAGGATTGAAAGAAGGTGATTTGCTTTCAGCGGATTTTTACGAAGGTTCGACAAAATACCAGATTATTAGTGTTGAGACAGAGGTGGAAAGCATAGATGGCTCCAGCAGAAAAGGATACAAATTAATTACAGCCCAGCAAATTGGGCACTGGGAAGGAGCGAAGCAGAGGTTTATTCATTCAAACTGGGTTCCCTCAATAAACACTCCTGTATTTATTGAAACCGAAGAAAAAGAGTGGCCAGAGTTGGCCGGTAATTATTTTAGAGTAGGTGTGGTACCAAGGTCTCTTTACCCTATCTATATCGATTTACATGATGCCCTGGATCATCATATAGCAATTATAGGAAAAACAGGAACGGGAAAGTCGAGAATGGCCGCAAAAATGCTTCAGATATTGGCTCACAACGGAGTGAAAGTAGTTATCCTGGAACTCGACAGAAACAATAAGCAATCCCTAACAAAGTACATTCCACCTGACCTTATTCACGAGCAAAAATCGGATGAATTTGATGTGGCAAAGTCGACGAAAAATATAATAACGGTTTCTTGGCAGGATCAAGACATTTCGAATTCGAGTGGGACTAAATCATTGACAACAGCCGCTGAATCCATAATAAATCGAGTTATCCAATTTCAATCCGCAAATCAATCACAAAAACTCTGCATCGCCATGGAAGAAGCATACGACTTCATCCCCGAAAGCACCTTTGGGAATCAGGGGTATGGACAGCCAGGGGTAAGCAGAGTCTCGCAATTGGTACTTAAGTGTCGAAAACATGGTATCGGTTTTGTTGTGATTACTCAGCGAACTGCACTGGTAACAAAGACAATTTTGTATCAATGCCATACAATAATTGCCTTACAGTCTTTTGATGAAACGTCCAAGACATTCATGAGTAGCTATATTAGTAGTAAATATCTAGATACCATGAGCATTCTCCCTAGATTTCGATCGATTGTCGTTGGAAAAGGTTCCACGTGCGACAAACCAGTGATTGTTGATTTTTATGACAAATCGCTTGCCAACGATGACGGAGTGATGGATTAATAGAAAGGTTACCTATGACAAACGTATTGGGCATTGATATTGGATGCGATAAGTATGGAAATCTAGAAGCTAAGTATGAAAATTTAGCCGGGATGACAGAAAACCACTTAACTGACGCAATTGCTTTTAGTGCCCCCGTATTACTGGCACAACAGTTATCTGTTTTTAAAGTAAAGCAGGGACGCCAAACTGCATTCGAAGCAAGGGATTTAGTGGATAAACGGATTTCGGGTCCGTTACCACTCAGTAGATTTTTTACTGGAATTGATCAACAAGTGCCGCCTTCATTTGATCCAAGTATAAAAGCAAGAGTAACTCTAATATCAGACGGACACGTAATTAGGGTCCTAGTAAAACCGAAAGTAGGTTTACTTTCTAAATTCCCTGAAGAAAGAATGTCGATGTTAGTTGCTAACTATCAGGATGAAGTTCTAAAAATGGATCTAGGGCCGTATACAACCATGGTTCCTGTAGCAATAAAATATGTTTGCCAAGAGTTTTTTGATAATTTTGATACTACTTGGGGTTTCTTGCCTGACCATTACAATAAAGATATGGGTAAAAAGATGTTTAGTTTATCTTTGTATCTTTATGATGTATGGCAAACCAAGATAAACAATCTGTCATAGATTTCTCTAATCAATAATCGTTCGTTTACAATACTGTAGCATAAAAACCAATCCCCCTCCAAGCTGTCTTCCTGTCTCGAATTTTGCGTGTGGCAAATATCGATTGGAGAATGAATGAAAACTGACAAGGAATTAGCTGACTTTTCAAATGAACATTTAGCTTATGAAATTCAAACATTGTGGCACGCAACGTCCATTTTGAATTCACTTGCTAGACAACCAATCGATCACTGGTTTACTACCGCTATAAGAAATGTGTATCTAGATTCCTTTGCCATCCACGCAAGAGTTCTACATGATTTTCTGTTCTCACTCAGACCCATAGATGATGACATCGTAGCCTTACATTATGTTGAGAATTGGGCGTCGATCTGTCCACCAAAGACGCCGTTGCTAAATACCTTACCCACAAAGGCAAATAAGCAAGTAGCGCACCTAACATATAAACGAATTGAGTATGAACAATCCGGAAAAGGTTGGGATTTTACCGGCGTTTTTTTCGAGATTCTTGGTTTGTTGTTAATATTTAGGGCAAACGCTCGACCGAGTTCTCTAGGTCAAAATATAGTTAACCTTCTAGATTTATTGTCGGCAAAACAAATACAACTCTTTAATATAAAACCAATTTTCTCCGGTTCTCGGCAAACTGGGGTAATTATTGAAATGTTAAGACACTCAACTTGAGTGAAAATCCAAATTAGTAAAGGTGCATCTCTTTTTAAGACCGCCTTCCCTATCTAAACTGTTGGTGCAACCTGGTGCAACCCGTGTAGAAATCATGGATAATTTAGACTTTTTAGACGCTCTTACCCCAATATATGGATGCCGGTCTTCATGCAAGACACCATATACAGGGTAGACACAATCACAACCCAGTTCGAATCCAGAATCCCCATTTTAATGAACTGCCCCCCACCGGGCAGTTTTTAATGCTGGGGATTCGTTGCGAGAAAACCACTCGCGTTGGCGGTAGGACACCTGACTCTGGATCAGGGAGCTCTGGCTCGTTCGGTTCAGAACCACCGAATCCAGAATCCCCATTGAGAAGCTGTCAGCTATAAGCTGGCAGCTTTTTGCACTTGTTCACCACTGTTCGGAAAATCACCGAGCCGCCAGTAAAACTGGCTCAGTGCTTCGCTGTTCGTATTAGGAAATATGGTTCTACACGCGCGCTGGATCAGTCCCTGCCGCCCTAGCCTCTTAAATCGAACCTCCAGTACTCTGATTTGTGGCCTACGTATTTAGCTCCGACGCCCAAAAAACCCAAAGGGAACCAGAGCTCGTAGTTGTAATTCCACTCTGCAACGTCCTTCTTGAGCCAAATGGGCCTCGTGTAAGTAGTAACGCCAATGAATGTCTTGTCATTCCCGCCTTTTTTGAAATCATTGACTCGAATCTGTTGCCAGTGCTCATACCTGCGCTCATCTGCTCTTCCCACAGAGTATCCGCGAGCCCCAGGCATCACGATCTGTAATCGTAAATCCGTAGGAGTGTTATTGATCAGCACGGGCCGCCAAACATAATATCTACACTGAAGCATTCCTTCGCATGCTATGTACTTGTCTGAAGCGTTCATCACGCCGAACTGAAGCTTGAATCTCACTTGGACTTTGCCCCTGCCGTCCTCCTTCAGGGTCTCTTGCCACATTCCCGACCAGCCGATTTTGGCTACCTTTTCAGACATTTGACCTCCACCGCGAAATAATTGTAATCTTAAAACAGCCCTTATAAAGCCGAACCGCCATGCTCTCCCAATTTTCAGAAGTAATTAGCTCTGTCTTTAACCCGCCAAAATGCCTTCCTATCTTGTTGCCTGCTGCAAATCTGATGCAGTTGGAATAGAAACTATGGAAATCTTGTACTAATTGGACTCAAATCTCTCTGAATTTTACGGGCATATCTTACAAGAAATAACGCCATAGACGCAATTACTTCCCCCGAGCAAATCCGAAGTCAAGTGCTCTGTCCATTATTGTGGAACCGCCTTCCCTATCAAAGTTTTGGTGCAACGTGGTGCAACCAGGATAGAAATTATGGGTTGTTGGTTTGTAGACTTTCTTACCCAATATATGGATACGCACACTCATATACAGGGTGGACACTTTCACAACCCGGTTCGAATCCAGAATCCCTATTTCAAAATTCGGAAAAATCTCCGAATTTAGCCGTAAAAAGAGCTTGTTCGAAAGGATAGGCACTTTTATTTGGTGCAACCTGGTATGGATAAGACAGCTATGGCGTGGGTAACAATGGTTATGTTACAGCCCTGTTAGAATCAGCGGATGACAACTTTCAATTGGTTAATTCTTTTCCTGGAAGGTACCTGATGTCAAAGCCCGTAACGGTCGAGCTTCTGAAGGAGTTCCTCGACGCGTTCAACCGCCATGATCTGGATGCGATCATGAGCTTCTTTGCCGACGACTGCGTGTTTCACATGCCGAGAGGCGCTCGGCCAAGGGGAGACACGTACAAAGGAAAAGACGCGGTGCGCGCCGGGCTCGCAAAACGGTTCGAGGGGATTCCCAACGTGCATTACGGAGACGACACACACTGGGCGTGTGGCGACTTCGGGGTGTCTGAATGGACGCTCACCGGTACATCGACGTCTGGAGAGCAGATCGAAGTGCGCGGCGTGGACCTGCTCGAGTTCTCCGGGGGCAAAATCATCCGGAAGGACTCCTTCTGGAAAATTCTCTAGACGCTGGACCCTGCGAACATATGGATACTCGCTCTGGTTACATACGCCTATAAGGGTGGGACATTATCACCATCCAGTTCGAATCCAGAATCCCCATCTTTGAAAAACCCGCAGGCAGGCGGGTTTTTGGTTCATCACCGCCGAGATTTCCCCAACCCCCCTTCGTCCATTACTGACAAGCCATTATCCTAAGTCTAGGGCTCTTGCCAGCTAGCATCCCATTGGTTTAGGGTTAACGTGGTCGCGCCGTCTTCTACCGAATAACTCGATGTCATTCTTGTGCTGCCATCCGACAAGATGCACACAATGGGGTTGGCATATGTACCGCTGATGCTTGTGAGCGAGGTGAATGTACCAACAATGTCATCTTCCTCCGGTAATCCTTCAGCATTCACCGTGCCCATCTCCAGTTGTGAGTCAGCTGAAATCGTAAGGGGCCCCTGAACATTGATAATACATGCTTCAACATCAATAGTGAAGTTGACCACTTCGCCAGACGCAGTAACTTCAAAGGATACAGAAGGCGAACCTTCCCAGTGTCCTTCTTTGGGAAGGGGTCGGTCTGGGGTGCACCCCTGAATTAGAACCCCCGCAAGAATCAATACAATCAATGTACGGCACGACCTTTTTTGAAACATTGCTCCTCCTGTTCTTGGAAGCCGCAGTAATACAGGCAATCAATCTATTAACAAATAGTGTTTATAGGGGAGACCGCATGGGACAGATGAAAGTAGCCTTCCCGATTCCTACTTTCTTCCCAACATTTCATATCCTTCCCGCTTTGCGGCTTCCCAAGTGTCATGAATGTGACCAAACTCGCGAGCTTGTAAATTGGGTCTCTCCACAGAAGGCTGAAAAACGAATGGGGCATTCTCGTCTTCTGCGATTTGCCCACCATAGGAATTTAAAACTTGCCCCTTCCATACTTTTAACACCCAGTCCTTATTGTGGGCGATCGGTTGTGCAGGCGGACCCCACGGAACGAAACCACTTGTTTTTATAATCGCCATATTTTTTTCTCCCGCTATGCCATGTCAGTTAGTTTGTCCTGAAACAAAATTTTCTTTATTTCCCCTTTGGCAAAGCTAAACCTCTGAGAGTTAGAAAAGCGTAATTTCTTTTCAACAATATTGAACAGGATCGTTTGAAGTGCCCCCGTTAGGATTGAGTCACTGCCCTTGGTGATCACCCAAATATCATTGCCGCGTTCTGTTTCTATAAGCATTATGTTATCGATGGCCTTCGATAGCGCGGAATGCTGGGCGACCAATTTGTCGTACAAGGGTTTTAAATAATCCAGTGATCTATCTTCATCACGAAATACCCCACTCTTTAGCGCATCTTGAGTTTCCGGGCCAGCATTTGAGAATTCTAGGTCCGAACCTGTGGGAAATCCTTCTCCGCAAACGGGGCACTTCGTTACAGAATAATGAAGGGTTGCATACGGGACTGCGCCATAATAAAGCGAGTGGCAGCTGGGACACTCGTGGAAATATTTCGAATATAGGCTGGGAGTTGGATTGCGCCCAATAGTGCTGTCAAAACTGATCTGTGTGTATTTCTGGACACAGCTATGGCACTTCACAAAGAAGGGACTGCTACTGACTCTTGTCGGTTCCTGAGTGAACGGACCCTCAGTCGAAGCACATATTGAGCAAGCCATTCCCATTTTGTTTCTCCTTGGCTGAATCTCCCCTAGTGTCGAAAGTGCAGGATTTCAGGATGGTGGTACCGGACCAGTTGCTTCCAGATTATCAAGTTCTTACCCACCATCAAAGGGACAATTGACCCATGAGATATGTCCTGGGTTGATAGCTGCACACGTCTAAACAGAAGCTAAGTCGTGTCGCGTTTAATGGCCTCATGCCCCGACCAACCCCATTGATTCCGATAGCGTCACCGCATAAACACTTGCTAGATAATTAAGTGTCCGCCTTCCCTACCCTCGATATTTGGTGCAACCTGGTGCAACCAGGATAGAAATAGACGCTCTCACACCAATATGGATGGCTATCCACCACAGATACACCATATACAAGGTGGACACTCTCGCACCCCAGTTCGAATCCAGAATCCCCATTAATAAGCGGTTAGCGGTTAGCTGTCAGCTTTTAGCCTTAAGGCGCCCTGCGCCCGCTTCCGGTGCTCCTTACAAAGTTGGACCCTCTGCTCTGATAACAATAAACGATCGTTCATATAAGCCCCATCTATAGCGCTGATTTCACAGCACCACCATCAAACATAAGCGCATGCCCGTGGATAAAGGATGCGGCTGGTGAAGCAAGCCATGCAACGGTCTTGCCGAACTCTTCGACGGTGCCAATGCGTCCAAGCGGAATCTCCTTGGAAAGCAAAGCGATTTCATCCTCAAGGCTAAGGCCGCTTCTCCTGGCCCTATCCCTCATCAATTCTTCGACTCTTGCGGTCAGGGTCCACGTTGGATTTATTGAGTTCACCCGAATCCCTTTTGGACCCAGCTCATTTGCCAAAGATTTTGACAAACCGATCACAGCTAGACGAAGGGAATTTGATAGGACAAGATGATCGATGGGCTGTTTGATCGAATACGACTGAGTAGCGACAATGCTTCCTGCGCCTTTGGAGATCATTTGAGGGACAGCCGCATAGCATAAGCGGACGGCACTCATCAGAGTCTGATTCACAGCGATCTCCCAATCTTGCAGACTGAGCTCCAAAAAGGCGCCTGGTTTGGGGCCGCCTGCATTTAGAAACAAGATATCTATGAGACCAAATTCCTTATTGGTGGAAGAAATCAACTTCTCAATGTCACCTGGGTTGGTCAAATCGCAGTAAACCGCCAGGACCTTACCCCCCGTTTCTTTGCGGATTTCTTCGGCAGTTTTGTCAATCAAATCACTATGGGAACAGATCGCCACGCTGACCCCTTCCCGGGCAAACTCCATCGCCACAGCCCTGCCTAATCCTCTGGATGCAGCCGTTACCAGGGCAACCTTGCCATTTAGCTGAAGATCCATAAACCGAGAGCCTCCTTAATTCAATGATTTGGGGCTGACCCGGGATTAGCCTTGGGTCTTGTCTAAGGGCTTAGTAAGATAAGTCAAGGCAATAACCCGAGGAACGGGTCAAGGGCGGCTAACCTTTTACGGCCCCCAAAGTAAATCCAGCTACTAATCGGTCCAAGAAAAAATTGTAAGCGATGCCTACCGGTAATGCCACCAGGGCCGCAGCTGCCATGAGGGATTGCCAATAGAACACATCCCCGCGAATCAACTCGGTGGGCACTCCCACGCTGATCGTTCGCTGGGCTGAAGAAGAAACAAAGGCCAGGGCATAAACGAACTCATGTAAAGTCAGGGTGAATGTGAATACGGTCACCGCAATGACGCCGGAGCGGGACAGGGGCAGCACCACTTTAATAAAGCTGACCATTCGGCTATAGCCATCTACCATGGCAGCTTCCACCAGGTCTTGTGGAATAGATTTAAAGAAACCCATTAATAGCCAGGTAGCAAAGGGGATTGAAATTGTGGGGTAGACCACCACCAGCGCCCAGAGCGAGTTATTTAGACCCAGGCTAACCACAACACGAGACAGCGGAATAAAAAGCAAGGTGGGGGGAATCAAATAGACCAAGAAGATGCCTATCCCAGCCCGCGCCCCCCAGCGGCCGGTTAGGCGAGCAAGACTGTAGGCTGCTGGGATGGCGATAACTAGGGTGATCACAACCACAAGAATCCCGATAAACAAGGAATTGCGCAAGAAGCCAACATAATTAGTGCGTTCAAATAGAAAATTGATATTATCGAGCGTGGGGGGATCATTAAACAGAAAGGGATTATTGGCTGTCTGATAAAGATCTTTGTCCTGTTTAAACATGGTAATGAGCATCCAAACAAATGGTGCCGCTGAGAAGAAACAAAACCCAGCAACGACCAGGTAGAACAGGGCCCGGCGCAATTTGCGAATAATTTTGAAGTCCATTATGAAACCTCCATGCGCCGGGCGCCGCGTAGAAATATTATTATCGCGGCCATCAAAACCGGGAAAAGAAATAGGGCGATGGCGGCTCCCTCACCAAGGGCACCACTTTCGATGCCTTTGATATAGGCCCAGGTAGGCAGGATCTGCGTATAGTAAACCGGTCCCCCTCGAGTTAGCACATAAACGACCGCCATATCTCCAAAAGTAAACAGAAGACTAAACAGCACCGCCACCGTCATAATTGGCAGGATCAAAGGCAACTTGATCTGGAAGAGGATCCTCCAAAAGCTCGCCCCATCCACGTCTGCTTGATCCAATAAATCCTGGGAAATAGAAGTTAAGCCGGCCATCAAGATCACGGCTGACAGTGGCAGCATCCTCCAAACATATACAAGGATAATTGACGCCTGGGCTAAACCCAGGTTGCCCAAATAAAATAAATTATTCTGCGATCCCAGGATCGCGTCCGGTGATCCGAGAAGATTGAGATTGCGCAATACCCAGTCTATTGGGCTGAATTTTGAATCGAGGAGCCAGAGCCAACCCACCGTACCCAGCGCAACGGGTGTGGCCCAGGGCAGCATAATCAGTAATCTAGCCACCCATTTGCCCCGAAAGTCGGCCGATAAAACAATGGCGAGGATATTGGCTAACACGATGGTGATTGCCTGTGAAACCAGAGTAAATAGGAAGGTGTTTTTCAAGCTCTGCAGGAATTCAGGGGTCTGGATAACGCGCCGGAAGTTTTCCAGGCCCGCAAACTTGAGATCGGTATTGCCAACCGTGATATCGGAAAGACTAAATGCAATTGCGAGGATAAAGGGGATTCCAACCAGGAGCACGATATAGCCAATCGCCGGAAACAGGAATAACGATCCCAGGAAACCTTCGTTATCGGTGAGAAAACGCGTCCTGGCCAGAAGTCCTCCTGTTTTCATGAGCGAAATCCGTTCTTCATTCGATGGGCCTTGGATCGATGCGAATCCGTGAGGTCTTGTCAAAGAAACGCAATTGATTTTTCTGCACGGCAAAATCATAGATGGTTTCTGCGTTGATCTTGACATCAATTTCAGACCCCAACTTGGCGACAACCCTGGTCTCGGCGCCAATGCCTTGCAGGTTTCCATAGGCAAGTTGATCGGCCCCTAGGTACTCAACCCGATTTACCTTGAATCTAAAGGATTGAACCTGGGCGCCATTGGTGATCGCTTCCTTTGGCAAAAACTGTTCTGGACGAAACCCAAACAAAAACTCACCTCTGTCTATCAAGTTCATTCCGGGTGAGCCAAGAAATGTGGCCACAAATACGTTGGCCGACTCATGGTAAACCTCCCTGGGTGTGCCCACCTGCATTATCCTGCCGCCATCCATCACGACGATCCGGTCGCCCATTCCCAGAGCTTCGATCTGGTCATGGGTGACAAAAATAGTCGTAATCCCAAGTTTTCGCTGAAAGCGCTGCAATTCGTCGCGAGCGGATGCCCTTAGTTTTGCGTCGAGATTCGACAACGGCTCATCCAATAGTAGGACGGCGGGTTCTTTGGCTAGAGCCCTGCTCAAGGCCACGCGTTGTCTTTCGCCACCGGAAAGTTGGCGTGGTTTTCGATCGAGCAAATGCTGGATGTCTAATACCGAGGCTGCCCAAATTACTTTTTCTTTCAGCTCCTCTTTTTTAAACTCGCCCCGAGCTTTTAAGGGGAAGGCAATATTATTGAATACGGTCATATGGGGATACAAGGCATAACTCTGAAAGACCATGCCGATCGGCCTGGCGCGGGGAGGTAAATCGGTTACCACTTTCCCGTCGATGACCACATCGCCACTGCTGGGTTTTTCTAGCCCCGCGATCATGCGCATCAGAGTTGTCTTCCCACAGCCCGAGGGTCCAAGAATTACTAATAATTCCCCTTCATTGACCGAGAGATCAACCCCATTCACGGCGTTTACCTCGCCAAAATGCTTGGTAAGTCTTCTTATATCAACGGATTTCATCTGTTTCCCTTTGCCGCAGGGTTGAATATGAAGCTGAAACGGTCTTATGACGACAGCGAATTTCGAAAATCAAGACCGGAACGTGGACCCTGAACTGGCCATTCAGAGTGGAGCAACTGCCCCTGCCCACTCAAGATGACCAGTCCAGGATCTTTTGATCCTACACTCTTTGAAAGGTCTGAATATTTAGGTCATCTTTCAAAGTTTTTCTGATGGTCTATTCGGTGCAGCCAACCAAACCCTGATCACGCCATTTTTCAAAGATGGCATTAACCTGGCCTTCGGCTTCAGCAACAGCCTCCTCGGCTGTCTTTTCGCCCCGGGCCACCTGGGCCATCATGGTCTCGATGATGTTCGAGCCGAAGATTTCACCAATGGCCGGATTCGAAGGACCCGGATAGCCGAGCCAGGCAACCCAATCCGTGGCTGTTCCGAGGATGGCAAGCTTATCTGCCGGGCGAGATCCAAAGGGGTCGTTGGCAAGCCAACCTTCCAGTTGTGGAACGGTGCTTGGAAAAGCCGGGAACGTGTAGAGTTTGCTATTGAACACCGCTTGGTTGTAGTTTGCGGTGAGATGCAGCAAGAAAGCTTTTGCCGCTTCCAGCTCTGCGCCTTCAACGTAAGTCGGAATTACGTAGATTGCCCAAACGTGGGATGAAGCATGTTGATCCCCGCGCGGTCCAATCAGCGCCGGGCCAAACCCGATATTGTCAGCCGCTGCCGGATCAATATCCTGCAGAGACCGATAGGCAGAAATGGAGTTGAGGATGTAGGAAAGTTCACCGGCAATCAGCCCTTGGTTATTGGAGGCGGCAGTCCAGGCGAAAACTTCCTCGGTCATTGTCGTTTGATAGAGGTTTGCCATATATTCAACAGCCTCAATCGTTTCCGGGGAGTTCAAGACCACACATTCATTTTCGTCCTGGATTGAACCACCAAACGACCATATGATCGCTCGGGAGGCCATGCGCGAGTCAAGCTCAGGAGACAAGCCTATCCCCAATGGCACATCAAACTGATCTCTGATGGCCTTACCGCCGACCAGGAGGTCATCCCAGGTCTGGGGCCCGTCAGGGAAACCGACAGCGGTCCATAGTTCAATATCGTAGTCAGCTGGGTCAGGCACCCAGCCATGGCAGTAGCCATAGTAGGTACCAGTCGCCGGCAGGTAGGAACTTTTAGCGCAGGTCTCAACCTGGTCGCCAAACAATTCTTGGGCCTGAAGGTTGACATCCGTCAGATCGTGCAAACCATTTATGAACGCGGCCGGGGAGAAAACCATCTCAATCAAACTCGGGCCTTCGCCGGCGTCAATGGCGGCAGTTAAGGAAGCGGGAAGCTCAGCAAGAGCGATGTGATCTACGGTCACATCAACTCCGTTAGCCACACCCCAAGCCTGTGCAAAGGGATCAAACCAGACATCATATTGCGGAACAAAGTGGCTCCATTGAAGAATATGGAGTGGAGTTCCGTCAGGAAATTGTTCAAGTTCCACGGGAACCACAACAGTTTGTTGCACAGGAACCTCAACGGTCTCCCTCACCACGCTTGGCGCTCCACAGGCAGCCAGGAGCATCACCGCAACAATCGTGAAGGCAAACATAACATAAGCCTTGCTTGTTTTCATTTCTCTCCTCATCTTGAGTGGGTGATGCATAAGGGGTTTTAGCTATTTATTGCTTGCCATTCCTCCTTTCAGAATTAATAATAAACAGGTGATTTTAGATCGAGTCGCCTTTCCTAAAAAGTTGGGTGCTAGCACAATGCTAAAAAGGGCGAAAGTTGAGTTGCACTAACTATACAAGAGAAACACTTTTCTGTAAATGTCTAGGCAAATAACCGTGTGAAATACAGAACTATTGGGACGTGGGGTTGCCCAAATCCTTAATAGCTTATCTCACCACGCGATAAAGGCGCAAAAAGCCTAAATCGGGGCTTAATTCCCTGCTCACAGTCGCAACCGCTTGCAGCGAATCAGGGAAACCAGTTCCCATAAAGGGAGCATACTCCCTCCAAATCACTGAATCAAAATCAATCAGAAAATCCACTTGGCTTCCTTGCATATAGGGCAGAATTTCTCGCTGTTGGACAGCTTCGTAGGCGTTGTGGTTTACAACCCCATCTAAATTGACAACCCGAAAGTCGTTGTAATAAGAATAAATTCCTGCGTTGAAGCTGGCAACAACGGCTTTGGGGGGAATATTTTCCGAAAGCCAATCATTGGCCGCGAGCATCTGTTTCTGCCAAGGGTAGAGTCCAACTTGCCAAAACAAGATGCCTGCGAACAGGAAATAAACCGTAATCACTGCTGTTGCCGGTAAAATGATCTTCGGCTTATGCAAATAATCTCCAGCGACTACAGCAAAACACAAGGCAAATGCAATGGCTGCAGGCACAAAATACCAAGGTCGCGGAAACCAGCGAATGCCCGCGTGGAAAACTATTAGAGCCACGACTGATCCAAGGAGGGGAAGCAAGATAAGTTTTTCTG
>Ga0209641_10003057_pt1 | contig 14093 bp, 26 predicted proteins | sample RifCSP16_1_FD_184022 | JGI IMG/M metagenome (GOLD analysis project Ga0209641, IMG submission 184022) | Soil microbial communities from Rifle, Colorado - Rifle CSP2_sed 16_1 (SPAdes) (version 2) | ecosystem: Environmental > Terrestrial > Deep subsurface > Rock core/Sediment | place: Rifle...
TGCACCCGCCAATTTAGCCCAAAATGACCCGCTACGCCAAGCGCTTTTAATGATAGCTTTTTTACTTGAAGAGCGCAAAAACTACGAACTGAGCCACTATGAATTCGATCTTGCAAAAAACGCCCTGCACAAAGACGCCCTAGAGGCAATCCTGGCTATTGAGAGGCAGGGTTCGAGTATACTTGATGATTGGTGGGTTACTATTCGCGACGCCAAATCGTTCGGGGAAATCCAAGCCTTTGTAGATGCTAAAGTTTTTCCGTTTATTGAAAAGTTATTAAAAAATAATCCCAAAAAATCAGATCAGGGCGACGAAGAGGGCAAGGGCAAAAGCCAGTACAGTAAAAACAGGGCGGGCGCTAAACCAGGTCAAGCCCAAGTAACAATCCAAAGTGATACGTCGGGCGGGCTAAAGGCTGGCACGGGTAGCTCCCCCGATCGGGCAATTCCAATCCCCGATTATAAGTCGGCCAGCGCTCTAATGAGGCCGTTTTCCGACACCCTAGCCAATCGCTTACTGGACGTCTTAAAAGAAAAAAAAGCCGTCACTCACTCAGGATTATATAAGCGGGGGAAATTACTAAGCCGCAATATCACCAAGCTAATGACCAATGAAGAGCGGATGTTCTCTAGACGCAATAATCCCGATACACCAGACTATAAAGTTTACGTTGTTATTGACCGCTCAGGTTCTATGGACGAAGAGCAAAAAATATCTTACGCTTATCTAGCGGGGGTTATGGTTTACGACACGGCGCTCAAGATGAAGATGCCCGTTGAAGTGGTATCGTTTAATGAAGATGTGGAATACATCGCCGACAATCAGAATAGGACGCCAGATTTTGAACAGTTTAGCACCAGCGGCGGCACTGACGACGCAAATATGGTTCGTGAACTAGCAGACAAAGTCAAAAAAGATCAAGAGGAAACCCTGGTTTTTATTATCGGCGACGGGGAAGGTACGAGTTTACCTTCCGCTAGCCTAGCTTACTTGCAAAAAAAGGGTTTTCTAATGGGGATAGGCGTTGGGGAGGGCACGGAGCGGGTCGCTGAAGCCTATCCAAATGGGGTGACTGTAGCCTCACCAAAGGACGTGCCAAAAGTAATAATTCAAACCCTGCGCGGGTTAATCAAAAGGTAATATGCTGGAAAAACTAGAAATTATTTTAACGATTGCTGTATATATGCTAAGACACCCTAAAATTTTACTGGCTTATTTACTGCTATTATGGGAGGGCGACAAAATTAAAATCAACCTAAAATGAGAAAAATAAAAATATATTTAATTAGCGCCTATGTTTTTTTAAGTCTTTGCGTAGCACTCACTATTTTTATTTTTGGCGAAACTAAAAGGGAGGTTGCGCGTTTTGAAGAGCGCCAGGAATATGTTTTGCGGGAGCTTGGCGAAATGTGTGCTAGAGGAGCTTATCGCATAGGATACGACGGGGAAAATTTTTATGCACTCTGCAAATAATCGATCAGTCAAACATAAATTTAAGCGCTTGGTGGGTTACATCAGCCCTTCAAAAAAATATATTTATCAATGCACTTGCGGGAGGACAGTCGAAGGCTGGAACCAGTCTGATGCCTTCAAAAACCACGCCGCTGAATTGCTAAACACCCCATTTAATTTAGCCGATCACGAAGACAATTTTGCCAACGAGAACACAGAAGCCGACTTGTGATCGAACTATTGCATAACCACAAGTTTGTGGTATAATATCTGGGCAGGAGTCAAAAATGAGAAGTCGATTAAAAATAATCCACGAACTAGAAGCCAAAGATATGTTGGAGCGCTATGTAAGTGGCGATCCCCTACCTGAGATTGCACAGGCTCACGGCATTGAAAGCCCCAAAAACGTCTATTACTACATTAACAAGTATCAGGGTCATATTACCGACGAACAACGGATTAAGAGGTATAAGGCGACTCTGAAGCGCAAGCGAGAGGCGGATGTAGCAACGAAAGACTTTTAATGAATTTAACCAGAGCAATGAGGGCTTTATTCATCACAATGGCGTTTCTAGGAATACTTTTTATTGTTATTGGTTTGGTTAAATTGATAAGGGAGGTAGCGCAATCCAGATGTAACCAAAGTCCGTGCGTAACAAGAACCATAATTTTGAAAGGCGAATAATGACTGACCAAACTAAACCAGAAGCAAAAACCACCAAAGAGATAACAGAAGCCGATGCCAGAGTTATCGCCAAAGCTCTGACTTTAATTGAAAACGATACGACTGGTGCAATTGTAATGCCAGCGGTGGACGCCGCCGCCGCAATAGAAGCCTGGAAAAGCTATCAAGATCTTAAAAAAGCGGTGATTTCCCCAGATGACGTGCAACAAATCCAGGGTCGGCAATTTTTGAAAAAGTCTTACTGGCGCAAGATTGCCACATTTTTTAATTTGTCGGTTGATTTAGTAACTGAAAAAAAGGAGGAACTGGCCAATGGCAACACCACCTACCACTTTGTCTGCAAAGCAACCGCCCCCAATGGTCGATTTGCTGTTGGAGCTGGCAGTTGTAATATCTACGAAAAGGCGAAATTTGATGTTGAAAAAGGCCAGTGGCTTAACTCTTATGGAAAAATTGCTGAACCCAATAGTATTCACAATGCTCGGGCTACTGCTGAAACTCGCGCTTGGAATAGGGCTGTTAGCAACCTTGTGGGAGGTGGCGAAGTATCAGCCGAAGAGGTAGAGGCAATCAAAGACGGTAAATCAGAGGAAGTTGATACTACCCCAGATCCAACCGATGAATGGGAAAATCCCACGACCAAAACATACACCCCCCGACCTCGACCAGCAAAAGGTTCTCAGGAAACCTGCGCAGTCGATCACTCAAAGCTAGTTATTTTAACAGTTAAAAAAGAGGGTAAAAACAAGGGTCGAACTTTTCGAGCCTGTCAAAAGTGTGACTTCTTTCACTGGGAGTCATAGAAAGAAATTATGGTTCAAACACTAACTTTTAACGAAAATAAATCTGACTCAGTAATGGAAGTTTTCGGCATCAAACCTAAAAAGTTTTTTGAGTTAGTCAAAGATATGGGGTACTTTTTTATTAAAACTAGTGGTGATGAAAAGTTTAAGACGAAGACCGATACCTTACAGGGATTTTTCAAAAGTGAGGATTTCAAAAAATTCGGGCTGTCGCTTGCAAATCCAACCCATACTTTTATTCTTGGAATTGCCTTCAAACTTATGGGTGAAGGACTACAAGATGCAAACAAAAACAAGGGTAAAAAAATAATTGAGGCTCTCAGGGGAATGGAGGCTGTAGAAAAAGTGTCTGAGGTCGCCGTTTCAAGCGTTGCCGAAGCTAAAGAATTACTCAGGGATATGCAAAAAGAAGTTGGCTCAAGGGGCAAGCTTATTGCCATATCCAGTGACGGGGAAGTGATAGACGGCTCTGAAGATGAGGGGGGCGAACAAGATCGGGGGCTAACGCCCAAAAATTGGAATGGTGGGTTAGATCCAAAAATTAAAAACTAAGGCAAAATGAAAAAACAAAACGCAGGGCATTTAATCGGAGCGCACCTAGGGGTAGATCACAAAAAACTGGTGATTATCGAACAGCAATTACTTGATTGGTTGGCGACTGAATTTTTTGACGACACTAAAATTGAGGGCTGTGAGTGCGACATTATCAGAAAAACCATTGAGCTGTGCAAAGAAACTTGCACGACCGAAGAACTGGCAACGGCCATTTACGTTGCTGGTAACAGGATTGGCGACCTTGTGGAGCGCGCCCTCGAGAAACGACACAATATGCAGATGAGTAATAAAAAAGAGGAGGTAAATTGATGCAATTATTTATCTTAGTGTTTGAGTTTGCGGTTTTAATTTTACTAATAGGATTAACGCACAGAACTTTAATGGTAGCTGATTATCGAAGAAAAATTATTTGGAAAATAATTGAGTTGAGTGTGAACGAAGGCGTCCACGGTAATAAAATGAGCCTGTCTAAAGCCAGGTGGTCGGCCTATCGCAAGGTTTCGTTTGACAAAATGCTTTATCAAGCTTGGAAACCACTGAGCGAGTTTTATAAAGGGAGGGATTTTAATATCAAGGGGAAAGAAAAATGAAAAAAGAAAATTGGGTTTGGCAACCACACCCAGGACATTTAATAGTAGGTGACGATTGTAGGTTTCATCTAAACACCTATGTGGGCGGTTACATTGTTTCAACCGTTGGTGAGTGGTGGCCAGACAGACAGGTGAGAGAAATCCACGCAAAAATATTTGACCCAAAATGGTTTAAGAAAAATAAAAACCTAAAAGGCGACTCTTTTAACTATGCTTATTTTAAGAAATTTGGATTTATGGAGGTTGGTTCGAATCGAACTTACGAAACTATGGTTTTCAAAGCTGAAAAATCTAAGGAAGCTTGTTGCCCTTGGACAGCAAGCAATTGGAGTGAAGTGGATTTTGATGGGTATGAAACGGCTGGAAAAGCCTTCAGGGGCCATTTAGAAATGTGTAAAAAATATGCCAGTAAAACGAAGAACGCTTAGAAAACTAGGGAAATCTTGGGCGCAACAAAAACACGCGGTTAAGCGAGCCTCTGAGCGCTACGAATTGGCTATCACAGCCGATGAGTTGGCTGAGATCGTAAAAATGATCCAACATAACCAAATTATTACCTCAGAAAAACAGAGTAACCGAGTGACTATTAAAAAATTGATTTACAAGGAGCGGATAATTAGGGTTGTTTATGACAAAATTAGAAAAACAGTGGTGAGTTTTTTACCACTGGAAGGACTAAATGAACCTAATTAAACAGCAAGAAAGGTTAAAGAATATATAGAGGGTTTTGATCGTGGTTGATGTTGGTGCAAGTCCAAACAAAATATGCTAACTGGCTTTATGCCTTAGAGCAATGTATACCGCAACTACGATTTAAGCTCTTTATTAAGTAACTAAAGCCGAAGGGCAGAAAGCATTATGAAAATTTGGAAATCTATAACTTTGGGGACTAAAACTAGAGCTCAACTTCTCAAAGAAGTTAGATCTAAATGTAGTTATATCTCCTCTTACGCTGAGGACTTAATTAAAAAGACCACAGTTCAAAAGAAAAAAGAAACAATAGATGTCTGTGTGTGCCAAGTTAAAGATCTTGGGTTTACTCAGATGCCTACAACCACAGAGCTTTATAAAAAAGTAAAGGAAAAAGGCGATCTTGTACCAGCAGAGGTAGCTTTACACGCCCTTTTGGATTTCAAAGAGGATTACTGGATTACATTTTTACACAAGTTTATTGCTGACTCTTACGGCGATCCGAACCTGTTCGATGTCGTACCGCGTGGGGGCGGGGTGAAGCTCAGCCACTTTTGGGCGGGGCCTGACGTTCGTTGGGCGCTCGGCAGTTGTTTTGCTTTTCGTCTCCGCAAGTTAGAACCCTCTGAACCTTTGACTTTAGAACCTTCCTTAGACTCTTTGAATTTTATTAGCTTAAACGGAGTTTCTTATGTAAAAGTAGATGATGTTTTGGGGGAGCTGGAAAAATTAAGCAATAGTTTAAGAAAGAAGTAACTGAATGAAAGACAAAATACAAACAATCATTATTGCTAAAGATGATTATCCACTGGAGTTATACGAGGGGAACTCAATTCTTACTAAAATTATAAACTTAATCAGAAAAATCAAGCTATCTAGCCACAGGGAGTGTTTGGTTTGTTACGAAAAAAGAAAAGGAATAAAATTTAATAGACCTTGATACATCAACCCTATGACACTAAATAAACAAGAGAGGGAAGAATGAAAAATATCAAGTTTAGTCATCAATATACTAAAATGCCCGAGGGCTGGAATAAACCCCACCTTTTACTTGAAGTGTTCAAGGTCAATTACAAAGACTTGTCAGAGGTTTTTATTGACTACGATACCGAGATTTTGTACAACTTAAGCCACTACCCCCTACCGAAAACCGACTTATTGGTTTTACTGCTTATGTGTTCTGATAATGGGCGGATTTGGACTACGATTAGGCGGTGGACTCCACGAAAAGAAGAGTATTACAAAGGCTTGCGAGGTCAAGAAGTAGGAGTAATTATCGAGGAAAAACCCCTATGACCCCTAACCAACATAAACAACCAGCTTGGGAAAAGAGATTTTACAAAAAATGGCACAATGGAGATTTTGTGGTTGGAGTACCTGTAACGAAAGCAGAAAAATTACTTGGTGTTTTGTATGGTGACGGGGTGATTGATGATGAAAAATTAGCCGACTTTATCACCTCTGAACGCCAACTCCTCCTAAATGAAGTAGGGGAAAAGGTAATGAAAATACTAGATACTGCTGAATTGGAAAAATGGTTTAATATGCCAGATAGCACCAAAAACTGGAAAATATGGAAAAAAGTTAGAAACAAAATTAGAGATGAAGCCCTTACAGAAATGGGGAGGTAAGTATGAAAGACAATCAGGGAAATAAACTACCGACAATTTCACAAGCTATTGAATTTAGGATTGAGCAGTATGGCCATGCTCGGACACAAGCGGCAAAGAAAATAGGAATTACTACACTCAAATTGAGTCAAATAATCAGGGGACATAAAGCCGTGAGTCGAAATCTGATGTGGAAATTGTACCGATATGGAATACCGCCAGTGGTTTTAATTCAACCACAAAGAAAAAGTAGAAGCTATTTTCGTTCAGGAGTACAAATCGAAGATTTAGAGGGCGGTTCATTGGGAGTACCCAGTAGTTCTTTGGGTTAAACAAAATGAAAGACATTAACGGAAAAACAATTAAACACGGTGACTTAATGATTTTTGGGATGCTATCTCAAATGTGGTTGGTTACTAAAAAGGGGAAGGCTTTAATAGCCACGATTGTTTCAAACGACTCTGGACAAGGATATGAAGAAAACCTGGAAGAAATGCCCGTTCATATCAAGCAAAACGGTGCAGAAATAATAGGAAGAGTGCCAGGTAAACTTTTAAGGACTAACTAAATGACCAATAAAAAAGTTTACGATTTAGTCAAACAAATTTTAGAAACACACCCTGCTACTAGAAATAGCAACAAGCTTTTGTGGTGGCAAGTAATGACTGACTTGGGTTTAGCTGACAATGCCGTGTTTATTAACGATTTTATGGCTGGGCCAGACTATGAGTCAGTAACCCGCGCCAGGAGGCTAATTGTGGCTTATCCAAAATACCAACATCTTAGAGGAAACCTAAAAGTAGAAAATTTCCGAAAACAGAAACAAAAGTCTAAAGGAACTTTTGCTTTTCGGGAAACAGTAACAATTATTGACCCACTAACAGGAGTTAGACAGGTCTTGAAAGGCCAAGATGAAACATAAAAATCTTGCTTTTGAAAATAGTAGTAACCGTTGGGACATCAACGAAATTGCTTTTTTGGAGTTTTGCCGACGCAAAGAATTAAAACACGCGGATATTTCTAAACTTTTAGAGCGCTCATATTCTTCCGTCACGCAAATGGCTTCAAAAATTGGTCAGTGGCAAAAAGGTAAATCCAATCCTAAAAGCTATATAACCCCTCTAATTGAAAAAGCAATGCGCTTAGAATTGGAGGTTCGTGGTGGAATTTATCCAGACATGCGTAGCGCCTGGTACTCTAAGATCAGCAAAGTGACTGGAATTACCTATGACTTTCCAGATACGCCCAGCCAACTAGAGAAATCGCCAGAAGAGTTGGTGGTAGAAACCAGAACCGAAGGTGAAGATGAACCCAAAGAAGACGATACCTTCGTTTCAATTAAAATTGAATTAGGCTTTGCTCGCGCCAAAGAGTTGCTTAGGCTTATTTTTGGGAAATAATGCCAATACTTAGGCTACCAGAGTTAGTTGATCTGAATACCTATATAAATGCGGAGCGCCGCAATAGGTTCGTTGGAGCTAAGATCAAGCGGGAAATGACCGAACTGGTAGCCTTAGAGTGCATGGCTCAAAGAATTCCTCCGTGGCAACTCAGAAAAACCCCACTTAAAAGAATGGTTTTTCTTTGGAAGCACAAGAATAGGCGGAAGGATCCAGATAATCTGGAGTTCGGCAAGAAGTTTATTTTAGACGGCATGGTACAAGCGGGAGTTTTAGGGGGTGATGGGTGGGAGCAGTTAGGAAAAGTAGAAACAGTACACAGGCATGTCATCGCAAAAGACCCAGGAGTTGAAGTCATCTTTGGATGATTACATAAGCATGATTTCTGACGCTATGTTACAAAAAATGATGAGGGATTTATTTACCCCATCAACGAGCGCCAATACCAATACTGGGTCAGTAATTAAAATTCCGAAAATTAAAAGAAACAAACATGAATACAAAATCAAAATCGAACAAGAGCTCTAAGGTTTGGGTAGCTCAAGTGTCACTAAGACTTGTGGTAAAAAATGACAGGGGACAACCAATCCCGACTCCAGAGGGAGTCAGTATCTTTTTCCATCCCACCTCCTTTTGTTGGTTTATAACGTCGGCCAGCAGGATGCACTTGGATGCCTATTTATTAAATGGTCTTTTGCTTCCTCCACCAGATGTGCTAGAACTTCCGATCAAAGAAGTCCTTGTGGAAATAGCAAGTGACGCCTTTGCTCTTGCTGGGATATTTGAAAAAGTTGACAAAATTGATCCAAAACAAATCAGGCAAATTAAAATACCGATAGAACAGGAGTTGTGATGGAGCCAACAGAATACTGGCAGGACGCGGCTGAGGGGCTTATTGAAGAGCTTTTGACGACTGGGGTTGTTTCAATTGAGATTGAGGCTTGGGAAAACGTGAGAGATCCTTTCATCGAAATGAAGGCAAAGCACTCGATTAAAATTATTCCGCCCGCTGATGCCTCTGTTCCCGACGCCTTAATTAGGGTAGAGTTACTAACGAAACCACAAGTGGTTGAGCGAATAAAAATTAAAATAGAACAAGAACTTTAGGGTTTTGGCTTCCCAGTGGTTGATCGGGCAGGTTACCACTGGGAAACCATAGCTCTGAGGTTGGAGGTGGCACAACATTTGCCCATCATAGGGCACCTCTCAAGCCCCTCCATAAAAGTTATGGCTAGCTTCCCCCAGGGCTATGTACAAAGTAAAGTAAAGAAAGGCTAAAATGCCAAAAGAATGGGTGTGGGTAATAAACCCCCACGGAGTTAGAGTAGAAGTTGACGCTGAGAGAATTCCCGAACTTAAGAAAAAGGGGTATTCTGTGATTGATCCAAGCGACTCAGATGCCGTTTTGAGGGATCCAACGCCAGCACCAGTAAAATCAGCTCCAACAATCAGCACTGAAGTAAAGCCCGATCTTTTAATGGGCAGGAGCAGATTAAATAAAATGGCGATTGACGCTGGAGTGCCAAATCCCAAAAAGCTTTCAAGCAAACAGGCTGTGATCGACGCGATCAATGCAAATAGGTAGCGCGGCCGCCCTGGTTCGCAATGCCCATGGAATGATCGTTGAAATTCCAGAGTCAATGCTTGAGCTGACCCTAAAAATTCCAGGGTTTGAGTTGGTTCGTGGAAAACGAAGCCTTGCCAAAGGATACAAAAGCCTTGAAGAAGTGCCTTGGATGTTTCCACCCCTGACGGGCTATAGACTTGACGGTTATGGACGTATTAACGAGTTCATAAACGACAATTTTGTTTCGACTCAAAAGGCTGAGGTAACTTTAAGCCTGGGTGGATTGCGCCATATAGCCAAACCCCACGATAAATACACCCACGTTTTGCTGACAATGTTTGAAGCGGACAGAATACCAGACCAATGGGTTCAGGTTTGCAATGAATGTTTTGACCATCTTTTAGTTCCCTCGGATTGGTGCATCAATGTTTTTACTGAGTGTGGAGTTGAAACCCCAATGCACAAACTTCCGCTGTTTGCCACTGACTTCAAAGTTTACGAACCAGAGACTAAGCCTTTCGTATTTGCACACCAAAATGCTCTGGTAGAAGGGGCGCAGAAGGGCTGGGATTTAGTCATTCGAGCTTTTCTAACCCTGTATAAAGGCAATCCAGACGTTAAATTATTACTCAAAGCCAGAGAACACGACTGGGCTAATGACAGGTGGTATTACGAAGAGTTGCGGAAAATCCCAAACATTGAATTGATCGTTGGCGATTTTTCTTATACCGAGCTACAAGAAAAGTTCTTTTCCAGAGTCAATTGTTTTGTTTATCCGTCTAGGGGCGAGGGTTGGGGCTTACCTCCGCTTGAAGCAATGGCACACGGTATTCCAACTATTTTGACTGACGCCCACTCGCACACAGAATTTTCCAAATACGGGATCCCGATTGGCGTTCAGGGCGGTTCTTTTAGTTTTTATGCTGGTCGAGTCAAAGAAGCTGGAACGGGCTATTGGGTGGAGCCAAGGTTCGATGAGCTGGTAAAACAAATGATGGCTGTTCACAAAAACTATCAGCATTTCAAGGTGGAAGCAGTAGCTAAAGTTCCGCTTTTGCAAAAGAAATTCAGTGGTGAAAAATTCGTCAAGAACCTTAAACAAATTATGGGAGAAATATGCGCATCATCTGGGTAGCCGACTACACACTCAAAGACTACTTGGGCGGAGCTCAAATCACCAACCTGGAAATGATTGTGGCTGGGGAAAAGCGCGGTCATAAAATCATTCAAGTCAACCACAAAGAAATTAGCGCATTTAGATTTAGGAAAACAGATCGAGTGATTTTGAACAATATGGCCATACTTAATCGAGATCACCACGACAAGCTAATGTGGATCATTCTTAATTTGAAGTTTGTGCGCTACATCCACGATTATGATTGGGTTTACAACGACATGCACGTCAGTACCATTTCTGGTATGTTCAAAAAAGCCAAGGGGATTGTTTTCCTTTCACCCCTTCAGGCTTTAATTACCCGCGACAAATTCTTCATCCGCGACAGCGTTATCATTCCCTCGCCAGTTGATACCAAGAAATTTTACAACATGCACCAGCCCAGAAAAAAGAACTCAGCCCTTTACACTGGCGAAATTAACACCCACAAGGGCATTAACCATTTGTATAACTGGGCGTTATTCCATCCCCAAATTCAGCTTGATTTATACGGCTGGATTGCCCACCCAGGTTTGACAAGCTTGCTTCCCCAAAATGTAAAAATCATGGAAAAACAACCGCACGCCGATATTACCCAAACACTTAATCAATACGAAAGATTTGTGCACCTGCCAATTTGGAGAGAGCCTTTTGGTCGGGCGGCCGCGGAAGCTTACTTGTGTGGTTGCGAGCTTATAACCAACGGCAAGGTTGGCTTTCAGTCATTTGACTGGGACTACAAAGATCCAAGTGCAGTTGCCGCTGAGATTGATAAAGCCCCAGATAAATTTTGGGATTACGTTGAAGAAAGGTTGCTGTGACTAGGTATCACTGTGCCATGTGCGGAAAATCATTTAAGAAAAAGTCGTTCTCTGGCCCGTGCCCGTTCTGCGGAAAAGATTGGGTAATAGCAGATGGGGAGCCGATACATCGAACCTCAAAAGCTCCTGCCAAGGGAAGCAAAGAGTGGTATGATGGAAAGTGGTTTAGACGAAGCGATAAAGACTGGCATGAGGACATCCAAAAACGGGTACAAAACCCAGATGGTTCGATAACCAGACGATGATTACCAAACAACAGATTGAAGATTTTTACACCAACGAAGGCAATGTTCCCAGTACCACCCAGGAGCGGGTTTACTCAAAAGCTACTTCCAGAAAAAGAAAACGTGCTGTAGAAAAAATGTTGGCCAAAGAAAAGGTGGCAACTTTCCTCGAGATTGGTTGCGCTGAGGGAATGTACTGTGAGTTTATGCTCAAGCATGCCGAGCGGGTTATGGGCATGGACATTTCCCTGCCCAAAATACAAAGAGCTGGAAGTGCAAGAGAAATTAGGTATGTCAAAGGCGACTGGGACGCCATTCCATTTAGTAACGGGAGCTTTGATTTAATCCTGGCAAGCGAGTGCTTGGAACATTCGCTTGACCCAAGTCATGTGGTCAGGGAAGTTTTTAGGGTTGCACATCGAGCAATCTTTAGTGTTCCAATTAAAGAGCCGAAAATAGCCGATCCTATGCACCACCACACTGGGCACATTCACGCCTTCAGACCCGATACTTTCAAAGAGCTCTTCAAAGATTATAAAATAACCGATGAATACCTGGACGAAGAGACTGGGTTCATGGTCTTGGAGGTAATAAACAAATGATGGACATTAACGATTTAATCAACCGAGTCAGGGGTAGCTCAAAGGATATAGAAGAGCTACAAAATATAGATCTAATTGTGGTCGAGCTGATGATTAAGTCGGCTGAGTCGATTGCTGTGAAAGAAAACGACTATGCGGCGGCTTTTTTAGAAGCGCTGGAGCTTGGATACAAAATGACAATGCAGAAAGCCGAGTGGCAAGCAAAAAGGGCTACTGGAGGCGACTATGATGCCGAAAAACGGCGTTTACATGCTCTTGAGAAGCTCCATACCCACATTCAATCAAGAATTAAAACCCTCCAGATCATCGCCGATACGAAGTAGGAATTTCGTCGTCTTCAAAAATGTTCTCGTTAGCCCGCTCTCGTTTAGCGTAGCGCTCTAGCCAAAAGGGGATTTCCCGATTGAGAGCAACCAGCATAAACAGCCAGGTGGTAATGTAAAACCGAAAGGGCAAGTGGACTAGGTATTTAAGCGTGTATTTCATTTTTTTCCTTGAGGGCATTAACTTCCGCTTTGAGTTCTTGGATTGCTCCAATCAACACTGGAATTAGCTCGTTGTAGGAAATTGACATGATGCCATCATCGTCTTTTTTGACAAGCTCTGGCAAGATTGGTTCAACTTCCTGAGCAATCAAGCCGATATGTTTTTTAGCCTCTTTGTCTTTTTTGAAAATAAACTCAACTGGGTTGAGAGCCATGATTTTCCTGAGTGACCCAACAAAAGGCAAAATATCTTTTTTGAGGCGTATGTCTGATCGGCTGTTAAAGTTGAAAGCCCAGATAGTAGTACAGTCATCAATATTAAAGTCGTTCATATCAATGTTATTTAGTAATCCAAATTTTTGAGAAGCGGAAGCAGTAAAACAGCCGCTAGTGTTTACGCCGCCATTTGCGTTGATTGATGGTTGCATATTCAAAGCTCCAGTTGGCTGATCCCAACTTGAAGAGCCTCCAGAGTGCCAGATATTGATACGAGTAGTCCCGCCACTATCTTTCAAATTAAGGTTGTTGCCAAAGATATTTACTGCCCCGCCGCTAAGACCACCGTTGATCGTTGAGCCATTGATAGTCACACCGTTGATAGTCCCAGCAGTAATCGTTCCCAAATCAGCTTTGATAGCAGAAAGGGTGGAAATGGTAGCTTGGACAGCACTCAGGACGTTGGTCTGCATACGAGCCGCGGCTAAGTTACCAGCAGTAATATTGTTGGCGTTGATGTTGGTAACAGAGAGAACGCTGGCATCAATCGTCCCAGCGGTAATAGCACTAGCGTTTAGATTGGTGACGTTGATTGTTGAGCCATCAACAGCTCCGTACTTTTCAACACCCCCAACTCCCTGAGCGCCAGTGTACTGACGGCTTGGCTCGCTGTATGGGTTGTCCCCTGGAAATGTAATTGGCATTAGGTTCTTTTCCTCTGGAGAATTGGTTTGGTTAATTCTGCCCCAGTGTTTTCGATGTCTACGATCATACCAACAACCCTCATAAACTCGTCAATTGCTACTCGCCCGCGATTAACCCTGATTTTAATGCTGTCGCCCAAACTGTAGCCAGAAAAAGGTGACAGGCCAGGAGCAAAAGCCAGGGTTAGGGTTTTTGACTGGTCTTTGTCTTGTTTGAGAACGTCTTTAGCCCGCTCATCTAGCTCACCCTGGGTGGTCATATCACCGTGAACGGGCGAAAACTGATGCCTGTAGTGGGTGGAAATTGAGGTTGCGTCGGTCTGGGTGGACGTCAGAATAGCTGGGCCAGAAGTAACAGTAAGGGCTTTAACATCATTGTGAATAAAACGAAAATCTTGGATAAAGCTGAAGTCAACAATCTCCCCGTCAAGTTCTAGCACGACGTTTGGTTTATCAGTCCCTACGTCCCGCAAGAATGTGAACGTCGGGCTTGTTGCGGGCGCAATGTCAAAGACAGTGTTTTGCGTCCACGCAC
>Ga0209641_10003061_pt1 | contig 14085 bp, 15 predicted proteins | sample RifCSP16_1_FD_184022 | JGI IMG/M metagenome (GOLD analysis project Ga0209641, IMG submission 184022) | Soil microbial communities from Rifle, Colorado - Rifle CSP2_sed 16_1 (SPAdes) (version 2) | ecosystem: Environmental > Terrestrial > Deep subsurface > Rock core/Sediment | place: Rifle...
CTAGGCCGTTTGTGGTGCAGCTTGCGTTGCTGAGTATGTTGTGTTTTTCTAGGTCGTAGGTTTTGTCGTTCACGCCGAGGACGATTGTAACATCGGGGTTTTCTGCGGGTGCACTGATGAGCACTTTCTTTGCTCCTGCTGCTAAATGCTTGCTTGCGCCTTCGCGGTTGGTGAAAAAGCCTGTAGATTCAACTGCGAGGAAAACGCCTAGATCTTTCCATGGTAATGCTGCGGGGTCTTTTTGGCTTAAGACTTTGAGGAGTTTTCCGTCGACGACTAGGTCAGTTCCCTGGACTTCAACTGTGCCTGGGAAGCGTCCATGGACTGAGTCGTACTTGAGGAGGTGCGCGTTTGTTTTTGCGTCTGCGAGGTCGTTAATGGCTACAAAATCTATGTTTGCGTGGCGTTCGAGTGCTGCTCTGTAGAGCAAGCGTCCGATTCTTCCGAAACCGTTAATTCCTACTTTTATCACCATTTCATTTCACCTTTTCATTCCGAGGGTATCAGCAGCTTTAACTTAATTAATTTTCCGACAAAAACACCACAACTCTAACGCGTTTTTTTTCTATAGCCCCTTATTCAAAGCGGACTGCATGGGATTCTCAGGAGACCCCTCCTACTGATTTCTGAATTAATTGGCTAATAGGCTCAAGATATGTTACGCCAATGTGCTGAGAGGGCATTTGTTTTCTTGTTTAAAGAATTTTCCTTATGCCCAGAAGCTTTTTGAATACTCACCCAAAACGCCTTCGTAAATCCGCTTCGTCTGCTTGGCTATTTTGTCCCAGTCGTACTTTTCCTGTATCCTCTTGTAAGCGTTTTCCCTGAGGCTGTTCCTGTATTTTTCGTCAGTCAACACCTTCGTTATGCCCCATGCTAGGGATTCCGTGTTGTTCGGGTAAACTTTCACTCCTGTTACGTCGTGGTCCACTATTTCTCCCAAGCCTCCCGTGTCGGAGACAACTACGGCGCTTTTTGCAGCCATCGCCTCCAAAGCCACAATCCCGAAGGGTTCAAACAGGGATGGCACGACTGAAACGTCTGCGCAGCTTTGAAGCCTACGTAATGTTTCCTCGTCCACAAACCCCGTGAACATTACCTTGTGCTCTAATCCCATGCTTTTTACGATGTTGGAGAGCTGGTCTTTCATGTAGCCACTGCCTACAATCACGAATTTGGCATTAACCTTATCGACGATTTTGGGGATGGCGTTTATCAGAACGTGAGCTCCCTTTTCGTAAACCAGTCTGCCGACAAAGAGCACATTTTTCTCTTCGGGCAAAGCGAACTTGAGCCTGAACGATGCACAATCTTGTCCCTGAACGTCTTCGTAAACCTGTGTGTTCACCCCGTTCGGAACCATGACCAGCTTGTCATCTGGGAGACCGAACGCCCATTTCACATGCGAAACCATATACTGACTACAGCAGATCACTTTCCATGCTTCATACGTTAGCCATGCTTCGGTTTCACTAATCATCTTTTCAGTTGCCGTGTGGACTCCGTCTCTTCGCCCAATCTCAGTTGAATGCATCGTGACCAAAAGAGGTTTCCTGAAAACATGTTTCAGCCCAATGCCCGCTGTTGCCACAAGCCAGTCGTGAGCGTGGAAAACGTCGATTTTGTCTGATAATTTGGCTGCAAGCGCCGCGGCTTCTTTCTGCATGTTCAGGTTCATCAGGTAAACCCACGTGGCGAAGTCTGGCGACGGGTTCTTATACGAGTCTATCCGGTAGACTTCGACGCCGTCAACGGATTCATGAGCTGGTGCACCGGGAAAATCGCATGTCACCACATACACTTTTACGCCGTTTTTTACTAGACTTTTTGATAAGAAATAAACGTGCGGCGATATGCCGCCTATGACTCTGGGTGGAAACTCCCAGCTTAGCATCATTACGCTTAGTGCCTGGCTCACTTGGCTTTTCCTCCCGCAACAACAGTTTTATACAGCTCAAGAACTTCCTTAATCCAGGAATCCGCGGTCGGCGAAATAACTTTTATCTTCTCTCGCGGGACCTTGTATATACGCACGATTTCTTCGCGCATCCAATCCGATTTGACGTCAACTTTTTCGGCCTCGTAGAAGCCCAGCCATTCTATGCTCTTGATCGCCATGTTGAACGGTGTGTTCGCTCCAAGAGCGCGATGGTCTTCAAGGCTGTCAACCGAGTAAACGAACGGGATGCCGAGCGCGTTTTTCAAAGAAACCGCGGCAGGTATGAAATGCCAATCGTAAACATCGATTAGGTCCACTTGCTTGTTGGCTTGGTAATATATGTTAGCTGCGGCGCGCTCCACTTCTTGGTTCAGAGTTAAAACCCAGGTTAAAACGCCGATGTGGGTGCGCACGGGGTTTGCCACTCTGAAGGTTTTTGCCCCGTTTGCCTCATCAGCCAAACCAGTCAAATACCCGTGGTACGTGACTATGTAAGTTTCAACTTTATTATTAACCAGTTGCGTGGCGAGAGCGCTGGTGTATTCTGCGAGTTTACCAACTATCCGAGGCGGATATTCCCACGAGAAAAGGATAACTCGCATCGCCAGGTCACTACGTGAATAGTGAACAGACCTTGATTATTCCTCTCGCAGTAACGTAATAACGTTTCTTCCCCTCATTGTCAACGAAGCTTTCAGCGAAGCCCTCTGCCTTATGCTTGTCTAGTATTCCTTCGATTTCTCCTTGGTCGCGTTGGAGAATTCGGGCGATTTCTTCGCCTCTTCGGGCTAAGTCAGCGGCGGTGGCGCATAGGTTGTGGAGGGTTTGTAGGACTTTTTCAGGGAAAGGAAGCTCATCTCTCATTCAACTCGCACCTCAACCAAAGAGGAATATCCTGTTCTTCTCTTATAAACTCATGCTGCCTTCACCAAATTGCCTAGAAAAGTCTGGTTGCATTTCGCGTTTGCTTGCTAAGCTGGCTGAATCTCGATTCCGCGGCGGTCACTAATTCTTTCCTAAGCGCTTCTCCTTTTAACTTTTCGGCTCTCACTTTGCTTAGTTGCCGCGACAAAACCTTATCCTGCAACGAGTACTCTGCCCATTGTTCAAAGTCGCCTCGGGAGTTGTGGAACTCGACCGCTTTAACGTCAACGGTTCGGAGCGCTTTGACGAAACCTTTCAAGCTCCACGACATGACACCTGTGAAGTACTCTTTTCCCGAGCCAGAGTGAAAGAGGAACGGCTCGTTCGCCGTCAGCGTAGCCAACCTGAGTCTGCTCTCGAAATCCAACAGCAACGCCTGCGCCACCGCAAAAGCATCCATTGGCGACTCGTAAGGGCTAAAGTAGCTGTGAACTTCGCCCGGTCCTCCGCCCGCCGTGAACATGTAATAGAGGTGGTCACTAGTCTGGAAGTAACGCCATAGCTTGAGAAACTCGGGGTCGTCGTCTTCTTTCACGATGGGTTCAAGCCTTCGAAGACCGCTATAGTACGCCCATTGCATGGCGTTGCCGAGCCACCCGCTTGAATCGCGTTCAAGGTCTGCCCACGAGACAGTGGCGCCTGTTTCAGGAACATCAATCTCGCCTTGCGGTGCGTGTTTGCTGATGACTTCTGAAGGCGTTGCCATCTGCAGGTTGCCCCACTTCATTATCTCCTCAGGCAAATGCCTCAAGAAGTCGTGAATGCCTGTTTCGGGCCAGTGGTGTTCGCCAAAGGTTTCGTAGTCTGGGAAGATGTTTATGCACTGTCCTTCCGTGCTTGCTAGCCAGCGTGCGTACTTGTCGGCTGTTAGCGGGTATTCACTCCACAATCGGGAGCTGAAGCGGAACCCAATATCATCTGTTAACTTGTAGTTGCGGAGTAGGATGCGGATTTTCTTGGAGCCTTTCGGCGTGTAGAGGTAGTTTGGTGATTTTTCGTGGAGGATTTTTTCGATGCCTTCCGTGAAGATTCCCTTGTAGCCGAGGTTCTCCACCATTCTTGCGATGGCATTGTTGTAGAGCAACTCGGTGTTTTCAAAAACGCTTGGCTCGTAGCCGAGGAGGCTTTTGATTGTGTCTCGGTGTAGTTTCACCTGTTCGATGAACTCGTCTTTCTCTGGATAAAGGCTGGAAATCGAATGATAATACGTCTGCTCGAGAAACTCGACGTTGCCTGTTTCCGCCAACTGCTTGAAGCTTTCCAGCAAATCCTTGTTAAACATTTCACACTGCTCAAGGAAAACCCCTGAAACACTGAAAGAAGCTTTCACCTGCCTTCGCTCACTCTTGTATTTGCCAATGAGGTCTAACAGAATTTGGTTCGATGGGAAGTAGCATTTCCTCGCAGCCCGCTTGAAAATATCCCTGTCGGTTTCGTTGTCGAAATAGTAGTCGAAAAGTTCTTCCTTCTTCAGGCGTTTGAAAACCTTGTTCTCCCAGAACACGCTCCGCTTCAGCCTATGCGGCTGATGCACCTCAAACACAAGTACAATGTCGGTCATCTGCTTACACCTTAACGTAGGCTTATGTAGGCAGTGGGTTATTTCTAATTTGCCATCCAAATCCGAGTCGCCTTATTGCAAGGGTGTTTGTCCAACGCCTATTTGCCTATGACCCGAACGTTTTCAACCAGAATCCAAGGCGAAATCAACTGTCCCACCTGCCTCTCATTGTTCGCCACTACGCTCACGTTTTTCAGTACCTCAAAGATGTTGCCCGCCAACATGACTCCACGGCTACAATGCGCTATTTCGCCTTTCTTGATTTTCCACGCTGGCGTTGCCACCACCGAGAACTCGCCGCTAACAGGGTTGCTGCTGTGCGCTCCTTGAAGGTAGTAAACCAGTAAGCCCTCATCAACTTCGCTCATGAGTTCGTCAGCCGACGTGGTTCCAGGCATCAAACGAAAGTTAGATGGTTCAATGCCGGGCGTAGACAAGTATCCTGCTCTCGACGCGTTTCCCGTGCTTTCCACGCCGTCTTTTTTAGCTGCGTAATGGTCGTACAGGAAGCTGCGCAACACGCCTTTCTCCACTACGAGAGTTTTTTGGTGCGGTACGCCTTCGCCGTCAAATGCGGATGTGCGGAGACCTCCACGAACTAAGCCGTCGTCGTAGAATGTCACGTTTTCGGACGCCACTTCGGCGCCGATTTTGCCTTTGAAGGGTGATTGATTCCGCTGAACGTTGTCGGCTTTGACTGCGTTAACCAATGTGAAGTAGAGAAGTTCTTGTAGCGCAAACTGTGTCAGAATGAGTTTCATGTTTTTTGTTTCGATTTGTTTTGTGTCCAGAGCGGAAACCGCTAGGCGTGCGGCTTCTTTGCCCACCCATTCGGGGTCAACTTTGTAGTTTCGGTTGGCGTTGAATTCGAAGCACACGGGCGTTACCGAATTTTTTTTCTTAGCAACTGTTGCTAAGCTGCACTCGATTATTGTTCCCCTGTCAAAGCCCGCTAACCCATTTGAGTTTGCCAACGCGTTGGCTACGTACGCTGCGCCACAGCCGCCTTCGATCGGGAAAACACACTTATCAGCTGAAGCCGAGTCCAGCATTATGGAGGCCACGTTTACCAAGTCTTCAGAGCCAAGTTCAAGAATTCCCTGATCAAAGGTGTTCTCTGTTGTGGCGTAAGCTTTCTTTTCTGGAAGTCCGCGCCAGTCCCAGTCTGGATTGCTTGCCCCGGCGGCTTTCAGCGCCTTGTCGATTATGTCGTTAATTGCAGTTTGCTTTTCGACGGTGTTCGTGTATGCGAAACCTATCGCTCGTTTGACTGCTACTCTGATGCCTAAGCCGCGGTCGATTATTCTGCTGTTCTTGGTGATTTGTCCTCGTTCGATGCCTATGTTTGTGGCTTGCCCTTCGTATACGTACGCCTCCGCGTCTTCGGCTCCTTTCTGCTGGGCGGCTTTCACAGCTTTTTCCGCTAGGCTCAGCATCTCTTCTTTTTTAAGCACTGCCACCAACAGTCACCTCGTTAACTCTAATATGCGGTCCACCGTCGCAGATGAATGCGGTTTGCCCCTTTCCACATCTTCCCGGCCACAACTCAAAATCTTTTCCGACGGCGTCGACTTTAAAGAGGGTTTCAAGCGTGTTGCCACTTATCGAGGCGCCGCGGACTGGTTCGCCGACTTCTCCGTTGACTATTTCGTAGGCTTCTTGAATGCCCACTTGGAAGGTGCCGTCGATATTGGCTTGTCCCCCTCGAAAACTCTTAAAGTAGTAACCAGCGCGGACGTTTTCGATTAGCTCCTCAAACGTGTGGTCTCTCGGTGCCATGTACGTGTTGCGCATACGAATGATTGGTTCGACCCGAAAGTCCTCCGCCCTAGCGTTGCCTGTGGGTTCAGCGTTAAATTTCTGTGCGGTTTCACGGTTATGTAACAATCCCGCGACCACGCCGTCTTTGATGAGAAGCGTTTTCTGGGTTTGTACGCCCTCGTCGTCGTACTTGAAGGAGCCGAAAGCGCCATTTACGGTTCCATCATCGTAAAAAGTAACCACGTCCGAAGCTATTTTTTTTCCAAGATTATTCGCCAATATGCCGCCAGACAGAGCTAAGTCGGCTTCAGCTAAGTGTCCAAAAGCTTCATGAACGAAAACCCCTACAACGTTGGGTCCGAGCACAACTGTGCAATTGCCTCCTTTTGGGGTTTTGGCTTCCAATTGCTGGATTGCGCGTTTCGCCAATCTCTCGCCGACCTTTTCTGGGGTTTCTGTGTCGAACACTTCGTAGCCATTGGTGGAGCCGATTTCTTCCCTGCTGAAAGCAAAAACACCGTTTTGTAGGGCTGAAGCTGTTATTCTTGACCACACGTAAAGCTTGTCTAGTTCTATGAATGTGCCTTCGCTGTTTGCAAAGAAGCTTTTCCCAGTAAGGTCAAGGTAGTCTACGGTGCAGCTTTTCACTCGCTTATCGTAACTCAGCGTGTTTTGGTTTATGGCTGATGTTGTTTTAATTTTGTCTTCAATGCTGATTTCTTCTGGATTCTTCTTCGACACGACCTTCACTCGATCTTCCACGACTCTGGTTTTCGCCAGCTTTATAGGAACGTTCATCCTCGGACTCGCAGCCTTCGCCATCTTGCACGCCTCGGAGACGGCATTCGTTAAGATTTCTGGGTTCAGTGAGCCAACTGAGGCAAATCCCCAAGCGCCATTCACCAGCACGCGTAGGGCAACGCCTTTTTCGATGCCCTGCTTAGCGGCTTCTACCCTTCCCTCTTTAAGAGTTAGCATGGTTTTGAACAGGCTCTGTGCGCGCGCTTCGGCGTATTCGGCTCCCCATTTTTGAGTGGCTGCCTCGTTTATCCTTGTTAAAATGTCTCTCAAGAGTTTCTCATCCTTCTCTGGCAGGTTAGCGTATCTGTAATCGCTATAGAAGATAAAATTGTTTTGTTTCGAGAGAAAGGAGGACGCTGGGTTTTTGATGGATAGCGATTTTTTCAAATGATTTGGGCGGCGCTTTCAATGTTACTGGCGAAACCGGGTTCTTCAACGTCAACATCTATCTGTAATTCAAGAGTACTCTGCGAATTATGGGCGGCGATGATGTCGTTGAGGATTTTGTTTTCAATGAAATATGCGCCTGAACTCAGAAATTCTTCTAGTCCTTTGGCGAAAACGTCCATTTTCCCTGAGAAGTCGCTGGGGCTCAATGAGTGGCGGCGTTCTAAATGTTCGTAGATTAGGCGGGAGGAGGTTTCTCCGAATACTTGTTTTAGGACGCGGTCGATGATTTCGAAAACTTTGTCTTCTTTCGGGCTTAGCTGTGTTTCCAACGTGGTGACCCAGCAGTCAGTATCTCGTGTATTACTACTTAATAAGAGTTGGCTGCGAACAGTCTAACACAAAACACATAAAACACCATGCTAGTCCATTTCACCAGAAATCTCCAAGATTCATCTGTTGAACACGTCCACGACTTGGAACCTCCCGCGGCATGTCAACAGCGGCTGGTTCGCCTAGAAGAAGTTTCCCGTAAACGCCGTCGTATCCTGGAACAACGCTGATCGAACCTGCTCTTACCCTGAGAATGGCATCTGCAACTCGTGCGTCCACAACCTCACTTAACGCTTCTTTGGAAACATCCAACAACACAGAATACTCGTCATTGAATTTTTCGATTAAGCGATTGTAGATTTTCCATACCGCCTGAGTTGATGGGCTGTCAACATTTAGAACCGCGGCTATGATTTCTGAAAGCGGTAGCAAACGCCTGAACCCAGGCTTGTCGCTGGGAACAAAATCTACGGGTCGGTCGGCCAGCTCTTCGACGCGCTGTTCAACGCCCTCTGTAAGTTTTCTTCGGCAAACAGGACAGATGTTACTAAGCTTTTGTGCCTCCTTGGGCGAAAGGGACACGTTGCAGTTGCGGTGCCCCGTCCAATGGTACTTGCCATACGCTGGGTCAGTTTCTATCGTAAACTTGAATCGGGCAGGGTTATTATCGCAAATCGCTTCAACAACACTATAGTAACTGGCTTTTTCGAGCTCGAATACGTTGGCTTCCCTGCCTATGCGCCAAGGCCAGAAACTATGACAGTCACTGTTCGAGACCAACGTGAACCTGTCAAGCTTGCTTAGCCGCCAATTCATAGCAGGGTCAGACGACAAACCCGTTTCCAACGCGTGAATGTGTTTCGTCATATCCTGATAGCAATCTTCCACGCTGTTGAAGCCGCTGAAGGCTCCGAAAACGCTGAACCACGGCGTCCAAGCGTGAGCGGGAAAAACCATGTTCTCATCTGACGTCTGCATGACTTCTTCCACAAGCTGTGCCGCGGTCATGTTCAGCATGGGTCTGCCGTCAATTCCCAAATCGCCATATTTGGCGAGGACATTGTTAATTTGAGCAACTATTTCCAGGTTGGGCGCGAGGATTACGTGGTGAACTTTTTTGGATTCATTCTGGACATTGAAAATAGTGCACACTTCCGTCGTCAACATAAAACGAACCTGCAATTCTGGGTTGCTGGCTACGTTGTAGAGACCCGTGTCCGAATCCTGCGCCAACGTTTCCACTATTTCCTCGAGCCATTTCGGATGCGTGAAGTCACCTGTCCCCAGAAGGTTCAGCCCCTTAATCTTCGCGAAACGCGCAGTTTCTTCTATGCTCATTCGTTCGCTTGTAGCCCGACTGAAGCGGCCATGAATGTGCAGGTCAGCGATTATTCTCAAGTTTTCACAACCTTCTCCTAAAGGTGGGCATTAAGGATTTTAAGTTAGCGTTTAAGTGCCATGTATGCTGCTCGAGTGTTTTTCCTTCAGTTTCCAAGCCTACTTCACTTTACCGTAGGGATTAAGTTTACTCATTCCGCCTTTCCAACCGTTTCGTCTTGGGAAGATTCGCCGTTTTTCTTCTCGGTTTCCATCAAGTATTTTTCGGCTCGTTTTTCCCAGTCCACTTTGAACATTATCACAAAAACAACGATGAGAAACACGACTGCCAGAACCGTGCCAATCAGGAGTGACATTCCTTCGCCTTCCGCGCCAAAGATGTCTCGGATTACTCCAATGGATAATCGACCGGCATAAGCAATTATCAGGTTGGACACAAACTTGCCGAGCAGGGCGGGAATGAACGCGTTGAGGATTTTGTAGCGCATCACGCCCAAGGGAATAAAAAGCAAATCGTCAGGAAGCGGCGTTAAAGCGAACACAAAAATCACTATCGGACCGAACCTTTGGAAGAGCTTCATCAAAATATCCATTTTCCTCTTGTATCTTTCACCGATGACTTTTCTACCGCCGAGACCAACTAAATACCCTGACAGCTCACCTACAGCAGCACCTGCACCAGCCGCAACTGCAATAAACAATGGCTCGAACAGAAACCCAGTTTTATCGCTTAGACCCCCAAGTGTGAAGATGACGACCGATGAGGGGATTGGAATAAAAATTGAGGTGGCGCCGAGCAGGCTGATGAAGAAGATTCCCAAATATCCATACTGAGAGAAACTCTGCAACCAATCAACCAAGTCGTCAAGCAGCAATAGTTCAAACCTTTCCAGTGGTTTATGCAGAGGTTGGCTTAAAGAGATTTACGATTCCACAATAAAATTGTCGTTCGTTAAGTAGAGGGAGGGGGTCGACTCCGTGAGGATAACAGCCACGGTAATTCGCATGCCGAATATTGCTAGCTCGACAAAGTGAGTTTAATCATATCTCCGGCTTTTGCATGGAATGTTCCTGCGGCGTTGCCTTGGTTTATGGCGAGTTCGACGTAGCCGTGGCTTCCGATGAGCGCTAATGCTTCCTTGGGCTGGGCTTCCGCGTACGTCTTTCCGAATTTCAGTCTCAGGTTGCGGTTGGGCAATTCAGCAGTGATCCAGGCTCCCGAATGAAGCTGAGTCATATATTTTTCGTTCACGTTTGTGATTACGTTCCCAAAACCGTCAACATGCAAAACCTCACCAATCAACGCGCCTTTGCTGATCTTGACTTTCCTGAATTTCGGCTTTACGACATCGCGGATTTCAGGACCGAAATCACTTGGTGGAACTTCATTCGCTAGGTGGGCTGCGGCGGGCGCGAAAACGTCGCGTCCGTGAAAAGTGCAGGAAACTGAGGAGAGCATGAGCTTCGGGTTAGTTATTTCGTGAATACTGATTATTCCCTGCTTTTCCGCGGCTAAGATTAACAAACCGTTGTCGGGTCCAACGAAAAAACCCCGCTGAGTCTGAACAAGTATGGAGCGCCTTTCGGTGCCGACGTCTGGGTCGACGACTGCCACGTGAACCGTGTCCTTGGGAAAGTAAGGAACGGCTGAAGCTAACATGAAGGCGCCGATGCGGATGTTGAATTTCTCTATTTCGTGACTAACGTCAACAATGACCGCGTCTGGGCATATGGACAGGATTACGGCTTTCATCTCCGCAACGTACGGGTCTCTCGACCCAAAATCCGAAGTTAAAGTCACTATTTTAGCTGACAAACGCTTAGCCTCCGTGCGCAACTGGAATAAGCACCAATTCATCCCCGTCCTCCAGCTTTGTTTCCAAGCCGTCGAGGGCGCTGATTTCCCTACCGTTTACAAGAATCAAAGCGTTCAGTCTTGGATCTTGAACCTGCTGGTCAATTAGGCTTCGTTTGAGTTCTGGGCGGGTCTCGGTGATTTCGCTAATTACTATTCCAACCGAACCGTTTTTCCCGCAGGCTAAAGCAAGCTGGTCAACGCCAGAAACGTGTCGCAAAGCGCCCACAAACTTCACCGTTATCGCCAAAGCAGCTTTTCACTTCGCGTTTATAGAATGATTATCAGGGATATATCGTTAACATTTGTTCCCGTCGGTCCAGTAACAATGAGGTCTCCAATCCGAGAGAAGAAACTGTAAGAATCGTTTTCAGACAAATACTCCGACGCATCCATTCCTAACCGCACTGCCCGCGCCAAGGTTTTTCCGTCAACGATAGCTCCAGCCGCGACTGTCGGGCCATCCACGCCGTCCGTACTCAACGAAGCAATAACCGCTCCGTCGGTGTCGTGGAGTTTCAATGCCGCGGAAAGCGCTATTTCCTGATTTCTCCCGCCCACGCCGTTGCCAACAACCGTGACGGCTGTTTCCCCACCCACAATAATAGCCGCGGGTTTAGCAACTGGATTGCCTGTTGCGACGATTTCGTTGGCAACCGACGCCAATATCGTTCCTATGTTTCTGGCTTCGCCTTCCAGCGTCGAAGTCAGCAGCAGCGTGTTCAAACCCTCCGTTTTGAGGTATTGGCATGCCGCTGACGCGGCGGTTCGGCTGTTCCCCAAAACCACGCTGTAAACTTTCTCGAAAGCGGCGTCGCCTCTCTTCGGAGTTTCCGCGATTAAGCCTTTTTCGCCATTTGAAAGGACTCTGCGGATAGAAGGTGGGGCGTTCTTCCACAGACCATACTTCTGCAAGATTTTCCTCGCGTCAGCAAACGTGGTTGAATCAGGAACCGTCGGACCTGAAGCGATAAACTCCAACGGGTCGCCGACCACATCTGAGAGAACAAGGTTCAATACAGTCGCGGGGTAACCTTTTTTGGCAAGCCATCCGCCCTTGAAGGCTGAAATGTGTTTTCTGACGGAGTTAATTTCGTTTATAGTTGCCCCGCTCTTCAGCGAGGCGCTCGTGAGTTCCCTTTTATCCTTTAAGGACACGTCGTCGCGGGGCTTGGTCATGAGGCTGGAGCCACCGCCAGAAATCAAGCAAATGATCAAGTCGTCTTTTTCCGCTTGCTCGGCGATTGCCAGCATGCGTCGTGTTCCCTTCACTCCTGCTTCGTCTGGGAATGGGTGGCTTGCTCCGTGAAGTTTTATGATGTTCGTTTTGTGTTTGTCGCCATGTGGGACGTTGACGATGCCTTCGGTTATGTGTTTGCCGAGAATTTCTTCTATGGCTTCAGCCATTGAGCCGGCTGCTTTTCCTCCTCCGATAACGTAGATGTTTCGTGTTTTGTTCAGGTTAAAAGTTTGTTCGTTTGCGTTGAGGTGTGAGTTTTCGAGTGAGATTTTTGTTTTTAGCAGTTTTTTCGGGTCTGCGGCGCTCAGTGCGTGTTCGAGGCTTCTGAGGGCTAGGGTTCTGGTTTTTCTGAGAAGGGGTGTTTCTGCGTTTTTGATGAGTTGCCGCTTGTTCTTTATTGTTATGACCATTAAAAGACGCTCGTCCTGCGGGTTCAATTTGCCGCTTAATGCGATTTTGCCTTATTGCTTGGCGGTTGGTTCATCAGTCAGGGTTTCTACGATGTCTGAAGCTATTTGCACCAGCGTGTCAGCCTGTTGCATCGCGACATCTCCGTTAATTTCCTCGAGCTGAGCCAACTGCTGCACTACTGCTTCAATCTCCAACAGAAAACGCAGAATCGAATCGTTTGTTGGCTGGGGTTTTACTGCTTCGTCGCGAATCAAAACTTCAATAAATGCGGGTTCGCCTAGGCTATAGTATATTGCGTTTCTGGCTTTCCTTATTGCCTCTAGAACTAGGCTTGGCGCCATGTACGGAATTTTTCGCGCTGCTTCCAGTTCAGCTTTTGCTTCACGAAGATATCTCAATGCCCATCCTTTTCTGTAGATGTCCATCATGAAAGTCGTTTCCGCGGGTTTGAGCTTTTAGGCTTTTGATTCCTCTATTTCGGCGTTTTCGGTTGGAGTTTCAGTTTCTTCTTCTGTGTATGAGCTTGTTATGTAGCCTGCAATCTGGTTTCTCACTCTTGTAGTTGTGCCTGTTGTGAGTTCTGAGACTGAATGTTTGTTGTCATCGAAACTGTTTGAGAACTTCTCTGGAAAACGATCCATTAGCTCGTTGGCTACTCGTTTGATTTGTTCGGTCTTGACCTTTCCCAACTGTTACACTCCTAAAGCTTTCGTCTCCAACGCTTGAAAGCGCAAAGGTAAGTTTCAATAGGAGTTAAGGTTTAATTTAAGCTTACGCATTTTACGCGTCAAGCTGCGGTTTTGAAAAGTGAGTGACGCTAAAGATTTTTAATCTGCTAAACATATATGTCACAAATACGAAAAGGAAAACTGAGAGTGAACGCAGTTGCCTGCTCCTAGAGTGAATGAAGGCAAATGGTCGAAGGAACGCGAGAGAACGAAATCGGGAAGATGGCGGAAGAAGCGTTCCGACGCGAATCAGCCGAGGAAGAAACGTTCAAACCTGAAGTACGCTGCTGCGGTGGCTGTTATCGGTTTAATCGTCGTGGTTCTGATAGTGCTTTACTACTATTTCCCCGAATTGCTTAGGCTACCCTAAAAATATGATTTGACAGGATGCAGGGCTGGAGCGACTCACGTTAGTTTCACGTCAAAGAACTCCTCAAAATTCCTAGCAATCTGCTCGGCAACATCATTAACGCTTGTTTTCTTTATTTCAGCGACTGCTTCAACCACGTTGCGTATGAAGGATGGTTTTGTCATTTGTCCGTTGAAAGGTTGTTTCCAGTATTTCACTGGTCCATCCGTTTCCGTCAGGAGGTTCGCTAAGGGGACTTGGGCTATGACTTCGCGGATGCCGTTGGAGTATGCTGCGGGTGGTCCTTCAGTGATGAAATATCCATGCGAAATGGCGTCGGATAATGCAGTTAGAGGGTAACTGAACCAGTGCAGCAGAACGTGTTTCAGTTTGTATGAGGGCAGCATTTGGACGATTTGAGCGGTTGTTCCACGCGAATGAATGATGACGGGTAAGCT
>Ga0209641_10003069_pt1 | contig 14076 bp, 13 predicted proteins | sample RifCSP16_1_FD_184022 | JGI IMG/M metagenome (GOLD analysis project Ga0209641, IMG submission 184022) | Soil microbial communities from Rifle, Colorado - Rifle CSP2_sed 16_1 (SPAdes) (version 2) | ecosystem: Environmental > Terrestrial > Deep subsurface > Rock core/Sediment | place: Rifle...
GCAGGCCCGATCACCTCGAACTCGCCCGTGCCGGCAATGATCTGACTGAGCTGGCGCCCCACAGATAAGCTGTCATCCACCACCAGAACCTTCTTCATAGCGCTCTATCCTCCATCCCTCTTCCCCCCATGATGCCGTGTAACGCCAACCAGTCCGCTATGGAGCCGGCAATATCCTGCCATCCCGGTTCGGCGGTGAGCCAATGGGCGTTGTTCTCAAATTCCTTGTACGTTACAAAGGGGGCGTACTTCTTCCCGATTTTCCGAGCACAGGTCGCCGGAGTGATCCTGTCTCCTGAACCGGCAACAACCAGAACAGGACACGTGAGCTTCGACGCATCAACACGCGCGGCCCTCTTGAGGTCCAGAAACCAGAAGCCGATCTCGAACATCACCCTGCCCGATTCACAGACCCATTTGTCGTAAACCGCTTCTCTTTCCTCAGCCGGCAACAGGCCGAGCTCCAAATACACTGCCTCATTGAACGTCGGGCGTACCGGCTTCTTCCACCAGCCCCACTGCCGGGCTATGCTCCATAAGTCCTTTGCCATTTTAGGCTGCGTGTAGGAAATACCTGCCGGTGCAGCGGGATTTAATAAAACAAGGGCTTTCGCCAATCCCCGGGACGCAAGAATTTGAGCAAGCAGCGCGCCCATCGAGTGCCCCATCAGAACAGGGGTTACGCCGCGTTTCCGTATTTCCCGTTCAAGGTCTTCCGCGTAATCAAGGAGACTGGTCGTGCCGAGCCGGGGGTCGGGGGGCTTCTTCGGATCCGTGTCGTGATAACGCAGCGCGGGGCATATGCACTGATACCCCTTTTGCTCAAAATAATTTTTGTAGTTCCCCCAGACCCAGCCGCCCCCCCACATACCGTGGACCATCATTATGGTTTCGGCCATGATCTTCCAGCCTCATCGCGTTCACTGGTTTTCTCTTCGGTGTTTCGTCGGAAGCCGGGGGCCGGGTTCCTCGAGCGACAGAGCGAGTGGCTGACCTGAGCAGTTGCCTTATTTCAGCTTCCTGATCACCGCCTTCAGGATGTCGGCCCGCGTGAGGATCCCCAGGAGATTGTTCTTGTCATCGATCACGGTCAGCCGCCGGATCTTCCGGTCATCCATGATCCGCACTGCCTCGGCAATGCTCGCCTCGGGCCTGATGAAGATCGCCGGGTACGTCATGATGTCCCCCACCACATCCCCCATCCTGCGCCGCGGAAGCGGCTCTCCCAGCATGGATTTCAGCACGTCCTTGAACGTGTTCTCCCTCCCCAGCCCCAGCACCGAGAGGATGTCGGCCTGCGTAATGATGCCGACCACCCTGTTATGCCGGTCCATCACCGGAAGCCCGCTGATATTCCTCTCCGCCAGGGTGTCCGCGACCTTCAGGACGCGCTCATATTTCGACACGGTGATGACATCCCTGGTCATCACTTCCCGCACCTGCAGCTCTTCGCCCAGCGTCGACCGTATCAGCTTCTCACTGACTTCCTGCTTTTTCGTTTCCATATCACGCTCCTCGGACCCTCGGGGCCAGGTTTTGCCCTTCCTCGATGGTTATTTTCATCCGCTGATCCAATGATGTCACGCACTGTTTGCTGGGAGAGCACTTTGTCCTGCGAACGCCGGACCGGTGTACGAAAGCTTAGAAATCCGGGAACAGTTTAAGGGAGAGCTTCTTCCCGTTCGCCATGTCCGCCATGGCGGTGAGGATGCCCCCCTCGACATACTGAAGCGCGAAGTTCTGATATCCCCGCTCCACCAGCCGCTTGGCATCCGCCGGACAGCCGTCTTCGCACCCGACGATGCCCTTGACCATGAGCGGCAGAAGCCCCCGGATGTCCATGCCGTCCCGCCCGGTGCCCCGGGCCGCGAGAAACGCGTCTATCCTGGTGATGATATCATCGATGTCCGGGCGAAAAGGATCGGCGATAGTGATCGAGAGCGGATCGTTGTCCAAACGTACATCGAGTTCCATGCGTTCTCCTCTGTCCTCAGGGGATTATGATTGAAGATTAGTACAGATTTCAGGAAAATGCAAGGAGAAGTTGAGCTGCGGGGAATGCGCTCACTCCGGAATTCATCTCAGGACCATGAAACGACCTCTATGCATACTGCCCGGCGGCATATCCCGAGGCCCAGGCCCAGTGCAGATTGTATCCGCCGAGCTGTCCCGTTACGTCCATGACCTCGCCGATGAAATAGAGGCCGGGCGTCTTCCTCGACTCCATGGTCTTGGAAGAGAGCTCATCCGTATCCACCCCTCCTGCGGTCACCTCCGCGGTCTTGTATCCCTCGGTACCCTGGGGAATGATCTCCCACGCGCGCATTCCCCTGGCGATCTCTTTTAATTCTTTATCCGAATAGTGATCGATCGGCTTTGACCGGATCCTGTGATCACACCACGCCTGGGCGAACCGTTTGGGAAAATATCCCGCCAGCAGGTTCCGCATCTCCATCGTGCTCTGCCGCCTGGACTGGAAAACGTCGAGGATGTCCGTTTCAGGAAAGAGATCGATCTTCAGGGGCTCTTCGGACTCCCAGAAGAGCGATGCCTGGAGCGCCGCGGGCCCGCTCAGTCCCCGGTGGGTGAACAGGATATTGCCGCGGAACCGCCCGGGGCCGCACGACACGGCCGCGTCAAGGGAGATGCCGGCAAGCTCCTGAAAGACTCTCCGGTCCCGCGCGTGAAAAACAAAGGGTACGAGCGCCGGCCGAAGCGCCGTGACATTGAGCCCGAACCGCCTGGCCGTTTCGTGGCCAAAGCCGCTGGCTCCGAGGCCGGGATAGGAAAGCCCTCCCGTGGCAATGACCAGCGAATCCGAACGGAACAGACCCTGGTCCGTTGTGATGCAGAAGCCCCCTGTTTTTCCGATGTCCGTAGCGCGGCATTTCAGCCGGGTCTCCACACCTGCCTGCTCACACTCCTTCCCGAGCAGGGCGATGATCCCGCGGGAGCTCTTGACGCAGAAGATCTGGCCCGCCTCTTTTTCGTAATACGCGACGCCGTGTTTCTCCGCGAGGGAAAGAATATGGCGCGGCGTGAAACGGGCAAGCGCGGATTTGCAGAAATGGTGATTTTGGGAGAGATAGTGGTCGGGGGTCACGTTCAGGTTCGTGAAATTGCTCCGTCCGCCGCCGGAGACGCGTATCTTGGAGCCGGTCCGCTCCGCGTGGTCCAGCACGAGCACTGACCGGCCTCGCTTTCCGCACTCGATGGCGCACAGAAGCCCCGCTGCGCCCGCGCCGATGATGATGACGTCCCATTTGTTGTTGCCGGAAATATTCACGGGGTCACGAATCATTTTTTACCGCGGAGGACGCGGAGAAGGATTTGTTCTTCTTCATCCCTGCCCGCTCATCCCCTTTTTCAAGAGGTCGAAGAGATGATCGAGCATCTCTTTCCTTTTTTCGAAGAGCAGCTTGTCATGCTTGTCGCCCGAGCGGGCGTCTTTCGGCATTGCCGTGTCGAGATGATAATCGGAAACGAGGGAAATAAGGGTCTTCTCGATCCTGCCGAACAGGTCCCGGTCCTCATCGATGCTCTTGTGCTGTTTGGATTTGACCTGGCGTATCAGGCCGTCGAGCTCGCCGACGATCTTCTGCGCGTGATCGTGCAGCGCCTCGTACACCCGGGTGACGGCGTAGATGTCTTCCAGGACCTGCTGGGACAACTGCTTCGAGAGCTTCGCCACCTCATCTTGCAGCGATTCCACGTACTGTTTGGTGACCGGCCCGAGCTGGAGATACTCCCGCACCTGCTCCTTGAAGTGCGCCTTGATGTCTTCTATCATCTGGCCTGTTTTTTCGCCGCCGATCTGCAGGCCGACGAGGACCGTTATTGACGACTCGCAGAGCTTCCGTATCTTGAGGAGATTGTCCGTGATATAGACGGCAATGTGGTACAGTTCATCGCCGAGCATGGGCCAGTGCCCCTTGAGCGTTTCGAGGTCCTTGCTTCGCTGGTCGATCATGCCCCGGAGCCTCGCCATCCTGGTCTGATCGTCTTTGCTTTTGGGATTGAACCTCTTTATTTCTTCCTCAGCGGACTTGATAAAGACCAGGGGTTTCCTGAGATCGATCGTCATCAGCGCATGGCAGTGGTACTGGTATTGTTCAACAGCCGACTTGAGGGACGATGTGAAAAAATGGGAGTGAGAGAGCACGCCGAGAAGCATCTTTTCGTGAAAGTCCGTCTGCCCCATGCCCCGCTGCCGGTCCTTCTCGAACTCTTCGACGCGCGCCAGGTGCTGAAGATAGTTGGCGAGAGCATCGCCATGCCTTTCTTTTTTGCCTTCTTTCCGGGGGCTTTCGAGAAAGAGCCTCAGGTCTTCGATCGCAGGCTGCAGGGCCTCATGGGACTTGAACCGCAGGCCGAATATCGCTGTTTCCATAAAGAGGTAATTCCTTGAGTTTGGAAAGCTGTTTTTCGCAGCGAAGAACTTCTTCAGTGACGTCTGTCATCGTTTGTCCGGCGCGATGCCCCTCGTGAGCTCCTCGCGGATGAACTGCCGGATGTGCTCCTGGTCCGCCGGCGCGATGCGGGAGAACTTGAGTCCCATGCCGGGTTCCTTGAATGGCCCGTCGTCGACCGAACAGCTGTACAGGACGACGGCTTCGATCTTTATGGACCTGCCTTTGATCTCGAGGTCCACCGGTACACGCGTATTCGCCGGCAGAGGATCGAGCGTACGAAAGAACATCCCGTACTCCGAGATCACCGTGGCATAGCCGTCGCTCCCGGCGCCCTGGCCTTCCAGTTTCGCTTTCAGGTTGGCGGCGATCCTGATGTTCCGGCGCGGACCCTTCTCGATGACCGACTCGACGGCCCGGTAGAGTTCCTCGACATCCACGGGTTTCCTGAGACAGGCGGCGAATTCCCCCTTGCGGGCCCGTTCTTCCAATGCCCGGTCAGGCGGAGACAGGAGGATGAGCGGGACGTCCGAAAAGCGGGGGTCCTTCTTGATCCGTGCAAGAAGGCCTGAACCGGTCGGGCCCGCTTCCGCGAGAATGCCGGAAGGCGGCGCTACGCACATGAACTCGATCGCCTCCTCCACGGTGCTGGCGGTACAGATGTTGTAGCTCAACCGCTGGAGCATCATGCTCATGGAAAAACGGTCGTCGACGTTGCTGCTCACCACAAGAACATACCGTCTCTTTCTCTCTTCACCGTTCATTTCCGCCACACGCTGTCCCTCCTTTGTCATCCGTTCCGGGGCATGGGGGTCAAGCCGGGCGGTGCCGATCATCGTTTTTTCGGCGCGATGTCCCCGGCAACCTCATCGTGAATGTACTGCTTTATGAACTCCTGGTCTTCCGGCGAGATCCTGACGAACTTGAGCCCCATACCCGGCTGCCCAGCCGGCCCCTGGCCAAGCTGCTGGCTGTAGAGAAGCTCCGCTTCCAGGGCGATCGTCCTGCCCTTGATGGTCATGGTCACCGAGAGCGTTGTTTTCGCCGGCGAGGTCTTGAGCGTGCGCACGTACATGCCCTGCTCGGACAGCATCGTGCCGCACTCGCCTGCATTGTAGTCCAGCGGCGCGTTATTCACGCTCAGCGGGATGCTCGTCTGGATGCGAATGCGCTCCCGCGGGTTGGGCTCGATCACCGCCTGGATAGTCCGATATAACTCGTCGGCCTGGATCGGCTTGGTGAGAAAATCGGCCGCTCCTGCCTCGAGGCACCGCTTCTTGGCGATCATGTCTCCGGACAGGGACAGGACGATGACGGGAAGAGAGGCGGTACGAGGGTCCTGTTTGAACCGATCGAGCGGGCTCACGCTGTTTGACGGTGAAGGGTTGAGCTCCGTGATGATGACCGCGGGAAGGGCGGCGGACAGCATGGCGAGGGCATCCTCGACGGTCTTGGCGCTGCAGACCTGGTACCCCAATCGCTGAAGAAGTATGGAGGTATAGAAGAGGTCGTTGGCGTTGCTGTCCACGACCATGATGATGCGGCCCCTGTTGTTGGGCGCGGCCGCCGCGGTACCCGGTATGTTTTCTGCCATACGCAAGCTCCGTTTATCCCCGGAAAACGACACGGCTTCAGCAGCCCGAGGGGGTCAGGCTTCCTTCACTATCAATTACAAGAATATTACAAATCAGGGAGGATGTAAAGGGAATTTACGAATGCGGCAATCGGAGAGCAAAGCAACGCGAAAGAGCGTCAAAAAAGCGGCTGCGGAGCATAACGCATTGATTGTAAAAGAGAGAGCAGCCGCTTCAGAGCGTGTTTTTATGATTATTCCCTTTTCACGCTTTAACGGTTTCCCCCGTGACAAATTGTCTTGCATGTGCTTTAATAGACAACTATAATATAAAAACAGGAACGGAATGTTCAGGAGGGTTTAATCAATGGCCGTAAAAAAGAGCTCCAAAAAAAAGGCAAAACCAAAAACAAAGAAAAAGACGATAAAAAAACCCGTTCAGAAAAAGGGCGGCATGGCAAAAAAGAAAACGGCCAAAAAGAAATCGGCGGACAAACCGGCAAAACGGCCCCGTCGTCCCGGAGAAGCGGAGAAACAGCCGCCAAAATCCCCGCTCACCGCGAAACGGAGCGAGCACCTCAAAAAGATCCTCTACAGGAAGCGCGCGGAGGTGGTAAAGGAATTGGAGCAGCAGATGGGCCGCAAGCTCTCCACGGAGGCGGGACAGAAGGTTGACTCCGCGATGGACAGCGGGGACCTGTCTTTGCAGGACATGGACCAGGGCATAGACTACTCGCTGCTTGAAATGAAGTATGAACAGTATAAGGATATCGCCGATGCCTTCCGCAAGCTCCAGAACGGCACCTACGGCCTGTGCGAAGAGTGCGGCCAGGAGATCGACATCAAACGCCTCGAGGTGAACCCCCTCGCCCGCTATTGCATCACCTGCAAGCAGCATAAAGAGAACATGGAAAAAATACAGAAAGAGGAAACGAGATTCAAGGAATAAACTCCGGATCCAGACGCACTTTTCCTTGACAAAAGGACTTGAATACAGTATCTTACCCCCGTAAATTTTTCGGGGCGGTGTAGCTCAGCTGGTAGAGCAGGGGAATCATAATCCCTGTGTCCGGGGTTCGAGTCCCTGCACCGCCACCATTTTTCTCCCCTGTCATTTGCCGGTCTTCATCCTCGTTGCGGTATCATAACGGTCATGCTTCCTTACATTGTTCTTTTCGAACATGACGAGAAGTTCCAATTTGCAAATCACCAGTTCCCAATACATTTCAATAACCAAAACGCGGACTGTTTGACAGTTGGTGATTGAAGTTTGGGATTTATTTGTTGCTTGGCGCCTGGGATTTGGTGCTTTATTTTACTTCACATGCTGCTCAAAAAGGTCAAAGAAACCGTCACAAAATACGACATGCTGAAAGCCGGCGAGACGGTGCTGGTTGCCGTGTCGGGCGGGCCGGACTCTGTCTGCCTCCTGAGCGTCCTTCGGTCTTTTGTAAAGGACCGCGATCTCTCCCTCCACGTCGCGCACCTCGACCACCGGTTCCGCGGCAGTGAATCCGCGGATGAGGCGCTGTTCGTGGAGAAAACGGCAATAAAAATGGGCGTCCCCGCCACGATCGAGCAGTTCGATGTTCCGGCATTCTGCCGGGAGCGCGGGTTGTCCGCTCAGGCCGGGGCGCGCGAGGTGCGGTACGGTTTTCTGAACAGGGTCGCGGAAAAGGTCGGCGCCTCCCGGATCGCCGTCGGCCACACGGCCTCGGACCAGGCCGAGACCCTCATCATGAGGCTCATTCGGGGCGCGGGGACCTCGGGACTCTCCGCCATTCCACCGGTCAGAGAGAACATCATCCGTCCGTTGATAGAGGTGACGAGAGAAGAGGTGCTGGAATACCTTCACGCGCAGGGGATCGAGTTCGTAACCGATCCTTCCAACAGCAAGCCCGTGTATACGAGGAACAGGGTCCGGCAGGACATCATGCCCGTTTTACGGGCCTTCAACCCGAGGATCGTCGAAACGCTCGCGTCCGAGGCAACCATCCTCAGGGATGAGAACGAAGCGATCGAAGCATATCTCGCCGCGGTCTCTCCCGGAGTGGCTGTCCGGGAAGAAAACGGCATGCGCCTCAAGCGGGATGAATTTAACGCTCTCCAGCCCGCTCTCAAACGCAGAATACTGCGAACGGCTGTCAACGAAGTCGATGACGGTCTTGTTGAATTGTCGTACGATCAGATCGAGGACGCGGTCCGCTTCATGTCCGGAGCGCAAACAGGCAGGGCCATGAACCTGGCCTCAGGCCTCATCGTAGAGCGTGAGTATGACACTTTTTTCCTGCGCCCTGCAACGGAAATACCCGAATTCCGCTCAGAACTTTCCGTCCCGGGAGTAACCATCATCCCCGAAATTTTCCTGGAAGCGGAGGCATGGTTATTCGACGGTCACGCTGAAGCCCGGGATGAAAATTATCTCTGGCAGGCCGGGTTCGATTATGATAAAATAGGCCTGCCTCTCGAAATAAGGACCAGGCGGCCCGGAGACCGGTTCTGCCCTTCCGGCATGGAAGGGAAAAGCAAAAAGCTCCAGGATTACTTTGTGGACCAAAAGGTCCCGAGACGGAAAAGGGACGCCATCCCGATCCTCGCTTCAAAAGAGGACGTGATCTGGGTGATCGGCATGAGGACGGATGAACGGTTTCTCCCCGGGGCCGGAACAAAGAGAACGGTGATAATCGGGATGCGGAGAAGATCACGGGAAATCCGATAGCTGAGAGACGACGGAAGAGGGAAGATAGTGATTTTTAAAAATCAGGCCTCCATCGTCCCTCCTCCATCATCCCTCGTTCTTAACTTAATGCATCCTCGGCGACTGCGCGGTAAATGACTTTTTCTATGTCACTCACAAAGGCAGGAGAAACCGCTATGGTAGGTATTGATTTCGGGAAACCGTTGTTCACCAGCGAGGAGATACAGCGGAAGATACACGAACTCGGCGCAAGGATCTCGTCGGACTATGCGGACAAGGAACTGCTCGTCATCGGCGTGCTCAAGGGCGCCCTGTTCTTTATGTCCGACCTGTTGCGCTCGCTCAGGATTTCCGTGCGGATGGATTTCATACACTGCACGAGCTCGGCCTCCCGGAACCAGGGAAATCCGGTGCAGATGCTTGCCGACATCAAGAACAATATCAGGGGCAAGGACGTCCTCCTGGTGGAAGATATCATGGATTCCGGCGTTACGATCGACTATATAAAGCAGATGCTCCTGGAACGGGGACCGGCCTCTCTCAAGGTATGCGTCCTGCTGGACAAGGTCGAGCGCCGCACGGTGAAAATAGAGGCCGACTATGCGGGTTTCCGCATCCCGAACAAGTACGTCGTGGGGTACGGCCTTGACTACGAGGACCGCTACCGGAACCTGCCGTACATTGCCGTTCTCCCCATGGAGGAAAGGAACGAGGCTCTCGCGAAACAGCAATAAAGTAAAAAATGTCATTCTGAACGAAGTGAAGAATCTCATGGAATCCCGATGTTGCGAGACCCTTCGCTCCGCCCAGGGTGGCAAAAGGGTGGATTTCTCGAAAGCATCGGGACGGATAGCTATTGTCATGCAATTGAGAATATGTTATTATTCCGGATAACACCATTCGAATGAACGAGCTCTGGAGGTTTTTGTCTGTGACCGCATTTTATAAAAATCTGGCGCTGATTCTGTTATTTGTCATGCTGGCAGTGCTTATGCTCCATTTTCTCAATCCGGCCAGGCCGGCCGCGATAGAGACGAGCTTTACCGACTTCCTCGACAAGGTTGAGTCCGGCGAAGTGTACGACGTCACGATCGAGGGGCCCGAGCTGAGAGGGACCTATACGACGGGGAAATCGTTCAAGATCGTCCTGCCTCCGCAGTACCCGGACCTCGTCAAAGACCTGCGGGCAAAAAAGGTGAAGATCAAATCGGAGCTCGTGAAGGATTCGGCCTGGAACTTCATCGCCGTCTGGGCGCCGTTCATCCTCATGGCCGTCTGGTTCATGTTCATCATCCGCAACATGCAGGCGGGCGGCAACAAGGCCCTCTCGTTCGGCAAGAGCAAGGCGCGGCTTCTGAGCGCAAACTCGAAGAAGGTGACCTTCAGTGAAGTGGCCGGCATGGACGAGGCCAAGGTTGAGGTCCAGGAGATCATCGAGATCCTGAAGGACCCTCAGAAGTTCCAGAAACTCGGCGGCAAGATCCCCAAAGGCGTGCTCCTCGTCGGCCCCCCGGGAACGGGCAAGACCTTGCTGGCCCGGGCCATCGCCGGCGAAGCAGGCGTGCCGTTCCTCTCCATAAGCGGTTCCGATTTCGTCGAGATGTTCGTGGGCGTCGGCGCATCGCGCGTCCGCGACCTCTTCGAGCAGGGCAAGAAACAGGCGCCGTGCATTATCTTCATCGATGAGATCGACGCCGTCGGCAGACACCGCGGCGCGGGGCTCGGCGGCGGTCATGATGAGCGCGAACAGACGCTGAACCAGCTTCTTGTCGAGATGGACGGGTTCGAGAGCAACGAAGGCGTTATCCTTATAGCGGCAACCAACCGACCCGACGTGCTCGACCCCGCCCTCCTCAGGCCGGGCAGGTTCGACCGGCAGGTGGTCATACCGCGGCCGGACGTAAACGGCCGTCTCGGCATACTCAAGGTGCACACGCAGAAGATCAAGCTTTCCCCGGAGGTTGATCTCGGCTCCATCGCCCGCGGTACGCCGGGACTTTCAGGCGCCGAGCTCGCGAACCTCGTGAACGAGGCCGCGCTCCTGGCCAGCAGGCTGAGCAAGACGCAGGTCGAGAACGACGACTTCGACCGGGCCAAGGACAAGATACTCATGGGCCTTGAGCGGAAGAGCATGCTGATCAGCGACGAGGAAAAGCGCATCACCGCGGTCCATGAAGCCGGCCATACGATCGTTGCGAGGCTCATTCCCGGCACCGACCCCGTGCACAAGGTCTCGATCATCCCGCGCGGTATGGCCCTCGGCATCACGCTCCAGCTCCCCATGGCGGACAAGTATCATTACAGCCGCGAATACCTCCTGAACGACATTGCCATCTTCATGGGAGGCCGCGCAGCCGAGGAGATCGCGCTCCAGCAGATGACCACCGGCGCGCGCAGTGACATCGAACGGGCAACGTCCATGGCGAGAAGGATGGTGACGGAATGGGGCATGAGCGACAAGCTCGGCCCGCTCTCCTACGGCAAAAAGGAAGAGCAGATATTCCTCGGTCGCGAGATCGCGCAGCATCGGGACTACAGCGAACACACCGCGATCGAGATCGACAACGAAGTGAAGCGCATCGTGACCGAAAACTACGATCGGGCAAAGCGGATCATCACCGAGCGCAGGGAAACGCTTGACCTGCTGACCAAGGCCTTGCTCGAAAAAGAGACCCTCGACGCCGGCGATATAGACGAGATCATGAACCTCCAGCCCACGGCAGCGTAGCAGGGGAAATCCCGGGTCACCGGCGCCGAATGACAAACAAGCACCAGTGACCAGATATCCATGATCAAACAGTTTGAGTTTGGAATCTGGTTGTTGAAATGTATTTTCGTCCGTCTCTGCGACCGTCGCATTCTCCGCAGCAACCGTTTGACATTTCCGCATGAAGTTCGAGAAGGAGTCAGATGGAGCCTGTCCTCAGGATTCTGGACCACGGAACAGCGGCCGTAGCCATACGCAGCGTGACCAGGGAACAGGCCTCTCTCATACGTAATATTCCCGGCCCCCTTCCCTCTTCCGCCGCTGCCCACGCCTCGTCCTCAAAACAGCCGAACACGAATGAGGTCATCCTTGCCGGAACTCCGGACCAGCTCCGGGAATTTCTCAAGGCAATGACTAAAAACCCCGGCACCGAACAACTTTCAAAAAAGATCAAGACTTTGCTTGACAACTACCTCCGTTCAGATTATAAAATCAAGTGCAGGGGAACGGTCCTCGATCTCAATGCCCGCACCCACATCATGGGCATCCTGAACGTGACGCCCGATTCGTTTTCAGACGGCGGCCGGTATCTTGACACGGACAGGGCGGCAAAACGCGCGCGAGAAATGGCCGCCGAGGGCGCGGATATCATCGATATCGGCGGAGAGTCCACGAGGCCCGGCGCCCGTCCCCTGTCCGAAGACGAGGAGCTCGCAAGGATCATCCCGGTCATCCGGCAACTCGCCGGCGAGCTGACGACCCCCATCTCCGTCGACACCTACAAGTCAGCGGTCGCGGAGAAGGCGTTGGCAGCAGGGGCTTCGCTGGTCAATGATATCAGCGGGCTCAGGTTCTCGCCGGACATGGCGAAAGTGGCTGCGGACCATGGCGCCGCCGTGGTCATCATGCACATCAAGGGCACGCCCCGTGATATGCAGGAGAAACCCGTCTATGCCGACGTCGTAACAGAGGTTGCGCAATACCTCGAAGAGGGCGTAGCGATGGCGGTCTCCGCGGGCGTGGACCGGGAGCAGATACTGATCGATCCGGGCATCGGATTCGGCAAGACCCTTGAGCACAACCTGACGATCCTTGAGCGCCTCGGCGAATTCCGCGCGATCGGCAGGCCGGTCCTGCTCGGCACATCAAGGAAGAAGTTCATCGGAACGGTCCTTGACGCCCCCGAGGCGGAGCGCCGGCTCGAAGGCACCGCGGCCACGGTGGCGCTCGGGATCGAGCGGGGCGCACGGGTCATGCGCGTGCACGACGTGGCGCAGATGGCCAGGGTGGCAAGGATGACCGACGCGATATTAAAACGAAATTCCAAATTACAAACAGCAAATGACAAATAAGGTTCAAATTTCTACCGGTTTGAATCTTGATGGTCTCGTAATAAGCCCGGAAAGCCGTCTTTGCGAGCGAAGCGAAGCAATCTCGCCGTTCGTAACTGATCGGAAAAATGAGATTGCCGCGTCGCTCCGCTCCTCGCAATGACAGCGCAGGGGACTTTTTACGAATGCATCCATCTTGAATTTTTATTATTGGACTATTTTTGTGATTGGTGAGTTGTAATTTGAGATCTTAAGGTATCCCTGATGACCAATTTTGCCGAACTGAAAGAGGTGCTGGCGCACTACCGGCCGTTCCAGGACACGGTTGATATTGCGCTCACCTATTATATTTTCTACCGCCTGCTCATCATCATCAAGGGCACGCGCGCCTTCCAGATGCTCATCGGCATCGGGCTGATCGTCCTCGCGCTCATCGCCTCGCGGGCGCTCGAATTCTACACCCTCGACTGGCTCATCCACAGCTTCTGGTCGCAGATCGTGATCGCCGTCGTGGTCGTGTTCCAGCCCGAGATCAGGCGGACGCTTGCCCAGGTCGGCGAGCGGCGCTTTTTCAAAAGCCTGTCGCCCGTCGAGGAATCAAAGTTCATCGAAGAAACGGTCAAGGCCTCGGTCTCCATGGCCAATAAGAGGATCGGCGCCCTCGTCGTTCTGGAGCGGGAAACGGACCTTTCGACGATCGTCGAGATGGGCACCGAACTGGACGCCAAGGTCAGCAAGGAACTGCTCGTGAGCATCTTTCTCCCCTACTCGCCGATCCACGACGGAGCGGGGATCATCAGGAACGGGCGCATCATAGCGGCAGGCTGCTTTCTGCCGTTGACCCTCTCGTCGAACCTCTCGAAAGCGCTCGGCACGCGGCACCGGGCCGCCGTGGGGCTCACGGAAGAGTCCGACGCGGTGGTGGTGGTCGTGTCCGAAGAGACGGGAGAGATCTCCGTGGTGATGGACGGAGTGATCGAGCGCAACGTGGACGCGCCCACGCTCAGGAAGATGATCTCGGACGTGTTCGTGAAAAAGAAGAAAAAGTGACGGTTTCGTAAAAAGTCCGAAACCGTCACCCTGAGCGAAGCGAAGGGTCTTTCAACATATTGTTAAAGCGAGATTCTTCGCGGAGTTTATCCTGAGCGACCGAATCGAGATTCTTCGGCTTCGCCTCAGAATGACAAAACAGGAAAACGCCATGGATTACCGAAAAATCTTCATCGAAAACTGGGGCCTTAAACTCGTCTCGCTCGTTCTGGCGCTGATGCTCTGGGTCTACGTAACATCCAAGGGCAAGACGGAGCTGACGCTCACCATACCGCTCGAGTTCCGGAACATCCCGCAGGGCATGGCGAT
>Ga0209641_10003071_pt1 | contig 14068 bp, 10 predicted proteins | sample RifCSP16_1_FD_184022 | JGI IMG/M metagenome (GOLD analysis project Ga0209641, IMG submission 184022) | Soil microbial communities from Rifle, Colorado - Rifle CSP2_sed 16_1 (SPAdes) (version 2) | ecosystem: Environmental > Terrestrial > Deep subsurface > Rock core/Sediment | place: Rifle...
GACGAGGGAATGAAGCTGCTCATCGAGCCGCTCAGCACGCGCGCGGTCCCCGGTTACTTCCTCACCGGGAGCGCGCAGGCGGCGCAAGTGCTCGACGAGGTCGCCGCGGACAACGCCTTTATCCAGTACGACATCTTCCACATGCAGATCATGGAGGGCGATCTCGCGCGGACGATCGAGCGGCTGCTGCCGAAGATCGGGCACATGCAGCTCGCCGACGTGCCCGAGCGCCATGAGCCCGGCAGCGGCGAGATCAATTTCCCCTGGCTGCTCGCGCGCATCGACGCGCTGGGCTATTCGGGCTGGATCGGCTGCGAATACAATCCGGCGGGCGACACCGCCGGTGGCCTGACATGGGCGAGACCCTATCTCCGGAACGCGTAGACGCCGCGCGGCAAGGCGCGGTGGCGCGCGCGCTGCGCGAGTTCCTGCCCGAGCGCGCGGTGCTGTGGCAGGAGGAGGACACGCGCCCCTACGAATGCGACGGCCTGACCGCATACCGGCGCGTGCCGATGGTAGTGGCGCTTCCCGAGACCGAGCAGCAGGTGCAGCGCGTGCTCAGGACCTGTTGGTCGATGGACGTGCCCGTGGTGCCGCGCGGCGCCGGCACCGGGCTCTCCGGCGGCGCGCTGCCGCCCGGGGACGGGGTGCTCCTGTCGATGGCGAAATTCATGCGCCTGCTGCGGCTCGACCCGAAGGCGCGTATCGCGGTGGTGCAGCCCGGAGTGCGCAACGCCGCGATCTCGGACATCGCTGCGCCGTTCGGCCTGTACTACGCGCCCGACCCGTCGAGCCAGATCGCCTGCACGATCGGCGGCAACGTCGCGGAGAACTCGGGCGGAGTGCACTGCCTGAAGTACGGTTTGACCGTTCATAACGTGCTGCGCGCGCGCGGGTACACGATCGAAGGCGAAGCAGTCGATTTCGGTTCCGAAGCACCGGATGCGCCGGGCTACGACCTGCTCGCGCTCGCGGTCGGCTCCGAGGGGATGCTCGCCGTGATCACCGAGGTCACGGTCAAGCTCCTGCCCAGGCCACAGAGCGCGCGCCTCATCATGGCTTCGTTCGACGACGTCGAAACAGCCGGCCGCGCGGTCGCTGAGGTGATCGCGGCGGGCATCGTCCCGGCGGGCCTCGAGATGATGGACAAGGCCGCGACGCTCGCGACCGAGCAGTTCGTCGGCGCGGGATACGATCTCGAGGCCGCGGCGATCCTGTTGTGCGAGTCGGACGGCATGCCCGAGGAGGTGGAGGAAGAAATCGCGCGCATGCGGGCGGTGCTCGAGCGCGCCGGCGCGACGCGGACCAAAGTATCGCGCGACGAGGCCGAGCGCCTGCGCTTCTGGTCCGGAAGGAAAGCCGCCTTCCCGGCGGTCGGCCGCATCTCGCCCGATTACTACTGCATGGACGGCACGATCCCGCGCAAGCGCCTCGGGGAGATCCTCAAATTCATCGGCGGGCTGGAGAAGAAATACGGCCTGCGCTGCCCGAACGTGTTCCATGCGGGCGACGGCAACCTGCATCCGCTGATCCTGTTCGACGCCAACAGCGCCGACGAGCTGCGGCGCACCGAGCTGTTCGCCGCGGAGGTGCTGGAGAAATGCGTCGAGGTCGGCGGCACCATCACCGGCGAGCACGGCGTGGGAGTGGAGAAGATCAACCAGATGTGCGTGCAGTTCAGCCCCGAGGAGCTCGAGGCGTTCCACGCGGTGAAGCGCGCCTTCGATCCGCGGGGCCTGCTCAATCCCGGCAAGGCGGTGCCGACGCTCGCGCGCTGTGCCGAGTACCGGTTGCTGCGGGGGCCCGGCGGCAAGCTCCCGCATCCGCAGCTGCCCAGGTTCTGATGGACACCGCCCTGGCGGGCCTCGCCGCGAGAATCCGCGAGGCTTCGGAGCGCGGCACCGCGCTGCGCCTGCGCGGCGGCGGCAGCAAGGATTTCTACGGCGGCACGCCGCGCGGCGAGCTGCTCGATACGCGGGCCTACGCGGGGATCGTGGCCCACGAGCCGACCGAGCTGGTCGTCACCGCGCGCTGCGGCACGCCGCTCTCGGAGCTCGAGTCGGCGCTCGCTGCGAACGGCCAGATGCTCGCCTTCGAGCCTCCGCACTTCGGACCCGGCGCCACCGTCGGTGGCTGCGTCGCCGCAGGCCTTTCCGGGCCGCGGCGCGCGGCCGCGGGCGCGCTGCGCGACTACGTGCTCGGCGCGAAGCTCGTCGACGGCCGCGGGCGCGTGCTGCGCTTCGGCGGCACCGTGATGAAGAACGTGGCGGGCTACGACGTGTCGCGGCTGCTCGCGGGAGCGCTCGGCACGCTCGGCCTGATCGCCGAGATTTCGCTCAAGCTGTTCCCCCGGCCGGGCGCGGAGCTGACGCTTCGCCTGGAGATGCCCGAGGAGCGCGCGCTGGAGTCGCTCAACCGCTGGGCGGGACAGCCGCTGCCGATCTCGGCAAGCGCCTGGAACGACGGCGATCTGGGCGTGCGGCTCTCGGGGGCCGACAGCGCGCTGCGCGCCGCGGCCGAGCGCATCGGCGGCGAGCGCGTGGAGGGCGGGGAGGCCGAGCGCTTCTGGTCCGGGATCCGCGAGCACACGATCGGGTTCTTCGGCGGCGACGCGCCGCTGTGGCGCCTCGCGGTGCGCTCGAGCGCCGCGCCGATCGAGCTGCCGGGCGAGCGCCTGATCGAGTGGGGCGGGGCGCTGCGCTGGGTTCGCACGCGCGCCGACGCGGCCGCGGTGCGCGCGGCGGCCGCCGCGGCGGGCGGGCACGCGACGCTTTTCCGCGCCGCCGACAAGTCGGCCGGCGCCTTCACGCCGCTCGATCCCGTCGCGATGCGGCTGCACCGCAACCTCAAGGCGGCGTTCGATCCGGCGGGCATCCTCAACCCCGGCCGGATGTACCCGGAGTTCTAGGGCCGTGCGCCGAAAAGTATAGCGAGCCCCATGCAGACTCAGCTCGCGGACTTCATCCGCGACACGCCCGAGGGTCGCGAGGCCGACGCCATCCTGCGCAAGTGCGTGCACTGCGGCTTCTGCACCGCCACCTGCCCGACCTATCAGCTGCTGGGCGACGAGCTCGACGGGCCGCGCGGCCGGATCTACCTGATCAAGCAGGCGCTGGAAGGCCACCCGGTGACGGAAAAGACGCGCCTGCACCTGGATCGCTGCCTGACCTGCCGCGCATGCGAAACCACCTGCCCCTCGGGGGTGCGCTATGGGCGGCTCGCCGACATCGGGCGCGGCGTGGTGGAAGCGCATACGCGACGCGGGGCGCTGGAGCGCGCCTGGCGCGCGGTCCTGTCCGTGGTGATGCCGCGCACCGCGCTGTTCGGGGCGCTGCTGCGCTTCGGACAGCTGGTGCGTCCGCTCCTGCCGCCGGGGCTGCGCGCGCGGATTCCGGCGCGCCACGCGCGGCGCGGTCGCTGGCCGGCGCCGCGCCACGCGAGGAAGATGCTCGCGCTCGCCGGCTGCGTGCAGCCGCCGCTCGCGCCGGGGATCAACGCGGCGGCGGCGCGCGTGCTCGACCGCATCGGCGTGTCGCTCGTCGAGGCGCCTGGCGCCGGCTGCTGCGGAGGAATCCGCTTCCATCTCAACGAGCAGGAGGCGGGCCGCGGCGACATGCGCGCGCTGATCGACGCCTGGTGGCCGCTGGTGGAAAGCAACGAAATCGAAGCGATCGTCGTTACGGCGAGCGGCTGCGGCGTGACGGTGAAGGATTACGTCCATCTGCTCGCGCACGATCCCGCGTACCGCGACAAGGCGAAGCGGATCTCGGGCCTGGCGAAAGACCTGTGCGAGGTGGTGCCGGCGGAGGCGATCGCCGCCGGGAGGGACCGCGGGCGGATCGCCTTCCAGTCGCCGTGCTCGCTGCAGCACGGCCAGCAGATCCGCGGCGCGGTGGAGGCGCTGCTCGCCCGCGCGGGCTACCAGCTGGCGCCGGTGCGCGACTCGCACCTTTGCTGCGGCTCGGCGGGCACCTACTCTTTGCTGCAGCCGGAAATAGCGCGCGAGCTGCGCGCGCGCAAGCTCGCCTCGCTCGCCGAGAGCATGCCGCAGGCGATCGCGAGCGCGAACCTCGGTTGCATGGTCCACCTCCAGTCTGCGAGCGAGCTTCCGGTGCGCCACTGGATCGAGCTGCTGGACGAGGCTTTGGCGGCACAGCCGTGACGCGCCGTCCGTCGGCGCAACCGGCGCGCCCGGCGGCGGATGGTAAGAAACGGTCAGGCCCGTGGGGGGATCGATACTGGAACGCGATCGAGCCGACGTAGCTTCCGGAGGAGTCGATTCCGGAGGCGAGGACGGCATGCAAGGCGAACGCGAAGCCGGGCCCGGGCAGCTCTCGGGCCAATCGCGCCTAGACGCGGCACGCGTCGAGGCGCTGTACCGCGTTTCGCGCCCGGCGTACTACGCGACGCTCGCGAACGCCGGCATCCTGCTGGTGGCGCTGTGGGGGCCGTTCACCGCCGAGGTGCTGCTGGTCTGGTTCGCGGCGCTCGTCGCGGTGTCGCTCGGCCGCATCGCGCTGCACTCGCGCTACACGCGCGCCGCCCGCGATTCCGGCGGCGCCGACGCGGCGGCGTGGGAGCGCCGCTACATGATCGGCGCGCTTGCGTCGGGGGCGGTGTGGTCGCTTTCGGCCGCCGTGTTCTTCCCGGCCGGCGATCCGCTGCTGCAGATGGCGGTAGTGCTGGTGGTGGGAGCCAGCGTGATCGGCGCGGCCGGCGTGTACGCGCCCAGCCCGCTTGCGTTCTACGCCTTCACCAGCCTGCCATTCGCCGCCATGCTGGTCCAGCTCGCGGCGCAGCCCGGCCGCACCTACGTGCTGCTCGCGCTGGTGCTGCTCGTCGTCGGCGGGGTGATGATCAAGGTGCACCGCGACGTCTACCGCGGCATCGTGGACACCCTGCGCGTCCAGCTGCGCAACGAGGAGCTGCACGCCCGCGCTGCGGCGACCGGGGGCGTGCTGCGCGACGCGATCGAAAGCCTGCCCGAGGGCATCGCGATCTGGGGCGCCGACGACCGGCTGGTGGTGTGCAACGACGCCTACGCGAGCCTGTACGGCGGCGGGCTGGGCGCCGAGCGGCTCGCGGGCGCGACGTTTCGCAGGATCGCCGAGAACGCCTGGGACGCCGAGCGCATCGCGCCGGAATTCGAGGGCCGGCGCGACGAGTGGATCGAGCGGCGCGTCTCGCTGCATCGCGAAGGGCGCGGCGAGATGAACGAGTTCCAGGCGCGCGACGGCCGCTGGCGGCGCGGCGGCACGGTGCGCATGCGTCGCGGCGGCCTGGTCGGCCTGGTCTCGGACGTGAGCGGCCTCAAGCGGGCGCAGGAGGCGTACCTGGCGGTGCTGGCGGAGGAGAACCTGGTGCTCGATACGCTGCCGGTCGGCGTGGCGTTCGTCGAGCGGCACTCGATCGTGCGCTGCAACCGCAAGCTGGAGCAGATGCTCGGCTACGCGCCCGACGAGCTGCGCGGACAGTCGACGCGGGTGTGGTTCGCCAGCGACGACCGCTGGTACGCCGCGCGCGAGGAGAGCTATGCGCGCCTCGCGGACAGCGGGATGATGGAGGGCGATGCGCGCGTGCGGCGCAAGGACGGGACGGGCCTGTGGTGCCGGGTGCTCGCGCGCGCCGTCGACGCGAGCGAGCCCGAGGGCGGGTCGATCATCTTCGCCTTCACCGACGTCGACCAGCGCGTCGCCGCCGAGCAGGCGCTGCAGGAAAGCGTCGAGAAGCTCCAGCTCGCGGTCGACGCGGCCGACCTCTACTACTGGGAGTGGGACGCGGCGACCGATCGACTGCATTGGGGCCGCAATCCCTCGGCGCTTCCGGGCGCGCCCCGGGGGGGCGAGCAGAAATGGAGCGAATTCACGCAGCACATCCACCCGGAGGACCGCGAGCGCTGCGATGCCCTGCATCGCGCCGCTCTCGAGCGCGGCCAGTCGTTCGCCAACGAATACCGCCTGGTCGGGCACGACGGGCAGCTGCTCTGGATCGCCGCTCGCGGGGTGCCGATGCGCGAAGCCTCCGGCAAGGTACACCGAATGATCGGCGTGTCGCAGGACATCACCGAGCGCAAGCGCCAGGAGGAGGAGGTGCGCTTCCTCGCCTACCACGACTCGCTCACCGGGATGCCCAACCGGCGGCTGCTCGACGACCGCCTCAAGCAGGCGGTCTACCTCGCGCAGCGGCGCGACACCAAGGTGGCCGTGATGCTGATCGACCTGGACGACTTCAAGCAGGTGAACGATTCGGTCGGGCACCGCGCCGGCGACGCGGTGCTGCGCGAGGTGGCGCAGCGCCTCGCCGGTTGCGTGCGCAAGGCCGACACGCTGGCGCGGCACGGCGGCGACGAGTTCGTGGTGGTGATCCCCGATCTGCAGCTCGAGGCCGATTGCCAGATCGTCGCCGAGAAGATCCTGCACGCGCTCACGCCCGAGTTCCAGGCCGACGGCCGGCATTTCAATCTCGGCGCGAGCATCGGGATCTCGATCTTCCCGTCGGACGCGGGCGACGGCGACGCGCTGCTCCGGAACGCCGACGCGGCGATGTACCGCGCCAAGCAGCTCGGCAAGAACAACTACCGCTTCTACGGCAGGTAGCGCCGCGCCCGCGGTATAGTTGGCGGGTGAGATCGTCGCAGAAATCGCTGGCGCGGCTCGCCCGTTTCGTGACGCCCTACCGCGCGCGCGTCGCCGCGGCGCTGGTCGCCTTGCTGGTCGCGGCCGCAGCGGTGCTCGCCCTGGGCCAGGGGCTCAGGCACGTGGTGGACAACGGCTTCGGCAGCGGCGACCCGCGGCTGCTCGACCAGGCGCTCGCGGCGATGATCGCGGTCGCCGTCGCCCTCTCGGTCGCCACCTGGTTCCGCTTCTATCTGATGATGACGACCGGTGAGCGCGTCGTCACCGACCTGCGGCGGGCGGTGTTCGACCACATCGTCGGGCTGGATCCCGCGTTCTTCGAGGCGACCCGCACCGGGGAAGTGATCTCGCGCCTTACCAACGACACCACGCTGCTGCAGCAGGTGATCGGCTACGGCCTGTCGATGTTCGTGAGGAACCTCATCATGATGGTCGGCGCGGCCGTGATGCTGTTCGTGACCAGCTGGAAGCTCGCGGCCCTGGTGCTGCTCGGCGTGCCGGCGACCCTCGTTCCGATCCTGCTGCTCGGGCGGCGCGTGCGGCGCCTGTCGCGCGACAACCAGGACCGCGTCGCCGACGTGTCCGCGTACGTGGACGAATCGGTGCACGAGATCCGCACCGTGCAGGCCTACGCGCACGAGCACGCGGACCGCGCGGCTTTCGCGCGCCACGCCGAGGCCGCGTACCGATCGGCCGTATCGCGCATCCGCCAGAAGGCGTTCCTCATCTCCTCGGTCATGCTGATCGCGTTCTGCGCCGTGGGCGTGATCCTGTGGATCGGCGGCCACGACGTGCTCGCCGGCCGCCTGTCGGCCGGAGAGCTCTCCGCATTCGTGTTCTACGCCGGGGTGGTGGCGGGCGGCGCGGGCACCGTGTCCGAAGTGTGGGGCGAGCTGCAGCGGGCCGCCGGCGCCACCGAGCGGCTGGTGGAGCTGCTCGAGACCTCGCCGCGGATCCTCGCGCCCGCCGTTGCGGTCGCTCCGGCGTCGCGCGCGCCGGCCGCGATCGAGTTCGGCGAGGTCGATTTTGCCTACCCGGCACGGCCGGGCACCGCGGCGCTCGAGCGCTTCAGCCTTCGCATCGCGCCCGGAGAGCGCCTGGCGCTGGTCGGGCCGTCGGGGGCGGGCAAGTCCACGGTGTTTGCGCTGCTGCTGCGCTTCTACGACCCGCAGCACGGCGCAGTGCGCATCGACGGCGTGGACCTGCGCGACATGGACCCGCTCGCCCTGAGGCGCCTGATCGCGGTGGTGCCGCAGGATCCCGTGATCTTCGCCGCGAGCGTGCTCGACAACGTGCGCTATGGGCGGCCAGGCGCGAGCCGCGAGGAAGCGCTCGCCGCGTGCGAGAAGGCGCTCGCGCTCGAGTTCGTCGAGCGGCTGCCGCAGGGCCTGGACACGCCGCTCGGCGAGCGCGGCGTGACGCTCTCGGGCGGGCAGCGCCAGCGCCTGTCGATCGCGCGCGCGCTGCTCGCCGACCGCCCGATCCTGCTGCTCGACGAGGCGACCAGCTCGCTCGACGCGGCGAGCGAGCGCATGGTGCAGCAGGCGCTCGAGACGCTCGAGCACGGACGCAGCACGGTGGCGATCGCGCATCGCCTCGCGACAGTGCAGCACGCCGACCGCATCGTGGTGATGGACCGGGGCGCGATCGTGGCTCAGGGCACGCATGCGGAGCTGATGCGCCAGGGCGGTCTGTACGCGCACCTCGCGCAGCTGCAGTTCCTCGGCGGGGAGGCGCCGCCGCGATGGGAACGCGCCGCCTAGGCGCGGTCCTGCTGGTTCTTTTCGCCTGCGCGGCGCAGGCGCAGGAGGCGCTGCGGGTCGGCTCGAAACGTTTTACCGAGTCCTACGTCCTGGGCGAGATCCTGGTGCAGGCGGCGCAGCGCGCCGGCGTGCGCGCCGAGCACAAGCCGGGGCTCGGCAACACCGGCATCGTGTTCGCGGCGCTGAAAGCCGGTTCGATCGACCTCTACCCGGATTACACCGGCACGATCGCGAGAGAATTGCTCAGGCTCCAAGGCGAGGCGGGGCTCGACGAAATCAATCGTGCGCTCGCGCCGCAGGGCATCGGCGTCGCCGTGCGGCTCGGGTTCAGCAACAGCTACGCGCTTGCGATGCGCGAGGACCGCGCACAGGCGCTCGGCATCCGCACGCTTTCCGACCTGACGAGGCACCCGCAGCTCAAGCTCGGGCTGTCGCAGGAATTCATCGGTCGCACCGACGGCTGGCCGGCGATGAAGAATGCATACCGGCTGCCTCATCGAACGCCGTCGGGTCTCGACCACGGCCTCGCCTACGAGGCGATCGCGGCCGGGAAGATCGACGTCATGGACATCTACACCACCGACGCCAAGATCGAGCGCTTCAACCTGCGCACGCTGGAGGACGACAAGAAATTCTTTCCGCGCTACGAGGCGGTGCTGCTCCATCGGCTCGAAGTGCCGAAGCGATTTCCGGAAGCCTGGCGCGAGCTCGAAAAGCTCGCGGGCCGAATCGACGAAAGGAAGATGATCCGCATGAACGCCGCGGCCGAGCTGGAAGGAAAGAGCTTTGCCGAGGCGGCGAGGCTGCTCGAATCGGGGGGCGGGACCGTGCGCGCCGGACAGCGAAGTTTCCTCGGCGCCTTGTTCGGGCCCGATTTCCTGCGCCTGACGGGAGAGCACCTGCTGCTCGTCTTCGTCTCGCTCGCGGCGAGCGTGGCGCTCGGCGTGCCGCTCGGGGTCGCCGCGGCGAAGCTGCGCTGGGCGGCGCAACCGATCCTCGGCGTCGTGGGCGTGATCCAGACCATCCCGTCGCTAGCGCTGTTCGCCTTCCTCATCGCGCTCGTCGGCACGATCGGCACATGGCCGGCGCTGATCGCGCTGTTCCTGTATGCGCTTCTGCCGATCGTGCGCAATACGCACGCGGGCTTGGAAGGCATCGGCGCCGGGATGCGGCAGGCCGCGCTCGCGCTGGGGCTGCCGGCGCGCGAGCGGCTGCGGCACATCGAGATGCCGCTCGCGCTGCCTTTGATCCTTGCCGGAGTGAAGACCTCTGCAGTCATCAATGTCGGCACCGCCACCATCGCCGCCTTCATCGGCGCCGGCGGCTACGGGGAGCGGATTGCGTCTGGCTTAGCGCTGAACGACACGGTGATGCTGCTGTCGGGCGCGGTGCCTGCGGCCGCGCTCGCACTCATCGTCCAGGGGGCGTTCGAGATCGGCGAGCGGCGGTTCGGATGGATGGCGCGGGTGCAGGGAGGGGGGCGTACATGAGGTCAACGGCGGTGACCTCGCTGGCGTTATCCAACCCGGGAGGAGAGGCCGGTGCGCCTGCCAAATGCGGAGAAGGCGGAAATTTCCGAACGAAAGATCGTTCGCTATCTGCTGTCGCCGACGCACCCGACGGGCGGAAGCAAAGCTGCCTTCTTCGGCAAACATGGATTCAAAGTCACAGCTTGGCGGGCGCTGGCTGAGGCATTGCGCAGACACGCGATCGACAACGATGTCGCACAGGCCACCCAGACTCTGTACGGGATGCGCTACGTCATCGATGCAGTGCTTCTAGCGCCAGACGGCTTACGCTTGAACGTGCGCAGCGTATGGTTTATAAGGCGAAGAGAGTCGGTGCCCCGGTTCGCAACCGCGCATCCGCTCAAAAGGGAATCGACGTGATTCGTGAATTGGACGTCGTAGTTCTTGATCGCGACTTGCCGGAGCATGGCCTCGTGCGAGGCGACGTCGGCACGGTCGTGCTGGTCCACGGGGACGGCGAGGGCTATGAGCTCGAGTTTACTGCGCTGGATGGAGAGACGGTCGCGGTCCTGACGCTCTCCGCCCAGGAGGTTCGCGAGATTCGTCAGGGCGAAATCGCGCACGTGCGTGACGTCGCCCGCGCGGTTTGAGAAGTTGACGCCGAATAAATGTAATCGGTAGTCGCAGGCCGGCAAGCCGCCGCGCTGTCGTATCATGCGGGCTTTTCCGGGCGCCGAACCGGCGGCCGGAACACAAATCACGGGGGTAGCGGTCGATGCGGATCGGCGTTCCTGCCGAGACCCGTCCGGGCGAGACGCGCGTTGCGGCGACGCCCGAGACGGTCAAGAAGCTGGCGGCCAAGAACGAAGTCCGCGTCCAGTCCGGAGCGGGCGCGGGCTCGAGCATTCCCGACCGGGAGTACGAGGCGGCAGGAGCGAAGATCGTCGGCGCCGCGGCCGAGGCCTGCGACGCCGATATTGTTCTCAAAGTGCGCGCGCCGCAGGAATCGGAGCTCGCGCTGCTCAAGTCCGGCTCGATCCTGATCGGGCTGCTCGATCCGTTCCACGCGGCGGGCATCGAGGCGCTCGCCAGGAGTGGCGTCACCGGCTTCGCCATGGAATGGCTGCCGCGCATCTCGCGCGCGCAGTCGATGGACGTGCTCTCCTCCCAGGCGAACATCGCCGGCTACAAGGCGGTGGTGCTCGCCGCCGCCGAGATCGGGCGCTTTTTCCCCATGCTGATGACCGCGGCGGGAACGGTGAAGGCGGCGCGGGTGCTGGTGCTCGGCGCGGGCGTCGCAGGCCTGCAGGCGATCGCCACCGCCAAGCGCCTCGGCGCGGTGATCGAGGCCTCCGACGTGCGTCCCGCGGTGAAGGAGCAGGTCGAGTCGCTCGGCGCGAAATTCCTCGACGTCCCCTATCTTACCGATGAGGAGCGCAGTATCGCTCAAGGCGCGGGCGGCTACGCGCGGCCGATGCCGGCGGACTGGATGCGCCGCCAGGCCGAGGCGGTGCACCAGCGCGCGCTGCAGTCCGACGTCGTCGTCACCACCGCGCTCATCCCCGGGCGGCCGGCGCCCAAGCTCATCCGCGAGGCGACCGTGCAGGCGATGAAGCCCGGCTCGGTGATCGTGGACCTCGCGGTGGAGCAGGGCGGCAACGTTGAGGGCATCGAGCGCGGGAAAATCGTCGTCAGGCACGCCGTGAAGCTGGTGGGCCTCGAGAACCTCCCGGCGAGCGTGCCGACCGACGCCTCGGCGCTTTACGCGAGGAACCTCTACAACTTTCTCACGCTGATGCTCGACGCCAAGACGGGCGAATTCAAGCTCGATCGCGGCGACGAGATCATCGCCGGGACGCTCGCCTGCATCGGCGGCGAATCGATCAGGAAAGGCTGACCATGGGCGGAACCGTAGACCCCACCGTCATCAACCTCGTGGTGTTCGTGCTGGCGGTGTTCGTCGGCTACCACGTGATCTGGAACGTGACCCCGGCGCTGCACACGCCGCTGATGAGCCTCACCAACGCGATCTCCAGCGTGATCATCGTCGGCGCGATCCTGGCCGCGGCGCCTGCCGAGACCGACTTCGGCACCGTGCTCGGCGTGATCGCGGTGGCGCTCGCCTCGGTGAACGTGGCCGGCGGCTTCCTGGTCACGCAGCGCATGCTCGAGATGTTCAGGAAGAAGAAATGAGCGCGAACCAGCTCACGCTGTGGTACCTGGTCGCCTCGGTCTGCTTCATCCTGGCGCTGAAAGGCCTTTCGGCGCCGACCAGCGCGCGCCGCGGCAACGTGCTCGGCATGGCCGGGATGGCGCTGGCGGTCGTCTTCACGGTGGCGCTGATCTGGAATGGCCGCCTCGACTTGATCGTGCTGGCCATGCTCGTCGGCGGCACGCTCGGCGCGCTGGTCGCGCGGCGGGTGCAGATGACGCAGATGCCCGAGCTGGTCGCCGCGATGCACTCGCTGGTCGGCATGGCGGCGGTGCTGATCGCGATCGGCGCGGTCAACAATCCGGCGGCGTTCGGCGTTGCGGACCCGCTGCCGAGGGGCAACAAGCTCGAGCTGTTCATCGGCACCTTCGTCGGCGCGATCACGTTCTCCGGCTCGGTGATCGCCTTCGGCAAGCTCGCCGGGCTGGGCAAGCGTTTCCGCCTCTTTTCCTCCGCGCCGGTGGTGTTTCCGGGGCAGCACTGGCTGAACCTCGCGCTCGGGCTGGCGATGATCGGCTTCGGCACGGCATTCTTCCTCGCCGCGGACAAGGCGTGGACGCCGTTCGCGTTGATGACCGCGATCGCGTTCGCGCTCGGGGTGCTGATCATCATCCCGATCGGCGGCGCCGACATGCCGGTGGTGATCAGCATGCTCAACAGCTACTCGGGCTGGGCGGCGGCGGGCATCGGCTTCTCGCTCAACAACTCGATGCTGATCATCGCCGGGTCGCTGGTCGGCTCCTCGGGCGCGATCCTTTCCTACATCATGTGCAAGGCGATGAACCGCTCCTTCATCTCGGTGATCCTGGGCGGGTTCGGCGCGGCCGAAGGCGCGGCGGCGGCGGGGGCGGAGAGCAAGACGGTGCGCTCGGGCTCTGCCGACGACGCCGCGTTCCTGATGGCGAACGCGGAATCGGTGATCATCGTGCCGGGCTACGGCCTCGCGGTGGCGCGGGCGCAGCACGCGGTGAAAGAGATGGCCGGGAAGCTGCAAGCGAAGGGCGTGAGCGTGAAGTACGCCGTCCACCCGGTCGCCGGCCGCATGCCCGGGCACATGAACGTGCTGCTGGCGGAAGCCGAGGTGCCTTACGACCAGGTGTTCGAGATGGAGGACATCAACGGCGAGTTCGGCACCACCGACGTGGCGCTGGTGCTCGGCGCGAACGACGTGGTGAACCCGCTCGCCTACGAAAAAGGCAGCGCGATCTACGGCATGCCGATCCTCGACGTGGTGAAGGCGCGCAGCGTGCTCGTCAACAAGCGCAGCATGGCCGCGGGCTACGCCGGGCTCGACAACCCGCTTTTCTACATGGACAAGACCATGATGGTGTTCGGCGACGCCAAGAAGACCGTGGAGGAGATCGTGAAGGCGCTGGACTGATGGGATCGCGCGAAAGGATCCTCGCGAAAATCCGGCGGCGGCAGGGACACGCCGGCGCGGCGCCCTCCAACGCCGAGCTTGAGGATGTGCGCACCTACCTGCGCGCGCATCCGCGCGGGCCGCTGCCCGCGGTGAATGGCGACCTCGCTGCGCGCTTCGGCGCGAATGCCGAGGCGGCGGCGTGCACCTGTGAGCGGGTCGCCGCCGAGCGCGAGGTGCCTGCGGCCGTGGCGCGCTATCTGGAGGCGCATGGATTGCCCGGGAAAGGATGCGTGTGGCCGGCGCTCGCGCGCCTGGACTGGCGCTCGGTGGGGCTTGCGCTCGAAGCGCGCGCGGCGAACGGTGAGGACGCGATCGGCGTGACAGGCGCGTTCTGCGCGCTCGCCGAGACCGGGACGCTGATGCTGGTCTCGGGCGCAGACACGCCCGCGAGCGTGAGCCTGCTCCCGGAGACGCACGTCGCGCTCGTGCCGGTGGCGCGAATCGTCGCGCACATGGAGGACGGCTGGGAGCTGGCGCGCGCCGAGCTTGGGCAGCTGCCGCGCGCGGTCAATTTCATTTCCGGCCCTTCGCGCACCGCGGACATCGAGCAGACGCTGATCCTCGGT
>Ga0209641_10003072_pt1 | contig 14066 bp, 14 predicted proteins | sample RifCSP16_1_FD_184022 | JGI IMG/M metagenome (GOLD analysis project Ga0209641, IMG submission 184022) | Soil microbial communities from Rifle, Colorado - Rifle CSP2_sed 16_1 (SPAdes) (version 2) | ecosystem: Environmental > Terrestrial > Deep subsurface > Rock core/Sediment | place: Rifle...
CCTCCGACGTGTCATCGCATGCCGAGAATCTCGCGGGCGATGACCATGCGCTGCACCTCGGAGGTTCCCTCGCCGATCTCGCAGAGCTTGACGTCGCGGAAGATGCGCTCGACGGGGAATTCCCGCATGTAACCGGCGCCGCCGTGGAGCTGGACGGCCCGGGTGGCCGCGCGCATGCCCACCTCGGAGGCGAACACCTTGGCCATGGAGGCGGCGTGCCGCGCGGGCTGTCCCCGGTCTTTCAGATAGGCGGCTCGGAGCGTCAGGAGGCGCGCGGCCTCGATATCAGTCGCCATCTCCGCCAGCATCCCCTGGATCCCGTCGAACTCGGCCAGCGTCTTCCCGAAGGCCGTCCGCTGCTTCACATATGCCAGCGAGGCGTCCAGCGCCCCCTGGGCGAGCCCCACGCCCATCGCCGCCATGGCGATGCGGCCGCCCTCGAGGACCTGGAGGGTGTTCACGAACCCCAGGTTGAGCTCCCCCAGCAGGTTCTCCGCCGGGACGCGCGCGCCGTCGAAGACCAGCTCTGAGGTGTCGGATGCGTGAAGTCCCAGCTTCGCGTAGCGCTGGCCGGGACTGAACCCCGGCATTCCCTTTTCCAGAATGAACGCGGAGATCCCCTTGGCGCCCCGCGCGGGATCGGTCAGCGCCATGACCACCGCGATCTGTCCCACGCTGCCGTTGGTGATGAAGGCCTTCGTCCCGTTCAGGACGAAGTGCTCGCCCTGGCGGACGGCCGTGGACTTCATCGCCGCCGCGTCGGAGCCCGAGCCGGGCTCCGTGAGGCCCCACGCGCCGATCGCCTCGCCCCGGGCCAGGCGCCCCAGGTACTTTCCCTTCTGGACCTTCGTCCCGAACAGGTTGATGTGGTTGGTGCAGAGGGAGTTGTGGGCCCACATCGTGATCCCCACCGAGCCATCCACCCGGTTGAGCTCCTCGACGATGAGGGCGTAGGAGACGTAATCCAGCCCCGCGCCGCCGTACTCGGGAGGGACGAGCACCCCCATGAACCCGAGCTCGCCCAGCTTCTTGACGATCGCGTGCGGGAACTCCCCGGTCTCGTCGTGCCGGGCCGCCACGGGCGCGATCTCGCCCAGGGCGAACTCCCGGGCGACCTTGCGGATCTCCTGCTGCTCGGCCGTCAGGTCGAAGTTCATAGATCCCAACCCCCCTCACCTTTATCCTCTCCCCCAACGGGGAGAGGGCAGGGTGAGGGGGATTCCCTCCTCACGCCGCCGTTCTTATGTGGTCGCGGACGAAGCGAACGATCTCCTGGGTGGACGTCCCCGGTGTGAACAGCTCCTTGACGCCCATCGCCTTGAGCGCCGCGATGTCCTCGGGGGGGATGATCCCCCCGCCGAACACCACGATATCCTCGGCGCCCTTCTCCTTGAGCAGCTCCAGCACCCGCTTGAAGAGGTAGTTGTGGGCGCCCGAGAGCACGCTGAGCCCCACGGCGTCCACGTCCTCCTGGATCGCGGTGGCCACCACCTGCTCGGGCGTCTGGTGGAGGCCCGTGTAGATCACCTCGAACCCGCCATCCCGCAGGGCCCGGGCCACGATCTTCGCGCCCCGATCGTGCCCATCCAACCCCGGCTTCGCCACCAGCACGCGTACCTTACGCTCGGTCATGTGCGCTCACCTCAGCACCGCGCGGATGCGCTCCCCGTTCATCCCGATCTGCTGCGTGTCGCCCGGCACCAGCTTCCAGTCGAAGCCCTTGCCGTCGTTGGTGAAGCGCGGGATGACGTGGAAGTGAAAGTGCGGCACGGACTGGAAGGCGGCCCCCCCGTTGGCCTGGAGGATGTTGACCCCGTCGGCCTGCACCGCCCCCTTGACCGCGTTGGCCACTTTCTTCACCGCCGCGATGACGGCCTGGAGGTCCAGCACCTCCACCTCGAAGATCGTGGCAGCGTGGCTCTTGGTGATCACCAGGCAGTGGCCCGGGTTCAGGGGGTTTCTGTCCATGAAGGCCAGGGCCTTCGAGTCCTCGTAGATCTTGAACGAGGGAATCTGCCCGTCCCGGATCTTGCAGAAGACGCAGTCCGCCATGCCCACCTCCTAGCGATGATCGTTCGCTCATGTGCGCCGTGACGAGAACCGAGCAGCCCAAGGCCCGAGGGAGGAGGCGGCCGGAGGCGTACGCGGTTGTACGTTGAGGACCGCCGACGACCGAGAACGCCGGGATGCGACGGTTATCGGCATGGCGCCTAGTAGATGATGGGTTCCCGGTAAAGGCCGAACGCCTGGCGATAGACGTCCGAGATCTCGCCGAGGCTCGCGTTGTCCTTGACGGCGTCGATGAGCACCGGCATCAGGTTCTGGCCGTTCCGGCACGCTTCGGCGACCTGCTTCAGGCGCCGCTCCACCTTGGATTGGTCCCGCGACGCCTTCAGGCGCTTCACCTTGTCGATCTGCTCGAGCTCCACGGTCTCGTCGATCCGGAGGTAGTTGATCGGTTTCTCCTCGGCCATGACGTACTTGTTGACTCCCACGACCGTCCTGTCACCTCGGTCCTCCATGAGCTGGTACCGGTAGGCGGCGTCGGCAATCTCGCGCTGCGGATAGCCCAGATCGATGGCGCGGACGATCCCGCCCAGCTCGTCGATCTTCCGGATGTAGGCCCACGCCGCCTCCTCCATCCGATCGGTCAGCGTCTCCAGGTAGTACGAGCCGCCCAGCGGGTCGATGGTGAGGGGGACCCCGGTCTCCTCGGCGATGATCTGCTGGGTGCGGAGGGCGACCGTCACCGCCTCCTCCGTGGGCAGCGCCCAGGTCTCGTCGTAGGAATTGGTGTGGAGCGACTGCGCGCCCCCCAGCACGGCGGCCAGGGCCTGGAGGGCCACCCGGGCGATGTTGTTCAGGGGCTGCTGGGCGGTGGCCGAGACGCCGGCGGTCTGGGTGTGGGTGCGGAGGCGCATGGATTCGGGGCGCCGGGCGCCGAAGCGCTCCCGCATCACGGTCGCCCAGATGCGGCGCGCGGCCCGCAGCTTGGCGATCTCCTCGAAGAAGTCGCTGTGGATGTCGAAGAAGAAGGAGAGACGGGGCGCGAAGGCGTCCACGTCGAGACCGCGGTTCACGGCGGCCTGGACGTAGCCGATGCCGTCGGCCAGCGTGAAGGCCAGCTCCTGCACGGCGGTGCTGCCGGCCTCCCGGATGTGGTAGCCGGAAATGGAGACCGGGTTGAACTTCGGGACGTGCTTGGCGGTGAACTCGATCATGTCCACCACGATGCGCACCGCCGGCTCGGGGGGGCAGATCCACTCCTTCTGGGCGATGAACTCCTTGAGCATGTCGTTCTGCATGGTCCCGCCGACCTTGTCCCAGCTGACGCCCTGCCTGTCGGCGACGGCCAGGTACATGGCCAGGGCGACCGACGCCGTGCAGTTGATGGTCATCGAGGTCGTGACCTCGCCGAGCGGAATCCCCTCGAAGAGCCGCTCCATGTCCGCGAGCGTCGAGACGGCCACGCCCTCCTTGCCGACCTCCCCCCGGGCGCGCGGATGGTCGGCGTCGTACCCCATGAGGGCGGGCATGTCGAAGGCCGTGGAGAGCCCGGTCTGCCCCTGCTCGAGGAGGTACTTGAAGCGGGCGTTGGTGTCTTCGGGCCGGCCGAACCCGGCGAACATGCGCATGGTCCAGAGCCGCCCGCGGTACATCGTGGGATAAACTCCCCGGGTGAACGGGTACTCGCCGGGGACACCCAGCTTCGCCTCGTAGTCGAACCCCGGGAGGTCGGCGGGCGTGTAGAGCGGCTTGACGGGAAGGCCCGAGAGGGTCTCGTAGGGCGCCGGTCGCTCGGACGAGCCCTTCATCCCGGCGCGCTCGCTCTTCTCACTGTCGTCCATGACTCCCATCCCTCACCGCGCCCCGAGGACATGGCGGGCGATGATCAGCTTCTGAATCTGCGACGTCCCCTCGTAGATCTGGGTGATCTTGGCGTCCCGGAAGTAGCGCTCGACCTGGTACTCCTTGATGTACCCGTAGCCGCCGTGGACCTGGATCGCGTCGGTGGTGGCCTTCATGGCCATCTCGGACGCGAACAGCTTGGCCATGGAGGCCTCGGGACCGAACGGCCGGCCGGCGTCCTTCAACGCCGCGGCCCGCCAGATCAGGAGACGCGCCGCCTCGATGGCCGTCGCCATATCCGCCAGCATCCACTGCACCATCTGGTGCTGGGCGATGGGAACCCCGAAGGACTTGCGCTCCTTGGCGTACGCCACGGAGAGGTCGAAGGCTCCGGCGGCGATCCCCAGCGCCTGCGCCGCGATGCCGATGCGCCCCCCGTCGAGGGTGCCCATGGCGATCTTGAAGCCCATCCCCTCCTCGCCCAGGCGGTTGGCCGCCCGCACGCGGCACTCCTCGAAAACAAACTCCGCCGTGTCCGAGGCGCGGATGCCCAGCTTGTCCTCGACCTTGGGCACGAGAAAGCCCGGCGTGCCCCTCTCGATCAGGAAAGCCGAGATGCCGCGGTGCGCCTTCGCCGGGTCGGTCTGGGCGAACACGAGCGCCACGGCGGCCTCGCGGCCGTTGGTGACGAAGACCTTCCGGCCGTTCAGCACGTACCCGTCGCCGTCGCGGACCGCCAGCGTATGCTGGTTGGTGGCGTCCGACCCTGCCTGAGGTTCCGTCAATGCAAAACACCCAATCTGCTGGCCGCTGGCGAAGGGGGCGAGGAATTTCTTCCGCTGCTCGTCGGTCCCGTACTTGAGGATCGGATCGCAGTAGAGCGAGTTGTTGACGGACATGATCACCGCGTGCGAGGCGCACGCCTTGGCGATCTCCTCCAGCGCGAGCACGTACGCGACGGTATCGGCCCCGCTCCCCCCGTACGCCTCGGGCACGGCGATGCCCATGAGCCCCAGCTCTCCCATGCGCTTGACGGTCTCGTGGGGGAAGCGCGCCTCCGCGTCGAGCAGGGCGGCGACGGGCTTCACCTCTTTTTCGGCGAACTCCCGCGCCAGGGCCTGGATCATCTGCTGCTCTTCGCTCAGCTCAATCTGCATCTACTTCTCCAGGAGACGCTTGAATTCCTGCGTGAGGAGGGGGGCCACCTCGAAGAGGTCGCCGACGATCCCGAAGTCGGCGACCTTGAAGATCGGCGCCTCCGGATCCTTGTTGACGGCCACGATGATCTTGGAGGTCCGCATCCCGGCCAGATGCTGGATCGCGCCCGAGATCCCGAAGCCCAGGTAGAGCTTGGGGGAGATGGTGCGGCCGGTCTGGCCGATCTGGAAACGGTGGGGACGCCAGCCGGCGTCCACCGCCGCCCGCGAGGCGCCCACCGCGGCGCCGACCACCTTCGCCAGCTCCTCGAGAATCGCAAAGTTCTCCGGACCCTTCATGCCGCGCCCGCCCGACACGACGATGTCGGCCTCGGCCAGCTCGGGCAGTCCCGTGGAGGCCTCCTCCTTCCGCTCCGCCAGTGTCATCGTCCCCTGCGGAATGGCCACCGCGGGACGCTCGACCTGGGGCGTCGCTCCGGTCTTCGGATCCTCGAGCCGGAAGACGTTGGGCCTGAGCGTCGCGAGCCACGGCGGTTTGCTCCAGGTGACCTTCGACAGGAGCTTGCCCGCGTAGACGGGCCGCGTGGCGACGAGTTTGCCGTCCTGGAGGGAAAACGCCACCGAGTCCGCAGACAGGCCGACGCCGATGCGGGCGGCCAGCCGCGCGAGCAGCTCCCTCTGGCGCGCCGTCACCGCCCCGAAAATCGCCTGCACCCCATGCTGGGTCGCCAGCTCCGCCAGCGCAGGTGTCCAGACCTCGCCGCGGTAGGGGGCCAGGGCGGGGTTTTCCAGGAGCCACACCCGGGCGGCCCCCCACTCCGCCAGCTGCTTCAGACCCTCGTCGGTGGCCTTGTCGGTGAGCCACACCGCTTCCGCCTGGCCGCCCAGCTGCCGCGCCAGGCGCGCGGCCTCGCCGAGCACCTCCCCCGTGACCTTCTTCGGGCGCCCGGCTCGATCATCTTCGACGATGCACCAGAACGCGCTCGCCATCGCTCTCTCCCCCTGCCCTCTAGATCGCCTTGGCGTCTTCTCTGAGCGATCGGACGAGTTCCTTCACGGCCTCGGCCGGTTCTCCCGGAATAATTCGCCCCGGGGGGCGCGGCGGCAGCGCCTCCAGCGCGACCACGAGGAGCTGGGCGCCGTCGGCCGCCAGGCCGAGATCGGCCGCCTTCACGTCTTTGATCTCCTTCTTCTTGGCCCCCATGATGCCCTTCAGGGTCGGGTAGCGCGGCTCGTTGAGCCCCTTCTGGGCGGAGAGCACGCACGGGAGCGGGATGGTGAAGATCTCGAGCGCTCCCTCCACCTGACGTCCGGCGCGCACGGACTTGCCGTCCTCCGAGATGGTCTCCTCCATGATCCAGGACGCGCAGGGCCACCCGAGCACCTCGGCCACCTGGGCCGACATCGCCCCCATATCGTCGTCGATGGCCTGGCGGCCGAAGAGCACCAGCGGCGGCGCTTCCTGCTTGATCACCGCCGCCAGGGCCCGGGCCACGGTGAGGCTGTCGGCGTTCTCCCACGCGGGGTCCGAGAGGTGCAGCGCGCGGTCGGCCCCCATGGCCAGGCAGGAGCGCAGGGCTTCCTTGGCCCGCTCGGGACCCACCGTGACGGCGACGACCTCCCCCTGCCCCTGCTTCTCCTTGATGCGGAGCGCCTCCTCTAGGGCGTACTCATCGTAGGGCGAGACGATCCACGTGATGCCGGCGGTGTCGATCCCCTTCGGGTCCGCGCCGATCTTCACCTGCGTCGCGGTGTCCGGCACCTGCTTGACCGGGACGAGGATCTTCATGGCCTGACTCCTTCGTACGTGAGCTCCCGCGAGATCGAGAAGCGATCGCCGGGAATGAAGACGCGGTCGTACACGATGGGGGCGCCGGCCGCCGCCCACGAGATCCGCTCGGAGCGGAAGGCCGGAATTCCGGGCCGGCAGCCCAGCTCGCGGGCCTCCCGGCTCCGAAGGGTGACGGCGAACACCGTTTCGTGGGCTCGGGTGATTTCGATGCCAAGCTTGAAGCTGAGCGCGCTCCGCAGCGGGGTGACGGCCAGATCCGCCTTCGCCACCTCCTCGCCGATGCCGGCGGGGAGAAAGGAGCGCTGGTAGCTCATCGGATGCCCCTTCACAAGGCGAAGCCGATCCAGAACGAACACCGCCTCGCCGCGGCCAAGCCGGAGCCCCTGAGCCACCCGGCGGTCGGGCTGCCTGAACTCGCTCGCCAGGAAGCGGGTCTCGACGGCCTCGCCCTTCGCGGACAGGTCGCCCGCGAAGGTCCGGAGGTGGAGGATGTCGTAGTCGATGGAGGGGGACGCGACGAAGGTGCCGAGGCCGTGGTGGCGGACGATGAGCCCGTCCCGCTCGAGGAGCTCGAGCGCCTGCCTGAGGGTCATCAGGGTGACGCCGAACTCGCGCGCCAGCGCGCGCTGGTTGTCGAGGCGGGCGCCCGCGCTCAGCGCGCCGCCGCGAATCCGCTCGCGCAGGGTCTCGGCGATCTGAAGGTAGCGGGGGACGCGCCCGTTGACTCTCGCCATAGTGTTCTAGAACTCTGCTTCCCGCAGGAGAGCGCTCATCACCATGAGCGGAATCTCGTTGACGGGACAGGAACTTACAGCGGACAACCAGGGGTATTCTACTTTGCGGCGGGCGGGGGTGTCAAACACGCTAGACAACACGCTGAGGGCTGGGCCAGAAGCGACGGGAAGATAAGAAGCGCCGCCTTGCAGATCGCGGCAGAGCGCGGCGGGAGACGCAACCCGGGCGCTCTCCATGCGGCAAGGCATCCGCTGGAGCCTTGACAAGGCTAGCTATTTGTATGAAAATATACACGTAATTGTCTAAATTCATACAATACCTTGTAATGGCACAGTATAGGTTAGACAAACAAGGCCTCTGGACCATCCTGGAAGGATGGGACGCCTACCTTCCGCGTCGGGTGCATGTTGTGGCCTGTGGAGGAACGGCTCTGACCATTCAGGATCTCAAGGAGTCCACCAAGGACGTGGATTTCCTGGTACCGGAGGATGAGGCTTATATTGCCTTGATCCAGACAATTAAGAGGCTGGGTTACCGGCAAGCCACCGGCAGCGGATGGGCGAGAGATGATGGGTACATCTTCGACCTCTTTGCCGGGAAGACGATCTTTGTCACGGAGCTCCTTGAATCGCCGCTGGAGGAAGGCAACCACATCCCCATCAAGGCGTTCAAGAAGCTTTCTGTTAGCGCGCTGAACGACTATGACTTGATCATCTCAAAGATGTTCCGGGGAAGCGCGGTGGACATGGAAGACTGCTTGACCTTAATCCGCGCTAGAGGCAAAGCTTTCAACCTCAAGCGACTGGAAGAGAGGTACAGGGAGACGTCCGAGTACAACATAGCCCCGGAAAGGATGATAGGAAATCTCGATGCAATGCTCGACCGTCTTGGGAGAAGAGGATGAAGCCTAACGACTCGGGACTACTGGCTGCCTTAAGCCTATTTGGGTATCCGCTCTTTCAGGCGCAGGTCGATCCCAACGACCTACTCGCCTCCATGGCCCAGAGCGCGGATACCAGATTGCTCGAAGGCTTCCCAGTCGTTCTTGCCAACGCCCTCAGCGGCGGGGAGCCGAAGGTGGACCTAGCCAAGGCGGAAGCGCAACTGGGGGCCCTTGAGGAGCGAAAGCGTTTCAGGCAACTCGCGATGCTCTCTTTCTACCTCTTCGATCTCTATGGGCTTGGAGAACTCCGGCAGAGAGCCCAGGGCCAGCAGCTCCTCAAAGACGACGAGGGTCTCAAGAAGCGGCTGGTCGAGAACCGGCCGCTTAAGCTCCACGGCGACCGCGAGCTGGACCCTGAGAGGCTCAAGAGAACCTTCCTGGACTATGTGGTCAGGGCCAGGGAAGGCCGCTCCGGCGAAGAGAAGGCACGGCTGGGCGACGAGTTCCGTCGCGAGTTCTACCTATCGCTTCTATTTTCCCCTCGCCAAAAGGATCTGCTCTACAAGAAGCTGCGCGGAGAGCCGATGACTAAGACGGAGAGGGAGTACTTCTCACGAGTCGTCAAGAAAAAGCTGATGGCCCTGGCCGACCCGGATCTCTATCGGCTGGCGCAGAAGGCTCTCCAGGCATCATGAACCGTTGCCTTTGAGAAATTGCAACGAAAGATCGTTGAGTGGCGGCGGTATGGTCCATGGAGTGACCCGACGACACTAGGGATTGGAAGTCGGTCGTGAATTGATTGGCGAGGGAATGTCCATTCCTCCCGACCGCGAAATCCTGCTGAAGCTCGTGCAGGTGGAGTATGAGCTGTTGAAAGGACTTCAGGAGCTAAGTAAACAGCTGACCACCTTGGTGTTCGCCCTTAGCCTCAAGGGACTACTGACCCCTGAGGAGCTGAGTTCGGCGGAGAGGGAGTGGGGCGCGGGACTGGAGGTAGAGAAAGCACTCAACCGTGAAGTGGGACAAGCCTTCCAGGGACTACGCCAGATCGAAGAAGAACTCCGCGAACTCGGACGCGCACTACGATCTCGTCTTGAAGAGGCAGGGTGACGGTCATCGAGGGCGGTGATGAGGGCTTCCAGGGACAAAGCTGCTACGTTCACGGCCGCACAATCGAAGAGGTGGCCATTGGGGGGTTTCACCTGGAAACCGTTGGGCTATCTGTGGCTGCCGCCGCGCTTGGTCGCGTCAAATGATGATGTCCCCATTTTCTCCCCGTTTCCCTGCATTCCGACCCACGGACAATGCAACCCACTGACTTCTTGGGTCCTTACCTTCTAAACAGCCTAGTCTCTCTAGCCAGATCGTCACTTTTTTTCTTGAATAGGCTCTTGACCAATCCTAACCTGTTCCCAGCGATGCCTAAGCTCAAATGTAAGGAGGAAGAACAATGGCGGTCGATATGAAGGATGGCGTCGAGGGAAAAAGGTGTTCGAAATGTCGGGAATGGAAAGTGCTTACGGACTTCTACACGGACCCCAGCCACGGGAAGAGCCAGGGTGGAACACATTGCCAATGCAAGGTCTGCCAGCGGGAGGATCACAAGGCGCGTTACAGAGCCAGGACCCGCTGACCTGACTCGATAGACGATCTTCCATTTTCTTCCCGTCTCCCGATCTTCCCCCACGCCCCGACCCACGGACTGCCAATCCGAACCCTCACGGTAACTGATTGAATCTCAAGAGTTGGTCGGATCGTCGCGCGGGTCTCGCGCGGTTTTCCTAGTGACGCCAAACACGCTATACTGTGCGGGCCGGCATGCTCAGAGTCGAGGATCTCCACGTTTTCTACGGCGATATCCAGGCCCTTTGGGGCGTTTCCTTCGAGGTCCGCGACCGGGAGATCGTGACGCTGGTCGGCTCCAACGGGGCCGGCAAGACCACCACCCTCCGGACGATCTCCGGGGTGCTGCGTGCGGCTCGAGGGACGATCACCCTGGACGGCACGCCGATCGACCGGCTCCTCCCTCACGCCATCGTGGCGCGTGGAATCGGCCACATCCCGGAGGGGCGCCGCCTCTGGCCCGGGATGACGGTGCTGGAAAATCTCGAGCTGGGCGCCTACCCGCGCGAGGCCCGCCCGAGGCGCCGGGAGAGCCAGGAGTGGGTGTTCTCCCTCTTCCCGCTGCTCGCGGAACGGAAGACGCAGCTGACCGGCACGCTCTCGGGGGGCGAGCAGCAGATGTTGGCCATCGGCCGGGCCCTCATGGCGCGGCCGAAGGTCTTGATGCTGGACGAGCCGTCACTGGGGCTGGCCCCACGCCTGGTCGCCGAGCTCTTCCGCATCGTCGGCGAGATCAACAGCCAGGGGGTGACCGTCCTCCTGGTGGAGCAGAACGTGCATCAGGCCCTGGAGATCGCCCACCGCGCATACGTCCTGGAAACGGGCCGCATCGTGAAGGAAGGCGCGGCCCGCGACCTCCTGAACGACCCCGCCATCAAAGAAGCCTACCTCGGCCTCTAGCCCCGAAATGCCCGACACCGCCCGGACCCTGAGGGCGGCCGACGGCGCCGGCCTTGCCTACCGGCTCTGGCGGCCGGGCCCGCCGCGCCAGGTCCTCGTGCTGCTTCACGGTCTCGCCAGCAACATGACCCGGTGGTCGGAGTTCGTGGCCCGGACGACTTTGAGGGATTCCTGGGACCTCCTGCGGGTCGATCTCCGCGGCCAGGGTCTGTCCGTTCACCGCGGGCGCATCGGCATGGCCGAATGGTGCGGCGATCTTGCGGCCATCCTCGACGCCGAGGGCTATGCGCGCGCTGTCGTGGCAGGGCACTGCCTCGGCGCGAACATCGCCGTGGAATTCGCGGCCCGCTATCCCGGGAGGACCTCGGGGCTGGTTCTGATCGAGCCCATGCTGCGCGAGGGGTTGACCGGCTCCATGCGGCAGATCGCCCGGCTCCGGCCGCTGTTCCGGCCGGCGGTCTTACTCATCCGCGCGCTGAACGCGCTGGGAATCCATCGCCGGCGGCTCCAGCCGCTCGACCTCGAGGAACTCGATCGGGAGACCCGCGCGGCAATCTCGGCGGGGGGACGGGAGGACGCCCTGCTGGAGTGGTACGCGTCTCCCTGGCTGGACCTGCGCACCACACCGAGCGGAGCGTACTTGCAGGCGCTGATCGCCGTGGGCGGCCGGCTCCCCGATCTGTCGGCCATCAGGACCCCGGTCCTGGCACTCCTGTCTACCGGGAGCACCTTCAGCGATCCGATGATCACCGAACGACTGCTGGCAAGGTTCCCGGACTGCCAAGTGGTCAGGCTGGACGCCCGGCACTGGATCCCCACCGAGCAGCCGGACGCGATGCGCCGGGCGATCGAGGATTGGTGCGGTGGGGCTACTTCTCGTGGGCGAGCTTCTGTGAAAACTCGATGAGGGTTTCCAGCTTCTGCTGGGCGGCACCGGAGTCGATCGAATGGGCGGCCAGGCCCACCCCTTCCTTCAGGTCCCGCACCCTCCCGCCTACTACCAGCGCGGCGGCGGCGTTCATCAGGACGATGTCCCGCTTCGGCCCGTCGCCGCCGCCGAGGATGTGCCGGATGATCTGAGCGTTCTCGGCCCGGTCGCCGCCCTGGAGGTCGCCGATCGCCGCCCGCGTCATCCCGAAGTCCTCCGGGCGCACCCGGAAGCTCCTCACCACGCCCTCGCGGACCTCGGAGATCTGGCTCTCCCCCGTGTTCGAGATCTCGTCCAGGCCGTCGGCGCCGTGGACGACGAAGGCACGAATGGTGCCCAGCTCCGCCAGGACGCGAGCCAGCGGCTCAGTGAGGGTGGGTGAATAGACCCCGATGACCTGGGCGTTGGCGCCCGCCGGGTTGGTGAGCGGGCCGAGCATGTTGAAGACCGTGCGGATCCCCATCTCCCGCCGCGCCGCCATCACGTGCTTCATCGCCGTGTGGAGGAGCGGCGCGTAGAGGAACCCGATCCCGACCTCGTCAACGCAGCGCGCCACCTTGGCGGGCGGCAGCTCGAGGTTGATCCCGAGCGTCTCCACCACGTCGGCGGAGCCGCACAGGGAGGAGACCGAACGGTTGCCGTGCTTGGCCACCTTCAGCCCCGCCCCCGCGACCACGAAGGCCGTCGCCGTCGAGACGTTGAACGTCCCCGCCGCGTCCCCGCCGGTGCCGCAGGTGTCGATCAGCATCTCGCGGTCCGTCCCGGTGAGGGCGGCCACTTCCTCGCCGTGGGTCTTCACCCGGACCGCCTTCTGGCGCATGACCTGGGCGAAGCCGATCAGCTCTTCGACGGTCTCCCCCTTCATCCGGAGCGCCGTGAGGAAGGCGGCGATCTGGGCGTTGGTCGCGGCCCCGGACATGATCGCTTCCATGGCCGCCGCCGCCTCGATGCGGCTCAGGTCCTTCTTGTCCATCAGCGCCCGCAGCGCTTCCGTAATGATCGGGCTCGTCATGCCGCCGTTCCCCCTTCAGCGCGGCGGGCGCCGAACGCGGCGACCGCTGCGAGAATCTCCTCGAACTGGACAGGCTTCGAGAGTACCGCATCTATCCCCTTGCCGCGAAGCTCGTCGGGCGAAAGCTCGACGCCCCATCCGGTGACCAGCAGCACCGGCACCGAGGGGACCTGATCCTTCACGGCCCGAGCCACCTGCCAGCCGTTGACGCCGGGCATGGCGAGGTCGGTGAAGACGATGTCAAACGGCTCGGCCTTGAAGCGCCGGATGGCCTCGGCGCCGTCGGCGACGAGGACCGCCGAATGCCCCCCGGCGGCGAGGACGTCCCCCAGCACCTCCAGCACCGGCTGCTCGTCGTCCACCACCAGGCAGCGGAGCGGCGCCACGGGCTCGAGCGCCGCCGGGCGCGGGGGCTCCGCCTCGACCGTGCTCACCGGGAACGTCAGATGGAAGGTGGTGCCCTCGCCCTCGGCGCTCTCGACGCGGATCTGCCCCCCGTGGCGCGAGACGATGCCGTAGGTGATGGAGAGCCCGAGGCCCGTCCCGCTCGGACCTTTGGTGGTGAAGAACGGGTCGAAGATCCGGGGCTGGACGTCCGGAGTCATACCGGTGCCCGTGTCGCTGACGCTCAGCGAGACGGTCGTCTCGTCGGCCCGCGTGGCCAGGGTCAGCGTCCCCCCCTCGGGCATGGCGTCCACCGCGTTCAGGATCAGGTTGGTGAGAACCTCGCGGAGCTCCGCGGGATCCCCGGAGACCGACGGAACCGGAGTCAGATCCGTCGTGACGCGGATCGTGACGCCCCGGCTCTCGGCATCCTCCTGCCAGCGCGACTGGGTCACCTCGAGGGCGTCCTGGACCACGCGGTTGAGGTCCACCGCTACGAAGGGCTGGTCGCGCCGGATCCGGGCGAACTCCTGAATGCGCCGGACGGTCCGCGCGCCGTCGGTGGCGGCCCGCTCGATGACCTGGAGCCACTGCCGGAGCTTGGGATCCTCCACGCGCCGCATGAGCAGCTGGGCGCGCCCGAGGATGGAGGACAGGAGATTGTTGAAGTCGTGAGCGACGCCGGAGGCCATCTCGCCGAGCGCCCGGAGCTTCTCGGTACGGATGAGCTGGTCCTGAGCCGCCGCCAGGTCGCGGTAGGCGCGGGTGCGCTCGTCGAAGAGCCGTGCGCTCCGGATCGCCAG
>Ga0209641_10003076_pt1 | contig 14058 bp, 10 predicted proteins | sample RifCSP16_1_FD_184022 | JGI IMG/M metagenome (GOLD analysis project Ga0209641, IMG submission 184022) | Soil microbial communities from Rifle, Colorado - Rifle CSP2_sed 16_1 (SPAdes) (version 2) | ecosystem: Environmental > Terrestrial > Deep subsurface > Rock core/Sediment | place: Rifle...
CTGTCTAAATCTTCTTTCAGCATGGAGACGTATTTTGGAATTTCAGCTTGATCAAGCATGCGAATGTATCGTATTCGTCCCACGTCTTTACGAATATACGTGCATCTCAAAAACCCAAGCAGTTCAAATAACTTACTATCTCATATTAAAAACCGCATTGCATATATAAAATAAAAAAGTTAAGAAGGTGATTGCTCACTCCTTCTTTTGCTTGAATACATACAATGCTGCAAGGATTGCTATTATTATTACTAAAAGCACCGCTGCTATTGTCAGAATATCTTTAAATCCATCAGCCTTTTCTGTCTGAGTTGCAGTTCCAGTCAGTCCAGGTGTTCCTGTTGCCTCAATTGGCGGCGTTGATGTCGGTACCAATTCTCTTTTCAATCCAGTTATTGCAAAAGATGAGAAGGAATCTGTCTTTGCCTCATAGTAAGTATGTATACTATCTCTGGTCTTTTCTGCGGTTTCAAGCTGCACCCACTGGCTGCCATCCCACTTAACCATTCTGACATCGCTATTTGCAAACTTGTTTACTTCAATCCACGAGTTCAAAACCTTAAATGCGATTACTGCTTCCTTTATGTTCTTGGGCACTGCAAATCCAGATGTTCCAACCCATATGTTGACATTCTTATAAACAGTACCTGGTACCGGGATTTTTACAAGGGATGAAGTGTTTCTCAGTACCTCTACAGATGCAGTAATCTCTCCTGCATTTGCATTGCCTGTTATATTAACGAACAATATGGGGTTGCTTGTGTTAGCGAACTTGTATGATGTGGTTTTATCCTTGAAAATATGCAAATCATATTTCTCTTTTACTTCGATATTGGAATAATTTTCAGCCGAGGCTCCACCACCACCGCCTCCTCCACCGCCACTGCCTGAGGATGTCGAAGTGGCTGTTGATGCAGTTACAGTTACAGTTACAGTTCCTGCAACTGCAAAGGGTGAAAATCTGCTGAGGTTGGCCCATACGTAATTACCGGTCGAGTTCACCCCTGCCGCATAGAGGATTGCCCCATCATTAAGCGTGGCATTGCATCCACCAAGTCCAGCACAGTCCAGGCGCTGCCATGTAGTTGCAAATCTATATGCCCTGAGCGTATTTTCATCTACATTTGAAGGAATTTTTGATTCATTATAGTATGCCCTGAACTGTACATGTGACAAGTTTGCAAACCATGCCGAATTATTGACCGAGATATTGAAATAAAGGTCTGGTATCGCTCCTGCAAATGCTGAAGATATATTTGTTGCGCCGGCTGGCGGGTTCACTGAGATTGTTACATTGAGTATGACAGGTGATGCAGTGCTGTTAGTCGCTACAATCCATTCAAAATCCCCGACTGGTGTAGAAGTTAGACCTGAAGATTGAGTACTATTAGCCGGGATTGATGGGATTTCTGCAGTAATCAGTCTGGGGAGAACGGTGAAATTAATAGAAGGTGACTCAAATAAAAGATGTACACTATTGGCCGTATAAATACTGGCTTTTGCTGCATAACTGCCATCAAACATTCTGGATGTATTCAGACTGATTGTATAGGACCTGTTCAATGGCGCTATGCCGGATCCGTATACATAACCATATCCGTACCCATAACCAAAATTATAGCTCTGACCTGTATTGAAATCATATCCATAACCCAGCCCATAACCGAAATTATCTGGACCTAAAGAATCCCCTCCTGCAGTGACGTTTATTTCGCCATCGAACGCCTGACCCTGAACATCACCCCCATTCAAATCAAATGAAAAAGATCTTGAAAAATTGCCTGTTATATTCAGGAAAACACGTTGCATAGGGATATATGCATCGGGATTGGATAAATTAATCCATGTTGTGAAGGTAATTGTGTTCTCTGCTAAATCTCCAGCTTTTACCTCCGTCTTATCAGTAATTAAAGTGACCTTTACTGCTCCTACGATAGGCCATGAAATAATCAGTATTGGAATGGTAACCAATGCAATAATTATGCATGCTATAAACGATCCATTTTTATTTTTCTTATCCACCATCCTATTTCCTCCTCAAAGCCTCCTGCATTCATATCTTTGCGACAAAATGCCATAGGCAGCAGTCAATATTTACAATAATTCATGTAAGTAAATACTCCGCTATATATCAAATCCTTAAACAATTCCGTCCTCCTTTATAGAGCACTTAATCTATATATACATTACCATAATGCTAATTACCATCATGTTTTTATACTGGGAATATAATGTATATCATCCTAATGATAGGAGTAATACTAGCAGGTGGGTCAGGTAAGCGGCTCTGGCCTGTGAGCAGAGAGCTATATCCAAAGCAGTTCATGAGTCTCGATTCAAATGGCTCGTTGCTTCAGCAAACAGTGGAGAGGGCACGAAAATATGTAGAGGACATATGTGTGGTCACCAATCTGGCTCAGTATTACCATGTGAAGTATCAGCTTGAGGGCAGGGTTAAGGAAGAGGCAATCCTTAAGGAACCGGTAGGAAGGAACACCGCCCCCGCGATAGCCCTTGCATGCAAGCATCTCCAGGAGGAAAACGGCGGAGGCAAGGTACTGGTACTGCCGAGTGATCATCTGATATCAGAGAGTTTTTTTGAAACAGCGAAAAAAGCAGAAGCATGCGCTGATCGTATATGCCTTTTCGGGATAAAACCTTCTTATGCTGCGACAGGCTACGGCTACATAAAGCCTGGAAAGGAAAATGGCTGCGGCTTTTCTGCAGAGAAATTTATAGAAAAGCCAGAACAGGAACTGGCCAAAAAAATGGTCGCTGAGGACTGCTTCTGGAACTCAGGAATCTTTTTGTTCGATGTTTCCAGAATGATTGAGGAGTTTGAGGTATGTCTGCCACAGATTTACCATCATATGGTTTCCTCTGAGAAATTACTCGCCAATTATCACAATCTTCCGAATATTTCCATAGACTACGGGATAATAGAGAAGTCAAAGCAGGCAACAGTTTTCCCTTATAGCGGAGAATGGAAGGATGTTGGTTCATGGCAGAGCGTGTACGATGTCTATAAAAAGGATGAAAACAACAACGCTCTGAGAGGGAAGGTCGCTTCAATAGACACTAAGGACTGCCTGATATGGAGCGAGGACAGACTTACAGCAACTGTGGGGCTTGAGAACCTAATAGTTGTAAACACGAAAGACGCCTTGCTGCTGGCAAACAGGACTTATGCCGAGAAAGTAAAAGACCTGGTCGAGGAGCTCAAGAAAAAAGATTATGAAGAGGCAATACAGCATGCCACTGTCTTCCGGCAGTGGGGATACTATGTTGTTCTTGAGGAAGGTCAGATGTACAAAGTAAAAAGGTTATGCGTCCTGCCTGGCAGGTCGCTAAGCTATCAGTTTCACCATCACAGGGCAGAACACTGGATTGTAGTAAAAGGTACAGCCAAGGTCGTTAAAGACGGGCAAGAAGAATTCTTACACGAGAACGAAAGCGTCTATGTCCCCAAGTCATTGATGCACAGGATTGAGAACCCTGGAAAAATCGAATTGCATATCATAGAGGTGCAGACCGGTGGTTATCTGGAAGAGGACGATATCGTTCGAATTTAATTATTTATACTTTATTAATAATTTAAAAATGGAGGAATATTAAATGAACTGGAAAGGAAAAAGAGTTTTGGTAACGGGTGGAGCATCCTTTATAGGGAGTCATCTGGTCGATAAATTGGTAGAGCTTGGCGCTGACATAAAGATAGCAGACAACCTATCTAGTGGCAGGCTTGAAAATCTTAATGGGTCCAGAGATAAAATAGAATTTTTTGAGGGGAATCTGGAAGAAAGTAGTTTTACACAAAAAGCCATGGAAGATGTCGATACTGTGTTTCATTTAGCGGCAGAACATGGAGGTCGCGGATATATAGACACTCATCCAGCCGAATGTGCCTCAAATATGTTGCTTGATGGCATGGTGTTCAAAACTGCATTTAAATCAGGCGTTGAGAGAATATGTTTTGCCAGCTCTGCATGTGTTTATCCGACCTTCCTGCAGGAAGAAAAAGAAACAGAGGGAAAAACGGTTTACCTAAGAGAGGATATGGCAGATCCTTTCGTTCCTGGAAAGGCAAATGCTGATCTGGAATATGGATGGTCAAAATTAATGGGGGAGATGGCTTTGAAAGCATATCATAAAGAATATGGATTAAAATGCGCAAGCTGCAGAATATTTACTGCTTACGGCCCAAGAGAAAATGAAACTCATGCTGTTATCGCTTTAATAGCGAAAGCATTTATAGAACAAGAACCATATGAAATCTGGGGCACAGGTGAACAAGATAGAAATTTCACATATGTGAACGACATTGTTGACGGCTTAATTCATGCATGTGAAAGAATAGAAGATGGTTCAGCAGTTAATGTCGGAACTTCTGACCATATTAAGATTAAAGATATTGCTGAAAAAATATTTGATATAGTCGGATGGAGACCCAATGAAATATTTTTAGATACATCAAAACCCGTTGGTGTATTCAGCAGAGCTGCAGATCTAACAAAAACTAAAAAATTGTTGCAGTGGCAGCCTGAATGTTCAATAGAAGAGGGACTTAGAAAAACGATAAGCTGGTATTACACCACAAAAAATAAAGAAGAAATTAAGAAGAAGTTCCAAAAACTAATCTGGGAGAGGTGATATTCTTGGCGAATTTTACTCCAATGCTCTCTATTGTATTTGCAGTGTATAATGAAGCAGAATCTATAGAACATGTTATCAAAGAATTTTATGAAGAAATTGGCAAAAGAATTCCTACTGAGATCTTAGTTGCAGAGGATGGCAGCACAGATGGAACAAAGGAGATCCTAAAGCGCTTGAGCAAAGAGCTTCCAATAAGACTTAATATGAGCAATGAACGAAGAGGATATCTGGGAGGGGTAAAAGCCGGGTTGTGTGATGTTAGGACACCTTATGCTCTTTTTGTTGATTCGGATGGTCAATGTGCAGCAAAGGACTTCTGGAAATTCTGGGATAACAAAGATGAATATGATCTCGTGCTTGGATGGAGAGTCGATAGGCAGGATGCATTTTATAGAAAAGTACTCTCTGGCGGATTTCAGAGTATTATGAAGGTTTTACTTGGTGGGGTACCTTATCATGACTTGAGCTGTCCATATATGCTGATAAAGAGAGATGTTATCCATACAACAGTTTCTGAGGTAAAACATCTGAAATATAGCTGCTGGCCTGAATTTATTGCAAGGGTCTATAAAAAGGGATTCAAAATAATGGAAGTTCCGATAAATCATAGAGAACGATTTGCTGGAGAGACACAGGTATATAAACCCACGAAACTTTTGAAGATAATGGCATCGCAGCTCCTTGGTGCATTTAGCTTGCGTTTTGAGTTGGGATACTGATCTGAAAAATTTCTGAACCCAGTTAAAGAAAATAGAAGTTAAGGGATATTTTGCTATCTTACGAAGGATGTCCCCCTCATTCACAAATCACTCAGTGATGATAACAGTGCAAGTAGTTACTTTGATGATATACCTGTAAATAGGTTCATGAGAAAATTTTGAGGATAAACCAATATGAGTAGGATAAGTAATGGAGATGGATTTAAAAAAAATCTCTATTTCGTATTACTGCTTATATCGCTGGTTATTATTTCATGGTTATATACCTTCAACCAGACCAAAGTGCATATAGAAGCCTTAAGGCAATTCATCAATTGGCTGAAAATGCCTGAGTTCAATTATACACCATTAAACTTAGATGGTTTATTTTCAGCAACTCTAGCAACCATTCAAATTTTTTTATTAGGGACGGTGGCAACTAAGTATATCCTACCCAAACTGGAAGATAAATTCCAAACTATACTTGTAAGCTTTGCCCTGGGTTTTGGGCTTACAGGTTCAATAGTAGTCTTGCTCAGTTATTTAAAACTATTATATTTGTATCCTCTCCTGCTAATTCTTTGGCTCATGATAATTATCTTTTTCTATTTTGGATTTTCAGAGAAAAAGCCACACTCTCTCGGATTGTACTTAAAAGAATGTCTCTACATGGGGAAACCCGGACCCGTTCCAGCTAAATTTGAATCTACCTGGATAGCTATGGCAATAATAGTGACCATTTTCGCTACTATCTATTATCATGCTATAATGTTTCCTCCATTGGAATTTGATTCCATAATATATCATGCACCTTTAGCAAGTATCATATTTAGAGAGCATGGTTTACCATTTATTGCAGGCGGAGGAGTTGGAATTGGATTGAGCGCTAATTATCCGTTTTTATTCTCAGCACTGGGATCGTACTATTATCTATGGATCGGTTCGGTCAATGATTTGTTTCTCAGAATCATAACTCCCACAATGGGATTGTTATCAATCCTGGCTACTTATTGCCTCGGTAAGGAGGTAGGAGGAAAGAGAGTTGGTATTATCTCTGCCTTTCTTTTTTCTACAGTACCTTCGTTTCTGAGCTATTCATCTCTAAGCACACAGGAGACCACCGTAACATTCTTTCTGGCTATAGGTGTGCTATTCCTTTTAAAAGCAATCGAAGGTGGTATGATGCGTTATTGGATTGTAAGTGGAATTTTGTTCGGTTTCGCACTGCTTACTTCCTATCAGGCACTCTATTTTATCCCTGCCTTGATTGTGTTATTAGGATACTATTGTTTCAGGGAAAGTGGTACAGCCTTCAGGTTAAAATGTAAACGAGCGCTCATTATGATTTCTTCAATGATGATAATGGGTGGTGCTCCGTACTTCAGGAATTTAATAGTGCTTCATAATCCTTTATACCCATTCTTTAATGAAGTTTTCAAAAGTGAGTTTATCTCTCCCTGGATGCATGAATATACAAAACGAAGCTTGAACTATGTTGCTTCGTACATCGCAACTGGCAATCATACTTCATCTACTTTTGATTTTATTTCATCAGCTCTATTATATCCATCCTTTTACCCGCTGAATGCATTGCTTGTGTTTCCAGCAATTTTAGTGTTTTTATTCAGTAATGCAAAAATGAAAAATGTAATCTTGGCTTTTGCTTTAATACCGGCTTTAGTCATACTGCTGAATAAACCAAGTTTTATCAGATACCTCTGGTTAACAATGCCCTACAGTTCGGTGATGGTCGGTCTGATGTTCTCACAGGGATTTGATGCATGTAATAAATTACAAAATCATTCATTCAAAAAATTTGCTAAGTTATTTTTATCATGTTTGATTTTTTCGATGGTAATTTTCGCATTACCTATGGTTGTGAGCGGCACTGCATATATTTTCATGGCACCTTTATGGCCAAAATCAGATGCACACTACGACTATTTATGGTTTACAGCAAATCCGAACATAGAGAAGCAAAAACTGTTTGATAAATATTATGGAAGTGATGCACGTGCATGGAATTTTCTCACCAATAATATGGGAGATCATGATCGAGTCGCCACATTTGAAACGAGAATCTATTACATTAAAAATTCGAGCTATAAAGCGATGTTCTTCCTTGACAACAAGGAAGCTGAAAAACTCTATCAGATACATGATATAAATGAAACGATCTCATTTCTGAAGCAGAATAATGTAAAGTTCTTTTTCGAAAGAGCTAATGAAGAAGAAAAAGAACTATTTAGTAAGTTACCTTTAACGAAGTTCTTATCCACACCGCAATTCCCAATCGTCTTCGAAGATGGGTCTTCAAAGGTCTATAAGATAGGAAACTTTACAACTGATCCCATAGTAGATTCAACGGCTCTTGCCTACATAGCGCCAAGTGGCTGGGCTAATGTAATGGAAATCGATGGGCATGTTGTAAGGTCTGTAATTAGAAATAGCAATGCGCCTCGATTATATGTTGCAACTCCGCAATTAATGAATGTGACTATAACCTATCTTGATAAAGGTCATGGCAAGCTAATAACCAATCTCTATAACCCGTATAACCAAATCTGGTTGTATGATCATAATGTCATTAAGAAAGAAAATTCTGGCGAGTGGCGCATTCGCGAATTTTTAATTCCAATGGATGTTGAAAGAGGTTTCGTGGAGTTAGGGCTTTTTGCGGAAGGAGAGGACTTTGTTATCAAAAGTATCAAGGTTGATTATGCAGAGTCCAACAACAGAGCAGCACTTAACAGCTCGTTTTACTTGACGAAGGATAGGCGAGATTCTGTATCTTTCGTTAATGACCTTGATCTTTCTAATATTTCTAACCTTATACCCACTGTGTCTTATATTGGATCTTGGGAATCAAAGTCCTTTAATGGAATTCCCATAAAAGTTGGGCAGAGGTCTCAGGATGGTAAAAAATTTGCAGATATTACAATTAAGAACATAAATATGAGTTCAGACACTGAAAATTTGAATCTTACATACTTAGACATAGGTACTAATAGAACCAATATATACCAACTCACTAAAAACAACGAGTGGAAACCAGTAGCACAAATTTATACAGCAGACTCAAAATTATTAAAGAATTTTGAATTTACTGTAAATCCAACTCAATCTGTCAACAACGATTCAGTTTATTTAATCGTTGAGACGTATGGTTCAGAAATTTTCATAAATAACCTGAGTTTTTCTAATAATTCAAAGCCTATACCCGCTATATTTTACACAGGAACATGGGAATCAAGGTCATTTCATGGAACCCCTATAAAAGTGGGACAGAGATCGCAAGACGGCAAAAAATTTGCAGATATTATGATTACTAACATAGATATGAATAAAGATCAAACTAATCTAACGCTATCCTATGTTGATCAGGGCTTTGATAATTTGGAACTATATCAACTAATGGATGTAAGTTTGGCAGATGCTTTCTTTCTGCAAAAATCAAAAGGCGGTTCCTGGCTGAATATTGCAAATATATTTTTGACAAATAGTGGTGAGATTAAATCTGCAAAGCTCCAGATCTATCCAAATAAATCGATTTTTAAGGATCGCATATATTTGATATTAGTAAATCCAAACTATAATAAATTCTGGACTGAAGGAACAAACTATGGAGAACATGCGATATATGATATCGTCATATATTGATAAAAAACGATTAGGGATGTATATATCAGTCTTGCTCATTCTATCATTAAGTTATTTACACTATGTAGAAAAAAATCGTTCATGGATTGATCCTGCTATTGCTCAACTATCAGAGTTGATCTCAAATCCAGATATTCATTTTACCATGATTGCTGTGATCAATCCGATGGTAGGTCTTTTGTCGATTTTGCTTATATTCTTTGCAGGCATCTCTCTTGGAGCTTTAATCTTTGGAGGAACACATGAGAATAAAGTTTTTTTTTATTCTGTTTCGATCGGGTTAGGAATTGGAGCGGTAGGTTTTATTACAGTAAGTTTAATCATACTTCAATTATTAAATCAGATTGTTCTATTATCCTCAATATTAATTTTGATTGTATTATTAAACTATTTTACTTATAAGATCCATAATATAAATCCTTTCAGATTATTTAGTGAAACAAATCTCAAAAACATTAAAATCTCAAAAAATAATATTATAGTGTTCCTGCCTTTTTTATTAATGGTTCTTCTAAATTTTTATCATTCTATTTTTTATCCAGTTATTGAATATGACTCCTTAATTTACCATGCAGCATTTGCGAAGATCATATACGATTTTCATCCTAACATACCCATAATCGCCGGTTCAAGCGTTGGAATCGAAATGAGCGCGAATTACCCCCCTTTGTTTCCAGCCTTAGGAGCATTCTTTTACATCATGATTGGAAACTTCAATGATTTTTACATGAAGTTGCTTTCGCCTTCCATATTTGTATTAATTATTTCAATAATATACAGTTCAGGGATTTTGCTATTGAATAGAAAATATGGACTCGTTTGCAGTTTTCTATTCATTTTATCGCCTCTATCAATAATGTATGCAAGATATGAAACAAATTATATGATTCTTTCATTTTTTATAACAACCTCAATTTTATCGATTGCCTTGTTTATGAAATATGGAGAGAAGAAATTCTTAATTTTATCTTCTTTATTTTTATCTTTTTCATTGCTCACATCTTATCTTGCTTTATATTATCTGGTGTTTTTTATAATGTTTATAGGGCTCATGGTGTATCAAAATAAAATACACATAGATACTCTGAAGTCCATAATGATCATCTTAAGTTTGGGGGGTATCTGGCATTTGAGGAATTTGTTTCTTTTAGGAGATCCTGTGTATCCTTTAGGTTATGGCACTTTCCATAGCAAATTCATTGAACCTTTCATGTTGCAAGCTACCCTTGAGGAGATAAAATATAACTCAGGCGCGCCATTGTTTGAAAGTAATATATTATCCAGGGTTACTGCACAAATAAAGTTTATACTGTTTGATAAAGGTATATTTTCACCTGTAATTTTCACGTTTCTAATTGCATTAGCTTGGATTAAAGAAAGATGGACATGGCTTTTCGTAGCATGGTCATTATTTACCATATCAATTTTTATATTAATAGGTTGGTTTTGGTCGAGATACTTTATAATAATACTGCCTCTTATGGGAATGGTTGCTGCTATACCTATTATAGAGATCTTATCTTTAGGAAGTGCAGATAAAGTTTCAAAAATAATTAAATCTGTAATGATTGTGTTTATTATTCTAATGTTTATCCCTGCTATGCTGCTGGGCATCATGGGCGTAAAATCCCAAAGTATCAAAAGTAATCTTGACTATAGAATAGATGCAAAATGGGTAATATCAAATCCAGGTTCCAACGACGAAGTTTTGAAAAAGATGTACGGCGACTATTCTGCTTGGAATTGGATAAATGAGAACTTAAAAAACGATGAAAGGATAGCCACTTTTGATGCAGCTATTTATTATATTGATAATTATCCAAATCTATTCTATTTAGACGGTTGGGAAGCAAAGGATTTATATAGAGTATCTGAACCCGGTGATTTTTTAATATATTTTTATAAGCAAAATATAACGCACATATTTATTCCAGCATGGGCAAAATTAGGCAACAGCAGGCATCCACTGTACTCGAAACTCAGATTGAAAGACTATCTCAATACAGATTATTTTCCATTGGTATATTATATTGGTGAATCAAAAATATATAAAGTGAATATATCAAAGTTAAGAGGTGAAAATTAGCAATGCAAAAAAAAATCAGCTTGAATCGAACAATAATCGGAATATTGATTGGGCTAATAATTATAGGAATCATCCTAAAAAATATAGACATGAGTAATGTGTTAGTCGTAATGCAGTCTGCTTCTTTGTATTGGATACTTGTGTCTTCCTTTATGTTAGTAATATTCTATTTTATAAGAGCGTTGCGTTGGAAAATCATATTAAGGAATCGATATAAAACTCCATTCCTTTTCTGGGTAGGATCGATTGGTTATCTTGCTAATAATTTTCTTCCACCTTTAGGAGAATTTATAAAACCTTATGTGTTAAAGTCTAAACAAAACACTGAATTTTTTGAGGGTTTCTCCTCAGTGCTGATAGAAAGAATATTAGATATATTTGTGCTTGTAATAATAGGTTTTGCGGGTTTTTTATTAATATCATCAAATAGTGTAGTAATGCCTCATTGGTTTACGAATACTCTGATAATGTCTTCAGCAATTATTATAATTATTTTATTAATCTTGTTTTTGGGGTCCAATCAACGTGAAATTCTATTGAGCTTTTGCGAGAGAACATTCCAGCTTTGCAGATTCCCACAAAGAATAATTGAAAAAATCATAAAATCTTTAAACTCGCTGGCAATAGGTGCGGGAGATGTAGGTAAGAGCCCAAGAACTTTTCTAAATGTTTTTATGTTCACATGTTTGGCTTGGACGGCCAATAGTTTATCATTGTTCTTTATATTTAAGGGATTAAATTATACAATCCCTATTTCAATTGTTTTTTTGGGGCTAGTTTTTATAGCGTTGTCTCAAGCTATTCCAAATCCTCCAGGATATATAGGCACGTATGAAGGAGTCGGAACGGCTGTTTTTTTGGCACTTGGGATAAAAAATATAGAACTGGCTTTAGCTGTTGTTCTAATATCACATGTATTGGTTTTAATCATAACAACGATCCTGGGATTAACTGGATTATTAATGCTTAAATTATCTTTCAGGGATATTATCAAGTCCAGCACTAAGAGCGCGTCTGAAAAACCGATCCAGAAAGCGTGAACAATCTATTCGAGAATAATGGAAAAAGAGGCTGAAATCGATAACAATCAAAGCGGCTAATCTAAAGGAATATCCCTGCTTCTAAGGAACACTGTCAACAACGGTGCAGATTTCCCCAATTTCAGCGGTTTAATTTTCCCCACCCACATATAAAACCTCCTTGTAGTCATTTCCAGTTTGTTTTACACTCAGTGGCCCCAATCTAAAAGTAAACACATAACTCATAAAACAGGGAGATGTGCGCTCAGGAAAACGGATAGGAAGAGTTTATGAGCGCACTCCTATCATGGCTTTTGCATGCTCATGTAAATAACTTTCGAAATAAAACCGTATCTCTCCTTCCCTTCCACGCATCCAACCTCTCGCCCCCCTGCCTTTTTTATCTCTTCGGATATCAGGGAGCAGTGTTCAATAAAGCAAGAAGCTCGAAGCGCGGGTTCACTGCCTCTTATAAAGGGAATGGAATCGCAGCTATTTTATCTCTGTCTAAATCTTCTTTCAGCATGGAGACGTATTTTGGAATTTCAGCTTGATCAAGCATGCGAATGTATCGTATTCGTCCCACGTCTTTACGAATATACGTGCATCTCAAAAACCCAAGCAGTTCAAGCTCTTTGATATAGTTCGTCACTTTGCCCAGGGATACACAGTAGGTATTCACTTCAGCAGCCACTTTCTCATACTCTTCAAAGACATCTCTCACCGTCACCCTGACATCCTTTTTATCCCTGTCAAGCAACCTGATGCATGCGTACAATGTGAGTTTGAGGTGAAGAGGGAGGGTTTTGATCTGATCTGCTATCATAACCGAACGTGGTTCGTCAGCCAGGTAAACACATTTCCTTTCAAGATCCTGCGGGTCCTCTGCCCAGCTATCGAACAATCCCATGACTGCACTGCCTCTGAGCCTGATCTTCTCACAATGTCATACGATATAATGTTTCACCTGGGTTTCGCCAGGCGAACGCATTGTACGCATGTGAGAACCTCAAGATCTATTTTTACCCGTGACTGCCATTGACGCCGGATCACACTTCAAATAGTGATACACTGCCTTCGAAATTGCTTCTTTGATTGAGGTCTCCCCGGACTTCTGTTTCAATGCGATTACATCTTCCTGTGGAAGCACGGATTGGATATGGACGATTTTCATACTAAAATCCTAAGATAAAATAAATATTTATTCTTAGATTATGTATATCTATATCCAAATTATATATATTTATCCATCAATGATAACTAAAATTCACATGGATATAAACAAAAGTCAGTGTAATCTAACAAGTGGAAAGGAATAATGAGAAAATCTACGGACAATATCAGGAAAAATTGCTTTTTTCAGTGATTGAGCGCTTTCTGCCAGTACTTGTTTTACCACATTTGTCATCGTTAATAATAATTGCTGGAATACTATTCCATAACTATCCTTTCTGTTTATCGGGTCAAATTTTTTGTCATCGAAAAGTTATTTATATTTATATATCTATATATAGTCTTGAAAGATGGATGATAATGTTGTAAGAAATTTTATTACGGAATTCGATAACTGGATTTATTGGTTGAGACAATATTTTCTGAATTTTCTGTATTTGATTGAAGATTTAACCGTTAATTCAGTAAATTTTATGACAGGATTAATTATTTTTTTGCTGAATAGATTTTATGAAAATCCCCTGCCCTGGGTTTTTATAGGTCTTTGGTCATTTATAGATTCATTAATATTATTTAAGTATTTAATCTCTCATAATGAAAACTACGGTGTAATTGGGTTTTTAGGAATGATTATCGGGACATTTCTAGTTGTTCTTTATGGAACAGGAACTTTACGTTAAAAAATAAATTCTTGAAAAATTATAGGTAGTTTCTTTAATTAATACGATAGTTATAATATTGATGGGCAGGAAGCTCTGTATGCGGCTTC
>Ga0209641_10003077_pt1 | contig 14057 bp, 14 predicted proteins | sample RifCSP16_1_FD_184022 | JGI IMG/M metagenome (GOLD analysis project Ga0209641, IMG submission 184022) | Soil microbial communities from Rifle, Colorado - Rifle CSP2_sed 16_1 (SPAdes) (version 2) | ecosystem: Environmental > Terrestrial > Deep subsurface > Rock core/Sediment | place: Rifle...
TTGGTAACATTTGTTTTGAGTTTCCATTAGAAAAAGCAATTGGTACATACCTTACCCCTTATGAGTATAGACCAGAATTGGTTAATTTCAATTCGAATGAAATGGATTTATATGAAGAATTAACCAATAAAATTTCTAAAGTAGCAACTATGTTAAATGTTTGTAATGGAAAAACCGACAATGGAAATGAAGAAATATTAAAGAAATTGTTGTTAGAACGCGCCAGACTTGTAGCTTCGGCAGAAGGAAAACTGGAAAGATTACTAAATATACTTAAAGAAATGATTCAAGATGCTAATGAAAAACATGAAGAATTAAGTCATATTCTTGTATATTGTGCCCCAGGAACACACAAAGATGTTCTTTGTGCCATTGCAAGTTTAGGGTTAAAATGTCACGAATTTGTTCATACGGTTCCTTTGAATGAGCGTCAAAAAATCCTTGAAGAGTTTGCAAGTGGGAATATACAAGTTATTGTTGCAGTAAAGTGTTTGGACGAAGGAGTAGATGTCCCCGCAACAAAAATTGCATTCTTTTTGGCAAGTACAAGTAATCCGAAGGAGTTTGTACAAAGACGTGGACGCATCCTTCGTTTGTCAACTGGCAAAAGCAGGTCAATAATATATGATTTTATTGTAGTTCCAAGACCTGAATATATATCGTTGAAAAGAGATGTTGATGCAAGTTTGCTAAGACGTGAAATGCCACGTTTTGCTGAGTTTGCATCTTCAGCCTTAAATCAATTTGAAGCAAGGGAGAAATTGTGGGCTTTAATTAATCACTATGAAATGTTAAATCTATTCGAGGAAAAACCATGGGATATATACCATAAAATCAAAGATAAAGAATTTTATATTTTTCTAGAATAGGAGGTTTTATGCCAGATATTAATGAGTTAATCAAAAAGAAGTTAAAAACCTATCCATCTGAAATTTGTGAAGTTGCTATTGAAGCAATAGAGTCAGCAGAATCAGGACTACCGGAAGTATCAATTGCAGAACATATAGGAAATGTTATAAGACAGGTCGTTAGAAAAAAGGGAGATAGCGAGTGATACTACAAAGGTTAATTATGAAAAATTTCAGACAATTCCGGGGAGTTCAGCAAATAGAGTTTGCTTCAGGAATTGGTACGGTGGAAAATGTTACAGTGATTTATGGTGAAAATGGCCGAGGGAAAACAGGTATATTCAGGGCGGTAATGTTTTGCCTTTATGGAGAACATAAATTATCACAAGATGAAGAGGTTGATAGGGAAGAACTCTACTTAGTAAATTCCGCAGAATTACAAGAATCGGCATCCATAGGTAAGCAGGTAGAAACTTATGTAGAGCTATTATTTAAGCATAAAGGCGAATCTTATTCTATAAAACGATACCTGCTTGGAATGTTAGACGGGGAAAAAAGAATCGAACGACTTGATAAAGTTTTATTATCTCATACTAAAGTAGATGGCAATACTGAGAATTTCAGCGACCCAGATGAAATAAGGAAGATAATAAACAATATTCTTGATAAAAATGTACGTGAGTATTTTCTTTTCGATGGTGAAAAAATACAACGTTTAACCTTGGCAAGTCCCGAACAAAGAAAGGAAATTTCTAAATTTCTAAGAAATCTTTTAAATATAGATGCACTTGAGAAAGCCATAAAGGCTACTGCTCGTACTAAGAAAACTTTAAGTGAAGAACTCGGGAAGAAAGCTACTGGTGAATTGGGGAAAATCATCAAGCAATGTAATGACTTGGAAGAAAAGCGCGATGAATTAAAAAATAGAATTAAAGATTTAGAGGGTGAGTATTCTCATGCAGAGAATCAAAAAAAGCAAACAGATAAAAAATTAGATGAATATAATGAAATACGTCATTTATTAAATGAACGGTTAAGACTTGAAGAAGAACTAAAACAACAAGAAGAACAAGCTAGGAATTTGCTCTCTGAAATGAAAATAAAAACTGCAAAAGCTTCATTACTTCTTGTTTCTAATGCTATTGATTTCGTTTACGAGAAGATAGAACAAAAAAAGAAAAAGGGTGAAATACCATCTGAAATTCGAAAGGACCTTATAGAGAAAATACTAACCGAGAAGCGATGTATTTGTTCACGTGAAATTATACCTGGTACAGAACCTTTTAAAGAAATAATTATTTGGAAGAATAAGACGTGCGATATGGAAGCAGAAAGTTCATTAATCAACATATGGAGGGACTTGAGCACGATTAGATACCATAGAGAAGATACCGCTCAATCAGTAGAAACTTTGTTACAGAAATACGCCCTTTGCAAAAATGAAATAGAAAAACTTAGAACAAAGATTGATGACGTTAATAAAGAAATTGGTTCGTCTGAGCGAAAGGATGCAGCGGAACTGGAAAAGTTTAGAGAAAAACTTGAGGAAAAACAAATTAAAATAGAAGCAGAACGAACTAAGTTGATGGATGATTTGAATACGGTAGAAAATGAGCATGAACTATTGACCGCGCAGAAGGAACAATTAAGTAAACAAGAAAGATTTAAAGATGAACTTACCAGAAGGGTTGCTATTGCCGAAGATGTTTATAAAGCATTAGGAACGATACATAAAGAGTTCACGAATGAAATAAAAAATAAAATAATTGAAAATGCCAATAAATATTTTAATCAGCTTCTGGACAAAGAAGGCCAAAAAACGCTCGGCCAGATTTTAATTAATGACGATTATTCTTTGCAAATTCTTGATAAGTGGGGAAAACCATTCTTGGCAAATATTGCAGCAGGACAACGTCAAATAATGTCTATTTCATTTATTTGTGCATTAGCCAAAGTCGCTTCCGCTGATAAAATATTAGAAATGCCTTTGTTTATGGATACTCCTTTTGGAAGACTTTCTTCCGAACATAGAAGGAATCTTATTGAGAAAATTCCAGAATTCTGCGCACAGTGGATTTTACTTGCAACAGACACAGAATTTCGTAAACAAGAAGCAACGATGCTTATGAAAGGTGGATGTTGGGGAAAGTTTTATATGCTCAAAGGCAAAGGTATCGGAACAACTGAAATTCAAGAACGTAATATATCTGATGCGCAGTCAATTCTATACGATACTATGGAGAAATAACAATGAATATGTCTGGAGATATACGAGTAAAAACTGAATCAAGGTATAAAACTTTGTATAATGAACTGAAAAATTATGTTGTTGGTGATATGCATGAATTATTTTTTGTATGCGCATGTCTAGGATATAAAGCTAACAAACCCAAACTCCTGGGAAGTAATGGAGAAGACCGATTTTGGTCTAGAACGATTAGACCAGAAGAATACGTTTGTTATTACTCTATGTTACTTGAAAAAAACAATATGGACATATCTGTAATTAAAGACGATAAAGTTGTCCTTTCTAAGATTGAGGAGTATGCAAATGGAGGAATGGAAATTCTTCTAAAAGAATTTTTATCTGATTATTTAATTAAAAGTAATACCGAATTAAAGTTAGACCATACCTGTATAAAAGAACTTCCGAAGACATTTCTGCATTTCATATATGAAAAAATACAATAAATGAGACACATTCTTTTGGTTGAACCAGCATATAAAAATAAGTTTCCGCCTCTTGGTTTGATGAAATTATCAACATACCACAAGTTGAAAGAAGATTATGTACAATTTGTGAAGGGATGTGACCCTAAATTAAGCATTTTAAAATGGGATAGAATTTACATAAGCACATTATTTACCTTTTATTGGGACATTACTATTAAAACTATTAAATATTATGTAAACTCGGCAAAGTCTCCCGATAATGTTTTTGTTGGTGGCGTAATGGCAACACTTCTTGGTGATGCTATAGAAAAAGAAACAAGTGTTAGCATTATTCGTGGGCTTCTTGATAAACCTGGAATGTTAGATAAAGGAGATAAACGTATAATTGATAATGTTATTCCCGATTATCAAATATTAAACGAAATCGAATATGACTACGGTTTAAAAGATGCCTACATAGGTTATGCAACAAGAGGTTGTCCAAAAAAATGCCCTTTCTGTGCAGTCAATAAAATAGAACCAAATTATGTTCACTACTTACCTTTAAAAAAGCAAATTTTAGGAATAGAAGAAATATATGGACCAAAACGTAATTTAGTCCTAATGGATAACAATATTCTTGCATCAACTAATTTTGAAAAAATAATTAATGAGATCATTGATTTGGGGTTTTATAAAGGAGCAAAATTTAATGGTAAGCTACGGAAAGTTGACTTCAATCAAGGGACAGATGCTTATTATCTCCCTTCTGGGAAAATGGCCTTATTAGCGAAAACTGCTATACGGCCATTAAGAATCGCATTTGATTACATCTCTATGAAAGACCTTTATATATCCAAGATTAAGCTGGCAAGAGATTATGGTATTTCAAACCTTTCAAATTATGTTCTTTACAATTATGTAGATGCTCCTGAAGATTTTTATCAGAGATTAAAGATAAATGTGCAACTTAACGAAGAGTTAGGCACAAAAATATACTCTTTTCCAATGAAATATATTCCTTTAACAGCAAAGGATAGGTCTTTCATTGGTAAAAATTGGAATAAGAAGATCTTACGTGGTATACAATGTGTACTTTTAGTAACCAGGGGACTTGTAAGTCCTCGTAAGGAATTTTTTGAAGCGGCGTTTGGTTCTACATTCGAAGAATTTCTTCAGATAGTGCTAATGCCCGAGGATTATATTATTAATAGAAGAAGGCATGAATTGAATGGGGCGTTTGATTGGAAAAATACTTATAAAAAATTAACGAGAAGTGAAAAAAATACATTTATAAACCTAATATCAAATAATAAAGTTGTGAAAGAAGATATAAAAAAGGTTTCATCAAATAAAATGAAAAGGCTACTTTCTCACTATATTGAATTTAATAAAAGCATCATTTACTAGCTCTATTTTTGTATCTTTATTGGTTAAGTGGTAAATTTAGATTTGCAGGGAATCTTAAAATTTGGACATGAAGGTATAAAATGACAATAAAAAGTGTAGTTGTATCCATCGTATACATCATGATTGCTGGTTGTGCGTCCTTACCACCTGTTGAAGATAATCAGGGAAATGTAATAAAGCAGATGATTATTAAAGATGGTTATGTTACAGGCTGTGTTTTACAGGAGAAATGATTTGATGTTCAGGATTGGATTTCAGGAATTATGTGAAAACCGGCAGCTATGAAATGTCGGTCAAAGGCCGCAACTTTTAATGTATCTTTATATCTTTTCAGAAAGCAGAAAGATGTACAGTCCGTAAAACTCCACATTTGGTCCCGATAATTGATAAACATATCATAAGAAAGATTGAAAATTTCAGAATCTATAGGAAATATCTTTATAGAAGGGGATTCATAAATCTTTTGGGCTATATCTACGGCAAGGTTTTTACCACCCTGCCTCATAACAGTAGTGAGGGTTTCATCAAAGATATAGTCTGTAATCAGAAATGCAACTGATGTTTGATGATGAATAAGATTTTGGACAAGTAATCTTGCTATCGAATGTTTATCATCTTTCTTATTGTAAAAAGCAATAAGGAAGGAGGTGTCTGCAAAGATTATTTCTGACATTTTATGCCATACAATAATTCATCAATTATTTCATTATTAGTATGACCTATATCCACTGAGGCAGATGAAAAAAAGGGATCGTCCTTTTTTATCGGAACCAGGTTTATTTTTCTTTCCAGGAATTTTATGGATTTTACACCTTCTTTTTTTTGCCTTACTGTACTCATGTGTTTATATTTACATAATTGTAAAACATTTGTCAATGGAAATTACTGATAAATATGGCATATAGTAGATTTACAGGAAATCTTAAAATCGGCTGGGAAGCTATAAAATGACGATAAAAACTGTACTTGTATTAATCGTATGCATCATGATTGCTGGTTGTGCGTCTTTGCTATCTGTTGAAGATAATCAGACAGAACGCCAGGTAATTGATATATACGATAATCAGGGAAAGGTAAAAGAGCATATAATTATCGAAGATGATTATATTACGATTTATGATAAGGATTGGAAGACAAAGGGGTATGGAAAGGTGCAACAATAGCCTGAGTACAAGAATTATCCAAATCTCTTACAACTTGTTAGAGAAATTCCCGGGGGACAAAAATTAAGGATACTAATGTTACAATTATTTCAGAATAGCACATTCCCGAACATTTTGCATTAATTGATCGCCCAGCCTGTCCTCTTCCATATCAAGATCATAATCCATCTGTAATCCCAGCCAGAACTGCGCGGATATTCCAAAACAACGTCTTAGCCCGACCTTCGCAATTCGAGGGGTGTATAAGCCGCTAAGCCGGTAAATTCAAGTGGTCACCTAAATCAGAGGTATCAGAAGCAATATGGAGAAAGGGGAGTTGAAAGATTCTGTCGCTGTGGTCTCTTTCGGCATACTGCCTGACTGCATCATACACGGTTTGATTCTTCTCATGCTTGAGTTCCATGGTTATGATAGGCAAACCGTTCATTCAAGCATGATTAGTCGTTTTCCCGTCAATCACCATTCTGATCAACAAATATTTTGACAACATGCCCGTTTTCGTAATAAACCAGTGGAGTATGCGTTTGTTTGGCTATTTCTCTTGCTCTTTTTGCCGCTCTCAGCAACGCCGCTTCAACGTTTGCAAGGTCTTTGTCATGAATCCGTATCTTTTTTTCATTCATCTCTTCTCTCCTTCTTCAAGCAATTCTGGCGTCCTGCCTGAGTTGTCGTAAAGAATCCAGGCATCAACTAACTGCTTATAAATATATTTAAAATTATGCCCTCCTTTTTCAAAACGGCGTCTGATTATATCTTCAGGTACATTATGCCCACCCTGCAAAACCCGCTCCTTTACCCGTTCGATGGCAATACTGACATCAGGAAGACTCAGAAATATCAACTTTACCGTGTATCCCATCCTTTGCCATTTGGGTATCATGTGTGCATATATTTTACCACTGAGTGTTGTTTCAAAGGCAAAATTATTACCATGAAGCAAGTGCATCTTAATTTCTTCAAGCATCAGCCTGCCCGCACGGAAAGCTGCATGTTCAGGGAAAAAGGGAGAAAGCCCCGCAGCTATCAAATCAGCATTAACAAAGATAGGACAGCCTGCCTCATTCGGCAAAAACTCTTTGGCAAACGTTGTCTTGCCTGCCCCGTTAGGCCCGGCAATGATAACTACCTTCTTTTCTTTAACCATATCAATCCTTTAAATCATCTTCGGTAATCCGGCGCTTGCCCGTAACACACTCATGGATTAAGGATTTGCAATATCCTTCGAGGCTGCTTATTTGATTTTGCAGACTGCTTTCTAGTTTTGTTATTTGCTGCATTTTATCATCAAGATAATTTGCAATAATCTCTTGCTCAACTCGTGGTGGAAGAGCAACACGTAAATAACCAATTTTGACTTGGTCCATGATTGGCAAGGTTGTATATTTTGATATATAAGGTATAATGTCTTCATAAATCTTCATCTGATATGCCATATATTTTGGTGAGACTTCTGGTCTGATCACAATGCCTGTAATTTGCTGATTACATGATGCCTCTGTTTTTGTCATAGCGACCTTGCCAATAGTTGCACCGATACCAACTAAAAAAATGGATTGCGCAGGAAAAAGTCTAAGTTTGTTATCATGATAAGCCAGTTCATTAATCAATTTTGCGGGTTCTTCCAAATATATTCCTTTATCATAGCAACCAGGCGCAAACCAAGGAATTGTTCCGTCAACATAATATTCAGTATTCTCAGTAGGTGGTGTTGTTCCAGTCTGAATTTTTAGGCTTACACGTTTCAAGTGCTCACATCTCCAATGTATAGGAATCAGCCTAATCCACTCAACCCCGGAATCTTTCAACTCAACTGAATCATCCAGCCCGCGGGTGACGGCTTTGTGAATAATGGACTTCCGCAAGGCATCCAGCAATTCAAGCTGACGCCCCTTGGCTTCTATCGCCGCATCTATCGCAGCACAGGTCTTGTCGAGATAAGCTGCAATAAGGCGCTGTTCAGTCAATACAGGTAAAAAAATCCTCGTATAATTAATAAATCTTGATGAGACGCGCTTCTGCCTAGCAACTCCCGTCATATTTGCTTCTGCATAGTCTCTGTAAACAGAATTATATGTGTAGTAATAAAAGAACCTGCCATCAGCCTTATGCCCAAGACGAAGGACATGAAATTCGGTGCTGCCAAAAGCATATTTCGTTGGCAATTTTTCAACAAAAGCCCCTTTACCGTTCTCCATACAAGGTGTAATCTTAGCAAAGATGACATCACCAACTTCAAATTTAGTCAGGCCGCTTGTAATAAGGTCATATTCTTTAATATCGTTCGTATCTATTGTCCCCTTTTCGGAAACAGCCTCCATGGGAACAACTGTACATAGCTCGGTTAATTCAGGTGTTCCATCGGAGAAACCGGGAGAAAGTTGTGCAACGTCCTTGATTCGAAAAGACTGCCATTCATCTGGAACTGAACCTAACCATAAGTCATTAGTATTTTGCATGCTCAATTTCCTCCAAGGTTTGCCAACATGCATGTAGCTTCTTTTTCAAGCTCCCAAAATTCTTTTAGGACATCATGTGTCAGTTTGGGCGGCTGGTAGCGATAGAAATACTTATTCGGCAGAATCTCGTATCCAAGCTGGGGGCTGTCCTGCCATCGGATGATCTGTTTGCCGATTTCACGCTTGAGAAATTTATCAATGCCCTCACCATACTGAATATATTCATAATCTTCCACATAATGACGGTGGGTGAATTCGGCTGTGACTTCAATGGCATTGACAAATGCCTTGATCGCCTTATTCTTTTCACTGGCAGTCTTAATGTCAGAGGTCAAGGCATTGAGCTCGGTTGAAAAGGCCTCTTTTACATGCTCCTCGAATATTTGTGCGAAATCATCTTTCGGAGAAAGCGTGAATGCAACCTCGCTCTCTGAATTTTCAGACTTCAAATGTATGCGAAATTCCAGGTTGCTTGCATATAATTCCTGCTCTTTCTTTATGTTAGCCGCCGTGAAGGTCTTTGTATACGGTTCGGTGATATATGCTTGCTGATCATTTTCGTCGGTCTGCCAGAAGACAACGCTTACCCTGTGATAGGCGAAATCCTTTGTATTGAAAATCTTTACATACTCATCCTGGTATCCCTTTTTCCAGCCGTTGTGGTAGCGATCTTCAATCCATTGCCTGTGGTGGTCGAGGATGCGGTTTCGCTTGTTGCCGAAGGATTTTGGTTCTTTTTCATATTGCTGCCGTGCGTCAATGATCATCACCCGTCCTTTATGAGAAGGAGGCTTATTGTTCGTCAGGAGCCAGATATAGGTGAAAATACCTGTGTTGTAGAAAAGCTGATCGGGCAGCATCACAATGGCGTCCAGCCAGTCATTCTCCAGAATCCAGCGGCGGATTTCGCTTTCGCCTGAGCCGCAGTCGCCGTTGCTGAGCGGCGATCCATTGAAAATAATAGCGATACGGCTACCGCCCTGATCCATCGGTTTCATCTTTGCCAGCATCGTTTGGAGAAACAAGAGCGCCCCGTCATTTGTACGGGGCATTCCTGCCGCATAGCGTGTAGACTGGAACTTCCTTGCCTCTGTCTCATATCCGTCCTTGCCGCCCCAGGTAACACCAAATGGTGGATTGCTGAGCATGTAATCAAACTTGTGATTTGGTCCTGTAAGTTGATCACCAGGCTCACGGCTGTGTTCTGAATGTGAAATGAGCGAATTGCCGTACCATACCTCTGCCTGTCGGTCATCCTTGATCAGCATATCCGCCTTGCAGATGGCGTAGTTGGCAGGCTGAAGCTCATGTCCGTGAAGCGTGACCAATTGCTGGACTTCGTTCCTTCGTTTTTCAGTTTCAACCTTGTCCAGAAGATGCTCCTTTGCAACTGACAGCATACCTCCTGTCCCGCAGGCGGGATCATAAATAGAAATGTGCTTTGTGGGGACAGGGATATCAAGCAATTCCACCATGAGGCGAATAACCTCCCGTGGCGTGAAATGCTCTCCAGCCTCTTCGCCGCTCTGTTCTGAAAACCGGCGCAAGAGTTCTTCATAGATGTATCCCATTTCAAGATTTGAGAGATGTTCCGGCCCCAATGGTTCGGTGGCGTATTGGTTGAGGATGGGGGCAAGCCGGGCGTTCTTCACCATACGCCCGATCACAGCACGATAGTCGAAATGATCAATGATATCCTGGATGTTATTGGAGAAGCCGTTGATGTAATCCCGGAAGTTCTTCTCCATCAAGGTTGGGTCCTCTTTGCATATGCCCTGCAATGTCCAGTTGGTCTTATTCGAGAATGGAATTTCTTTGGGATTGAGTTCGAGTTCCTTGACCAGCTTCTCAAGCTTACGATCATTGATGTCAGGCCTTTTCTTACGAATCTCTTCGGCCTTCTTTTTCCGCCAGTCAATCAGGACACATTCCAGCCGCCGTATAACAATGATGGGCAATATAACGCTCTGATATTCATAGGCCTTAAATTTACCGCGCAGCCGCTCGGCAGATTTCCAGATTTCATTGGCAAGGTTGTTCAGTTTAGCTTTATTCAGTACCGTTGTCACAGAATAGTGTCTTTCAGTTTGTGTACATTGTATGGACTAAATTCGATTAATACTTCTCTCCTTACCTAACCACTCTTCCTCATAATATCGGAAACATATTGAAAATTGCAAGTGAGAAATTCAAGTTAGTCCCATTAACAAAGGGGGATTCAGGAGGTTGTTTAAGTCGTTTGAGCCAATAGCCTTATATTTATTCTGTCTTTTCACTGATATTTTGTATAGAATCTTTTTACTCTACCAATTTTTTCATTAATTACATTGATACTTTTTGTTTTACTGTGTAACAACCCCCTAACCCCCTTTTCTAAGGGGGATTTTTACACCGCATACTATCTCTTGATCCGCATAAATAAAATGAAAATTCCTATACAATCAAGTTATGTGGTGAAGATGTGGAATTAATATTTAGTGAACGGCATATAGTAGATTTGCAGGAAATCTTAAAAATTGGTTAGGGAAGGTATAAAATGACAATAAAAAGGATTGGAAGACAAAGGGGTATGGAAAGGTGCAACAATAGCGTGAAACACAGTTTGGGAACAAGCCAAACGAGTCAAAGGCTTTGTTGGCGTTTCAAAACAGTGGTACTATCCTGTCTTTGTCTCTGCGGTCTTTTTCCACGGCAATTCAAAAAAGAACATTTAAAATACTGAAAAATTTTGTTTCTAAATAACTCAATCAATTATAAAATAGCGGCAAAACAGTGTATTATTCAATTTAATAAAAAGGAGGTTGCCTGTGAGATATCTTGGAATAGCCCGAAAGGAAAAAGGACAAGTTGTGATGCCCGACACTTTTCAGACAGTAACAGAAGGAAAACTGTACGAAGCCATAGAAATTGGAAATGATATCCTTCTGGTTCCATCGCCACTCGATAAAGACTGAATTGCCCGTATAGAAAGTCTTACTGACCTATCCATCAAAGAACATCGGAAAACACTGGAAAAACTATCAAAATGAACTGGATTACTCTGGAAGAAATCGTATGAACTTGAAGAATTTTTCTGGTCAATCGCACGCGGAGAAAAATCAGTTGAGGATATTATTCAATTTATCAAGGAACACACGCAAAGGTGGCCTTGTGTTAAATAAAATTTTGCGATCTTTTCAGCTATTTATAGTATACAGTGGAAGCCAAACGCCTATGTTTTCAATGTATCTTTGTTCTGCTTAAAAAAACAGAAAAATGAATAACATTTAGTTCAGGGAAAATTGCCTCTTCATCCGATTTACAAACAGGCGTATCGTCTTTAGCCCCTTTCTGACAAATTCTACTGCTAAAAAATATCCTTCGATTTAATGTTATATCTCTTCAGCATGCGCTGGAGGTACTGACGCTCTATTTCACTCTCTTTAGCGGCGTTTGTTACGTTTCCACTGTTTTTGTTCAGTACGTTCGTGATATATTTGGTATTGAATGCATCCAGCGCCTTTCTGCGCGCCTCTTTATACGGTTGGGAAAGTAAAACATCACAAACACTGTCAACATTACACTCTTTATTACCCTCTTTTAGAGGTATTACCTCTTTTCCTCCAAAGTGCCCCAGGCCCACGGCCGAGGCACTCCACTTCTTTAAGGACTTGGAGTTCCCTGAGTACCCGGCGTATCATATCCCTACTAACACCAGGACAAGCTCGCTCAAGATCAGACAGGGAAAATTCACCTGAAAAGGAATCGATGGCTGATTTAATCAACTCCGTCTTTGCACCTTTTGGCGACTTTAGTTGTCCCACCCGTTCTTCAAACTCACGGTAGGCTGACTTGAGAATGAAAAGAACGTAGTTTATGTAAGGCCATGGGTCATGTTTCCTTTCATGCCAACCCTGAGAGCTTTGTTCAAGTGTTTCGTAGTAGCGATCCTTGCTCTGCTCTATAATACGTTCAATACTGATGTAACGGCCGACTTCATATCCAAGATGATAGCATTGAAGCAAAAGAAGCAGCCTTGAAACCCTGCCGTTTCCGTCACGAAAGGGATGGATGCAAAGGAAATCCAGATTTGAGGCAGCCGCAGCTATGAGCGGATGCACCCAGCGTTCTCGATTGGATTGATTCCACAGGTCAATCAGCTCGGTCATATATGCAGGAGTTTGGGTAGGGGAGACAGCCTTGAAACGTACCCGGAATGTGCCGTCAGGATACTTTTCAATAATATCACTGGCTTTTTGTTTATATTGTCCGGCATCCCCCATTTTGCCTTTTGTCAATGTATGAAGTCTGCGGATGGTGTCCTCTGAAACCGGTAATTTTGCAGCTTGCTCATGAATGATTTTGAGGGCGTTGCGATAACCCCGCACTTCTTCCTCATCGCGGTCGCGTAGATGTGACTTTCCAAAAACAACGGTACGGATTCGGGATTGATCAACGGTTACACCTTCGATGCGGTTCGATGAAACTGCGCTCTCTATGAGTGCATGCTCTCGCAATATCTTAAGTCTCTGCGGTGCCTGTTTGGTAAAAAGTTCCTGCTTGCCGCGTGCCTCGCCGAGATCAGCCAGATACCAGGATGTAGTAGCTGGTATACTTTCTGGCGTGTGTGAAAATTGTCGTAGCGTCGTCATGTCTACCGTTCCTCATAGCGTGTCAGTTCTTCCTTGGACTCCATTAGTATTAACGCGAAAATACCCCTCACACAGACACTCTCCCACAAAGGGGAGAAGAAATCTTCCCCTCCCTTGCCTGTCCTGAGTGAAGTCAAAGGAATGGGGGGGATTAAGAGAGGGTGGAGTATTTTTGTGCTCTCTTGTGAGTCTTTGGCTCATGTGAGTTTACCCTGCAAAAACTTCTTTTTTCTGGTTTAAAAAATATCCTTCGATTTAATGTTATATCTTTTCAGCATGCGCTGGAGGTATTGACGCTCTATTTCGCTCGCTTTCGCTGCGTTTGTTACATTACCACTATTTTTATTCAACACATTCGTTATGTATTTTACATTGAATGCATCGAGCGCCTTTCTGCGTGCTTCCTTGTAAGGCTGAGAAAGCAATTCATCCCAAAAATCCCCGGGTAATCCCTCTTTTTTTACCAACGGCAAAATAACGTTTAAAGATATTATGTCTTCCGTAGTAAGGGTGATTGCCCTTTCTATGGCGTTTTCCAGTTCACGGACATTGCCAGGCCAGTTGTAATTGTAAAATTCCTTTTCTACTTCGGGCGAAATTCCTTTGATCTGCCTGTTTTCCTTCTTGTTATACTTTTCGACAAAATGTTTCAACAGGAGTGGAATATCTTCTTTCCTATCGCGTAATGGAGGCATCTTGATATTGATCACATTTAACCGATAATACAAGTCTTCGCGAAATTCCTTTTCCTGCACCCGCTGCAACAAATCCTGATTTGTTGCGGCAATGATACGCACATCCACCTTCTTGGTAACGGTGTCACCAAGTGAAATAAATTCACCTTCCTGCAAAACCCTCAGAATCTTTGCCTGCACCGATTTGGGGATATCACCAATC
>Ga0209641_10003082_pt1 | contig 14042 bp, 12 predicted proteins | sample RifCSP16_1_FD_184022 | JGI IMG/M metagenome (GOLD analysis project Ga0209641, IMG submission 184022) | Soil microbial communities from Rifle, Colorado - Rifle CSP2_sed 16_1 (SPAdes) (version 2) | ecosystem: Environmental > Terrestrial > Deep subsurface > Rock core/Sediment | place: Rifle...
CGCGCAGGTGGTGCGGCGCCGGGCGTGGTCGCGCCGATCGCAAAAGGCCATATAGGTTGCTTCGATGAGTTCGAGCAGGGTTTCGCCGCGTTCAATTTTGCCCTCGGGCCCGTAGGCAAACACCGCGTCGCCTTCAAGTTTGGCGATGGTCAGCAGCGTTTTGAGGCGTCCGACGATGATCTCCAGCAAATCGGTCAGGATTTCCTGCGCGTGGTCCAGCTCCGTCCCGGCCAGATATGCTGTGTACCCGGAAATGTCCGCAAGGACAAGATACCCATGCTGGGTTTTCGATTCCATAAATCCTACCTTGTCCGTTGCGCCCGCCGGTGCGGGCGATCACCTGGGTTTCGACTGCGGTTTTTTGGGTGGAACTTTCGCCGGCTCGCCCTCGATCCAGCCACGAATAAACTCGCGGACGGCCTGCCGCCATACGGGAACGCGGATCTCCTGCCAGGCCGCCTCGGCCGCCGCAGGGTTAGCTACATGTGGGCTGTACTGCTCCGTGACGTACTGTTCGGTGATCGTCTCTACCCCTGGCCGGACTTCGGGAAGGGACTGGCTGAGGGCGATCGCGCGCTCGTGCGGGGTAAAGGTCACGGGTAACGCCAGCCCCAGCCAGCGCGCCGCCCGCTCAAGCTTCAGATAGGCGGCCGTGACGATGGAGGGGATGGGCAGGCCGCGCCGGCGCATCACCCACACACCCGCCGCGCCCAGGCTCTCCCAGCCGATCAATCCAAAGCGTAGCATCAGCGCCAGGCCGGCCGCAGCGGCGACAATGGCCCCGAAGATCACGAGGCCAGCGGTAATGCTCATCTCCTGCAAACGCAGCAGCCAGATATTCGAGCGCGGGCCGCTGAGCGGGTCGGGGATATCTTTCTCCTGCTGCTCGCGGTCAGCCCTCTGACTCGCCCGGTCCTCGGCATCCGGTGAGACGAGCGAACCCGAACTGTCGGTCGTTGCCGGCCTCTCCGGGCGCACCAACAGCGGCTCTGAGGCGGTCGGCTCAAATTCCACCCAGCCGTGGTCCGGGAAAAAGACCTCGGGCCACGCGTGTGCGTTGCGCTCGACCACGCGATAGAGGCCGGCCTCCGGGTCGAACTCGCCCTGCGCCATGCCCACCGCCAGCCGGGCCGGGATGCCTAATGAGCGGAGCAGGATCACTTCCGCCGAGGCGTAATAATTGCAGTACCCCCGGCGCGAGGTGAAGAGCACGTAATCTACCGGGTCCACGTCCGGCGGCGGGGCGTCAATATCCAGGTCGTAGGTGATGTTTTGGCGCAGCCAGGTCGTGATGGCCTGCGCTTGATCGAAAGGGTTCGTGGCGCCGGCCGTCTGCACAATTTGCTGCGCCAGTTCGCGCGTGCGGTCGGTGATCGTATCGGGCAACTGGAGGTAACGCGAGGCGACCCACTCCGGATAATCGGCGTCGTCGGCTCTCAGGCTGGCTTGATCTGCCACAGAGACCGAGGCCACCACTTGATAGACGTCACCCCGGCGCACAAACTCAGGCGCCAGCACCCGCACTGACGCGACATCCGCCGCGCCGCCAGGGGTGTACGCCAGTTCATAAGTAGCGATACGGTCAACTCTGCGTGGCTGCGATGGGGTGTACAGGCGGCTGGATGCGCCGACGTAAGATTGGATATTGGCCGTTACGTCCCGACGCAGGCGGTAGGCGGGGAGGCGCAGCAGGTCGGTGCGTTTGTATTCCTTGAACTCCAGCTTGGTCGTCTGCCAGCGCCCGTCGTGATATTCGTCGTAGGCCTGCATGCGCCAGTAATAGCGCGGCGCAACCGTCGGCCCGCTCGCCTCCAGCGCCAACTCGTCCGTCGGGCCGATGGCTACATCCATGATCGGGTCGTTATCGAGATGCGACGCGCCGCCCAGAATGAGCGAGTCGCCGTAGAAATCGTTGACGTTCTGTCCATACGCCCGGAGGGAGGCGAACAACCGCATCCATTGTTCGCGCACCTTGCTCCACGGACCGGTCATCTGCTGCCAGGCCGAGGCGGCCGCGGGCGAAGCGGCGAGTTCGGGGCCGGCCCAACCGACCATCACGCCCGCCAGAGCCACCACCAATCCCGCGCGCAGAAAGTCGAAACGAATCTCGGGGTTATAGGCGACCCGCGCCGCCTGCCATTCCTGCTCGCGCGCGAACAGGCTCACGCGCGCCACGAGGAGCAATGCCAGGAGCATGTACACCGCGAGGTACAGGTCAATCCGCGCCGGGCCGAGATAATAGTAAGCGTTGATCAGCAGTCCCACGCCGCCGGGGATTACGGCCAACCACACTGATCTGCGCCGGAACACCGACCAGGCGCCGATCACGCCGATGAACCAGAACACCAGGCTGATAAAGACGGGGAAAGGCAGCGCATCGCGCGAAGTGCCGCCAAACGTGGCTTTGTAGATAAATGTGCCCAGGCGGGTGACGAGTTCGAGGCTGCGCTCATGCCAGCTGCCTTCCAGCATGAAGCAGACCAAAAAACCAACGTAGAACAGGCCATAGACGATGGCAAACAGCGAGGCGACAAATCCGGAGAAACGGCTCTTCGCCAGCGCCAGCCCCGCCAGGATCCCCACCACGCTCGCCAACCATGCCGCCCACAGCCCCTGCGTCCAACTGGCAACCGCCACGCCCCAACCAGCCACCGTGAGCATTACGCTCATCAGGACGACCGTCAACCAACCTTCCTCGAGTTTGAACATCGCACCTACCTCCAGGACTTTGCCTTCCGTATTTTACCGCAGCCAGGGAAAGTTGGTTCAGAGACCTGGACAAACCTTCCAACCCGCCATCAATTGACTTGCCTTACCATCTCTGCTATTATGCCCGCCCGTCGCTAATATCCAGTTGATCAGGGGAGGACGGCACTCATCGCTCCCAGACCGGAAATTGAGGTTGACCGACTGCATAGCCTGCTGGGCCTTCCGGCAAAAATCCCCTTACATTATGACGTTCATCGGGCCAGACACATTATAATATGTCAATTGAGTACGAGACAGAAAGCTCAAAACGCCGGACTTATACCATCCTGGCTGGCATCATCATCCTCACCCTGCCCTGTTACTGCGCCGGGTTTGTGGCTTTGGCCTTGGCGCCCAGGCCGGGCCGGCCAACCCCCACCTCGCAGGAGGCCACCCTCACCAGTCCGCCCCTTCTGCCAACGGTCACCGAAACTCTGGCCGGGCCGCCAACGGGCACGGCTGTGACCTTCACTCCGGGGCCGCCGACGGCTACACTCCAATCCACCCCGACGCAATTTATCCCGCCGAGCCGCACGCCGACGGCGACCTTTACCGACACGCCGACGAACACCCCAACGTTGACGCCCACGTTCACTTTGGCGCCGACGCTCACGGCGACGAACACCCAGACTCCCGCGCCGCCGACCGCGACCGCCACGGCCACCTTGCCCCCAACTGTGACTCCCAGCCCCAGCCCCGCGCCGTCGGCGACCACGGCCGTCACCGACACGCCCGCTGCCACGGCGACGCCCAGTCCAACCACTGCAGAGGCGACGAGCACGCCGACCCCGTCGGTCACGCCCTGAAGAGACCGCTTATGGATGTCGTAGCCCATTTGCAGGAGCTGACCACCGCCCCAGGGGTTTCTGGATACGAGATACCGGTGCGCGAAGTTATCCGCGCTGCCTGGGCGCCGTTAACCACCGAAACCCACGTTGACCGCCTGGGATCGCTCTGGGCGACCAAAGCTGGAACTGGAGCGGCCCCCCGTCCCAGGATCATGCTCGCGGCGCACATGGATGCCATCGGCCTGATGGTCACCAAAGTGGAGGGCGAGTTTTTGCGCGTGACACAGGTGGGCGGCATTGATGCGCGGGTCATGCCCGGCCAGCTGGTCACCGTCCACGGCAAGGAGGATTTGCCCGGCGTAGTGGCCCAACCTGCCGCCTTCCTTCTACCCAAAGCCAACCGCGAGGGTGTTGTGCCGTTGAGCGAACTCGTCGTGGATGTTGGCCTGCCAGCGGAGAAAGTGGCCTCGCTGGTCCGGGTCGGCGATGTGGTTTCCTTCGCCGCGCCGCCGCGCACCTTGCAGAACGACATGTTCGTCGCCCGCAGCCTCGACAACCGGGCCTCAGTGGCCGCGCTCACTGTGTGCCTGGACGCTCTGCAAACCCGCCCGCACGTATGGGATGTGATCGCCGTGGCGACCGTGCAGGAGGAAGTCGGCGTGAAAGGCGCGATCACCTCGGCCTTCGCGCTCCGCCCCCACCTGGCCGTGGCGATAGACGTGACGCACGGCGCCGGCCCGAGCGTCAAGGAGTTTTCCGACTCCACCTTCCCGCTCGGCGGCGGCCCGGTGCTGGCCTTCGGTCCGAATATCCACCCCAGCCTGCACGCCGCTGTGAAAGGCGCGGCGGAGCGCGCCGAAATCCCGCACCTCACCGAAGCGCAACCCACGCACTCCGGCACCGACGCTTTCGGCATTCAGGTGGCGCGGGAGGGCATCCCGACGATGGTGGTCAGCCTCCCGCTCCGCAACATGCACACGCCCGTCGAGCAGTTGTCGGTGAAAGATGTGACCCGCGCCGGGCGGTTGCTGGCCGAGTTCATCGCCGGGTTGAAGGAAGACTTTGTGAGCACACTCGCTTTTGAGTGACGCGCGCTGAGCAACGCGGGCAGCCGGTCGCGTCACTCCTCGCCTGCCACTCGTCACTTGCAGAAACCGCATGGCTAAAAAACCTGCCCGTCAGAAACCGACTGCCAAACCCAGACGACCAACTGCTCACCCGGCTTCCCGCCGCGCCGCAGCCCGCGCGCCCGCGGAGACGCCTGCGCCTCAGATCGCGCGACGCGGACCGCCAAGGGCTACTGCCGGCGAACTGGAGATGCTCAGAGAGCTTTGCAACGCCTCAGGCGTCTCCGGCGACGAAGGCGCGGTGCGCCAGATCATCCTCGACGCCCTCCGCGGTCACGTGGACGCAGTCAGAGTGGACGTCCTCGGGAATGTGTTGGCCGTCAAGAAAGGCACAGGCCGGGGCGAGCGTGTCCTCGTCGCCGCGCACATGGACGAGGTGGGCTTCATGGTCTCCGGCCACGATTCAGACGGCTCGCTGCGCTTTGAGATCGTGGGCGGTATTGACGAACGTCTGATGATCGGCAAGGCCGTGCTCATCGGCTCCCAGCGCCTGCCCGGAGTGATCGGCGCGGCCCCCGTGCACTTGCTCAACAGCGACCGGCGCAACGCGGTGGTGAAAGCGACGCAACTGCGGATTGACGTCGGCGTCGAGTCGCAGGAGGCGGCGAAGAAGCTGGTGAAGGCCGGCGACCGCGGGGTGTTCGCTACCGATTTCGCGGCGCTCGGCCCCTCCCTGCTCGGCAAGGCGCTGGACGACCGACTGGGGTGCACGACGCTGATCGAACTGCTGCGCGGCGGGCCTTACGGCTTCGATCTGCATGCCGCTTTCACGGTGCAGGAGGAAGTGGGTCTGCGTGGCGCCAAAGTCGCGGGCTACGCTGTAGACCCGGTCTGCGCATTCGTCCTGGATTGCACCCCGGCGTACGACCTGCCGGATAGCAACGCGCGCGAGAACACGCAGTACAACACGCGCCTCGGCGCCGGTCCAGCGATCTACGTCTTCGACCAGCGCACCATCTCCGACGAACGGCTCATAAACTACCTGAAACAGATTGCTGAGGACGCAGGCATCCCTTACCAGCTGCGCCAGCCTGGCAGGGGCGGCACCGACGCTGGCGCGATTCATCTGAGCCGTGAAGGCGTCCCCAGTGTTTCGGTCTCGGTGCCGGGGCGTTACCTCCACAGCCCGGCGGCCGTCGTCCGCGCGGAGGACTGGCGCAACACCGTCCGGTTGATGAAACGGGCGCTGGAGAATTGGACCCCAAAGGTGCTGAGAAGGTAAGAGACGTGCGTTCTTAATATCTATCCTCCATGATCTACCGATTATTCGGAGCGACTATGAAGCCACTCATCAAGAAACTCGTCGAAGCCTACGGCCCCTCCGGCCACGAGGGCCAGATCCGCGATCTCATTCGCGCGGAGATCCGCAATTTACCCGATTACATCACCGTGGATCCGCTGGGCAATCTGATCGCCGTGATCAAGAAAAACTCCAAGCGCGGCAAGAAAGTCATGCTCTCGGCGCACATGGATGAGATCGGCGTGATCGCCTCGCACATTGACGAGAACGGGTTCGTCCGGTTCCAGAACATCGGCGGGGTGCGGGCGCTCAACTGCGTGGGCGGACGTGTGCGCTTCGCCGGCGGCCTGGTAGGAGTCATCGGCGTGGATGACCGGCGGGACGACGCGGCAAAGATTCCTGGCCTGAGCGAACTCTATGTTGACGTAGGCGCGACGAGCAAGGCCGCTTGCCCGGTGACCGTGGGCGACGCGGCCTGTTTCTACCGCCCGATGGAAGAGCAGGGCAGCCGCCTGATCGCCAAGAGCATGGACGACCGCATCGGCGTCGCCATTCTGATTGAGACGCTCCGCGCGCTCAAGCGCACACCGCACGAAGTTGCCTTCGTGTTCAGCGTCCAGGAAGAAGTGGGCCTGCGCGGCGCGGGCACGGCGGCCTTTGGCCTGGACGCCGATCTCGGCATTGCGGTGGATGTGACGCGCACAGGCGACACGCCGAATGGCATCAAGATGGAAGTGGCCCTCGGCGGCGGCCCGGCCATCAAGGTGCGCGATAGCGGCATGTTGGCCGACCCGCGTATCAAGAACCTGCTCGTCCAGCGTGCGCAAGACGCCCGGATGAAGCACCAACTGGAAGTCCTCGAAGCCGGGACGACCGACGCGGCGGCGATGCAGCTCGCGCGCGCCGGGCTGCCAGCCGGCTGCCTCTCCATCCCCACCCGCTACATCCACACCCCCTCGGAGATGGTAGACTTCCGCGACGTGCAGGCCTCGGTGCAACTGCTGCTCGAAGTGCTGCAGAAGCCGATTGAGATTTAGGCTCTCCTATGTTGTCTTGCCTCTAAAGTATGCAATCACCTCATCGAGCGTCTGGTCGAGCGGGACGGTCGGCCGCCAGCCGATGGCAGCCTTGATCTTCTCGATGCTTGGCACACGCCGGTACATGTCCTCGAAGCCTTTTTCGTACGCCTCATCGTAGGACACGTTGACGACGGGCGAGTGGCTTTGCGCCCGCGCGACCACCCGCCGGGCCAGTTCCCCAATGGTGATCTCGTCCTGGCTCCCCACGTTATAAATCTCGCCCACCGCCTTCGGCTCGGCGGCCAGCGCGATCACCGCGCGCACCGTATCCTTCACATTGCAGAAACAGCGGCTCTGGTTGCCGTCGCCATACACGGTCACGGCTTGGCCGGCCAGCGCCTGCTCGACGAAGTTCGGGATGACCATGCCATAGCTCCCCGTCTGGCGCGCGCCGACGGTGTTGAAAAAGCGGCAGATCACCACCGGCAAATCAAACTGCTTGTGATAAGCCAATGCGAGAAATTCGTCAATCGCTTTCGACTCCGCATAACTCCAGCGGCTTTTGGTCGTCGGTCCCATCACCCGGTCGGCGTCCTCATGGAAGGGAATCTCGTTGCTCTTCCCGTACACTTCCGAAGTAGACGCGAGGACGACCTTTTTCCGGTAGCGGCGGCCCAGCCGCAAAACCATCTCCGTGCCTTGCAGATTGGTCTCAATCGTCCACACCGGGTCCTTGACGATCAGTTTCACCCCGACCGAGGCGGCGAGGTGGAAAATGATGTCGCACTCGCTCACCAGCCGGTCCATCACCGTCTCGTTGGTCACAGTCTCGTACACGAAGTGGAAACCGGCGTTCCCAGTCAGGTGCTCGACGTTCGCAAAACGGCCCGTCGAGAGGTTGTCCACAGCCGTGACCGTGTGACCTTGCATAAGCAGCGCTTCGGCCAGATGGCTGCCGATGAACCCCGCGCCGCCGGTGATGAGTGCGTGCATGAATCTCTCCTCCGCTTATCACGTGATCACGAGCCGACCCCGGTGCAACATGCGGATGCGCCACAAATCGCGGATCATGTAGACGACCCCTTCCCAGAAGCGCACCTTGCTCCCTGGCGCGTCGGCCCAGCGCACCGGCATTTCCTGAATGCGCAACCCGGCGCGCTCGGCCAGATAGAGGATCTCTACGTCAAACATGAAACGGTCCACCTGGCCGAGGGCAAACAACTGCCGCGCCAGCAGGCCGCGGTAAGCCTTGAAGCCGCACTGGGTGTCGGCGATGTTCCACAGACCGACCATCAGGTGCTTGATCAGGTCGAAGATCATGGAGGCCAAACGGCGGTAGAGCGGCGGGCGAACACGGATGTCTGACTCCGGCAAGGCGCGGGAGCCGATGACTACATCCGCCTGCTCAAGCAGTTCGAGCGCGCGCGGGATTTCTTCGATCGGCGTCGAAAGGTCGGCGTCCATAAACAGCACACGCTCTCCGCGCGAGGCCAGCACCCCCGTGCGGATCGCGTAGCCTTTCCCCCGATTAGGCTGGTAAGCGAACACCCGTGCGCGCGGCTCATCCGCCAGAATGCGCCGAGCCATCTCCGCCGTCTGGTCCCGGCTTCCATCATCCACCACGATCAATTCGAAGGAGGGGAAGTGCTCGCGTAGATAGGCCAGCACGGATCCCAGGTTCGGGCCAAGGCGTTCCCGCTCGTTGTAGGCCGGGATAATGACGGACAGGCTGGGGATCGCCTCAGTCACGTGCCAGGTTCCTGCCGGATTCTTTCCAGCAGCGCCAGCGACAGGACGTGGTTGAGGACCATGTGCCCATCCTCCTGCTGGCCGATACGGTCACTGGGAATGACGACTTTCAAATCCGCCAACTGCGCCAGTTTGCCGCCGGGCCGACCGGTAAAGCCAATGACCCGCGCGCCATTGGCTTTGGCATACTCCACCGCCCGGACAATGTTGGGTGAATTGCCTGAGGCCGAGATGGCGATGAGGGTGTCCCCCGGCTGGAGCAGGTTCATCAGCGGTTCGACATACACGTCGTCGTAGCTTTGGTCGTTACCCACCGCCGTCATCCACGGCACGTTGTCGGTGAGCGCGATGCAGCGGAAGCGATGCTTGCCTGCGACGCGCGTGAACTTGTTGAGATCGTTCATCATGTGCGAGGCCGTAGCGGCCGACCCGCCGTTGCCGATGACGAACAACTGCCGGCGCGCGCGCCAGTTTTCCATGAGCGCCTCGGCGGCGGCGCGCACCTCGTCGCGGGAGAGTTGGTGAATGACTTGCTCGAGTTCGGTAAGATAAGCGTCAATCAGATCCATTTTGCTTTTGTCCAAGTGCCTCCGGCTTATCCGTGGGCCGCCTGGCTTCGGACGGCGCCAACTTTCTTCATGTATTCCCGCGCCTCATCGGCGTAATTGCGGAAATCCGGCTGGTTCTGCGCCCAGCCCAGATACTCATCCACGTTGCCCTCGATGCTCCCCCGCAGTTCCCAACCGAGCGCGCGCAGTTTAGAGATGTCGGACACGATGTGGCGGGTGTCGCCGAAACGGTATTCGCCGGTGACCAACGGCGCTGCGCCCTGCCCCGCCCGCGCGGCGACGATGCGGGCAAAATCCAGCACCGTGATCGCGCGCCCTCCCCCGACGTTGAAAGTCTGGTAGTCTGCGCGCGGGTCTTCGAAGACGAGCAGGTTCGCGCGCGCCACATCGCCCACGTAGACAAAATCCCGCAACTGCTGCCCGTCTTCGTATACCGTGAGCGGTCGCTTGGCGAGAGCCTGCATCCCGAAAATTCTCATCGCCCCCGAATAAGCGTTACGATACGACTGCCGCGCGCCCTGCGTGATGCTGTAGCGCATGGCGACGGTCGGAATGCCGTACCGCCGCCCGAGGTTGAGCGCCAGCATCTCCTCCGCATACTTGCTCATCGCGTAGGAGCTGTGCGGGTTGACGACCGCTTCATCCGTCGCCTCCACCGCCATGACTTGACCGCACGCAGAGCAACGCGGTTCCCAATCCTTCGCCCTCAACTGCGCCTCGGAGCGCGGGCCGGGATATTGAATGCCGTCGGTGGCGCAGCGATATTTGCCTTCGCCATAAGCCGCTTGCGACGAAGCGACGACAACTTTCTGGATCGGCAGGCGCTCCTCGACGGCGATCTCGTACAACAGCGCCGTCCCGACCGCGTTGACGTAAAAGAATTTGGAAAAGTCGGGCAGATAGTCCTGATACGCCGCGAAGTGAAACACGGCTTCCACGCCGTCGAGTGCGCGCCCCCAGGCCGCGCGGTCGCGCACATCCCCGCGTATGAATTCGACCTCGCGCGGGAGATAATCGGGTACTTTTCCTTCTGGGTGGACCGGCGGTTCGAGCGCATCGAGCACGCGCACCGCATGGCCCTTTTGCAGGAGCAAATCCACGGTGTGTGAGCCGATGAAACCCGCGCCGCCTGTGACTAAAACCTTCATGGCAACTCTCTCCAACTCCGGATTATCTCAGGCCACGTATGCAATGCTATAATCTCCGCCGATGACCTCCGTGACCCTTCGCCCGGCCGTTTTCCTCGACCGTGACGGCGTCATCATCGAAAACCGGGCCGACTATGTCAAATCGCTGGCAGAAGTGCAGTTCATCCCCGGTGCTCTCACAGCCCTGGCGCGTCTCGCCCGCCACAACCTGCTGATCGTCATTGTCACCAATCAATCGGCCATCGGCCGGGGAATTGTCGCCCGGGAAACGGTTGACGCGATCAACGCCTATGTCGTCGGGCAGATCGTCTCCGCCGGGGGACGGGTGGATGCCTTGTATCTCTGCCCCCACCATCCGCAGGACGGCTGCGCGTGCCGAAAACCCGCCCCTGGCATGTTGTTGGAAGCCGCCCGCGATTTGGATATTGACCTAGCGGCCTCGGTGATGATTGGCGACGCACTGACGGATGTGCAGGCGGCCGAAGCCGTCAGGGTGGAGCCTATCCTCGTCCTCACCGGCCTTGGTTCTGCACAGGTCCACTGGTGGACTCCTGCGCAGAACCCCCTCCTCACCGTCCCTGACCTGGCCGCGGCAGTCGAACAGATTCTAAACGAGAATCGCTCGCTCACAAAAACGCCCCCGGAATAAGGGGGCGTCATAGTATGGAAATTCTACCACAACTGGGGCGAGTCACGCGCTACTCCTTCCAATCACACCTATAGATCACCATCTCGCCATCGAAGCTGTAGGCCTCACCGGGAAACACCTGCAGCGCTTCACAGGCCGGCAAAACTTGCGTCTGCATCAGAGTCGGAAACCACGCCGGATTAAGCGCCAGGTACATGGGGTGGTAGGCCTGAATCGCCCAGTCTGCCGCATCGGCATACGTGGCGTCGGGCGTTAGCCGTTCAGCCACAGCCGGTTGGATCAGCCCTGCGAAATCAATCATGGGGCGCCGAGCGTAATAGCCGATGATACCCACCTCGAGCGTTCCTACCGTGGCCTCGGGGGGCGTGTTGGCCCGCAGCCATTCGCCAACCGCGCGGTAGATTGGGTAGCGCGCGTCGGCGCGTTGGCGCAGTCGAAGCGCGTCGCCGCCCTGCGCCAGTGCGAGGATGAGCAAGAGGCTCACCCCCACCGATAGCCCAACTAGCGCACGGCGCAGGCTGGTTTTGAGGGTTTCCAGTCCCAGACCAACCACGACCAAAAATCCTGGCACGAGGGGGGCATAATACCAATAGTAACGGCTCACCCCCAGCGCCGTGTAAGCCGCGAAATACAAGACCGGCCAGGCGAGAAATGTCGCCCAGATACGTTTTTGCGCTGCTACAAACGCTACGCCCATCACCGCGAGGCCCGCTTCCAGCCAGTAATGCCAGTGAGCTGCGTACCCCTGTGCGATGGTGAGGAAGCCAGGCGCGAACTTTTGGCTGATCGCCATGCTCCCCTGATGTTGTTTAGCGGCCAGGGTGACCGGGAAGGGCGATCCAAAATAGCCCCAGGCAAACACAAACCACGGCGTCAGCAGGAGGACAAATAGAATGAGAGGCCGCCAGGGGAGCGGATGACGAACACGTACCAGATAATCCACCCCTAAGACAGCCGGAACAAGGATTCCATCTGCCCGCGCAAGAACCGCCAACGCCGCGCAGAGCGCAGCCCAGTGATAGCGTTGGCGGGCGTAGAAGGCAAACGCGCCGAGGCAGAACGCGATATACAGCGGGGTCTCTGAGCCAAGCGTGCTGAGCACGAGCGGGAAGAACGGGTACAGCAAAAGCCCTGCCCAGCCAACAAAAGGCGCTTCCCACGAACGGGACAAATCCCACAAACAGAGCGCGCCCACGCTCAAACTCAGCGCGCTAATAGCCTTCGCCAGTTGCGGCAGGGGAATAGGAAGAGGCTTGAGCAACGCGAGCAGCAACGCAAATAGCGGCGTCGTCGTGCTCAACACGCGTTCCCCCGCATTGTAAACGAACCCGACCCCCAGGGCAACGTTTTCGGCGTAGCGGTAGGTGATGAAGGGGTCGTCGTAAGCCCAATACACAAAAATCGCGAAGAGGACGCCAGTCACCAACCCTGCATAGAGCACACCACCCCCGATTTGCTCTCGGCTGATCAAGCCCTTTCGCCAATCATCACCGATCGAGGTGAGCTCATACACTGTTCTCAAAATTCCATCGTTCTTTCTCAGGGATACAGACAGGTGAGCGTTCTCATTCGTACTGGATGTACCTCGCCATGACACAGATTGAGGGTAACGACTCCTCCTACATGAAACCTGGGGCATGCCAGACAATCACGGATCTATTAGCCGGCAACAGCGTTATCGAGTGATAAACGGAAGCCAAAAGTGATAAACTGCCTCGCCAATAAAGGGGCGTGCCGGATCATAAAGGGTATCCCACGACAATATAGACATGGTGACCGTATGCGTTGTCAAGAAGGAAGTATACTCGTATCCATTCGGCCCTTTCCAGATCTCGTGCGCCCATCCAGGAAACCACACGCTGGCCTTCGTCCATGGCCCAGCAGGAGATGCACCAATCCGGTAACGCTCGCCCTGCCCCGCTTCATTGTAAAACAAATAATAGAGGCCGCCATGTGTGATGATTGTTGCGCTTTCGGGCATGGCGTCGGGGTCAGTCAACGTAAGGATAGCTCCCCAATCACGCCAGGGGTCTGAGAGTGAAGAGGCTGTAGCGAGGCCGATAATTCCCCCTGCCAAATCTCGGGCAGAGTAGTACAGATAGTATGTATTGCCTACTCGGGTGACGGTGGGATCTCGACAATCGGCCCACGCGTCATCCTGCCACAGCATGTTTGGATGATCGGGCTGGAAGACCATTCCTTGAGGACGCCATGAGGCCGGGTCGGCTGGATTCGTGGAGGTGGCCAGCATGATACGCTGGGTGAAGTTGTGCGTCACCCCCGTGTAGTACATGTAATAGGTCTCATCCTCCACGTAGACGAAAGGCGCCCAGATCTTAAATTCGTCGCTGGCCCCGGGAATGCGCTCAGTTAGAATGGGCGCGAGTTCCTCCCAGTTGCATAAATCTCGGGAGCGCGCATATGCGAAGAGGTCTTCATAGTGATCAGTACCGAGATAAATGGAGGCCAAATAATAGTATCCCTGATACTCGAAAACCGTGTGGTCCAAGAGGCCAAAAGTGGACGGAAACCACCCCATTGGTGAGCACGAAGCCGCTGACTGTTTGGCAGACACAAAGCCAACGAGCAGCAGGGTCAATGCTAGTACGCTTATTCTGGTCATGCGCCGCAAAACGGGTCCTCTCACCACTCCACATAGAGCGGTTTCTGAGTGACATCCAAGGTGCTGCCGGTTACGCTCTGAGGAGTACCTAATGCATCAAAGAGGGCGTGTGGTGTACCGGGAGTCAGGCTAACCGTGTGCAACACAGCATCACTTGACCACAGCACCCAGATATTGCGGTCCCCACGATTAAATTTGTAACCTCTGATCCCGTGATAGCCAGCAATTTCGCTCTGGAAGACGGCGTTGCGCAGGATGGCGGCGGCGGTTTGATAAGCGGTGTAGGCGGGCAAGGGGTTCAGGCTGCTGTCCAGCAAGGCGGTGTTGCGCCCCGGCCAGCCCAGGACACTGTACCAGATGTTCGCCCACAGCCCTTCGGCCA
>Ga0209641_10003083_pt1 | contig 14034 bp, 13 predicted proteins | sample RifCSP16_1_FD_184022 | JGI IMG/M metagenome (GOLD analysis project Ga0209641, IMG submission 184022) | Soil microbial communities from Rifle, Colorado - Rifle CSP2_sed 16_1 (SPAdes) (version 2) | ecosystem: Environmental > Terrestrial > Deep subsurface > Rock core/Sediment | place: Rifle...
CGGCACAGTGGGTCCCATGGCCCTGCCGGTCGCCACCACCGGACCCGCTGAAGTCGCGCTCTACGAGCGTCACTCCGGCAAACGCCGTGTGAGCTTTATCGATGCCGGTGTCGAGAACGGCCATGACCACCCCCGACCCGCTGTACTGTGATTCGGCCGCCCCGACTGCCGCGATCCCCCAGGCCTGCTGGGCCGCCGCTGCGGCGTCGACCTGAAGCGGTCTGATGAGCTGCGTCGGAATCACCGGCGCAACGGCCTGGACCTCGGGATCGCGAGTGAGCTTGCGCACCTCGTTCGGCGTGAGCGCGGCGGTATCCACTTGGGGCCGCGGCGGGGCCGACGGCGCAGCCGACGCACCCCTCGCCTCGAACCCATTCCCGCCCCGGAATCCGCGGCGGCTTGGCGGCGCCAGATCGCGCAGGACAACGTAGGACCTCATCGAGTCACCTCGCATCGCTTGACCTTCACCGACGAACCGAGCCGCGCCAAGGGCTCCGCGCAGGCGGCGCGGACCCCGGACGGGCTTGACGACGCTTTCCGGACGCAGCGTAGGCGCGCGCGGTCGGTGGCATCAATAGAGCAGAGGGGCTATGCCGCACTGCGGAGCCTCGACGCGGGAGAAGCGGAGGCTCTAGACCACCAGGCCGCGTCCATCCGGCGGATTGCGAAGCCTTCCTCGGAAGATCATGCTCGGCGCCCCGGTGAACTCCGCCCGCTCCGTCTAGGACCCCCCTGACGCTTGGGCTCGGGCGGGGTGCCGTCGTGATGGCGTGGTGGAGGGTTGCTGGTGGTGCAAGCCGAGCATTTCGACTTCGAGCTCAACATCTGGGCTGCGGAGAGCGGCTACTGGGCCGAGGTGATGGACTCGCCGGCGGGTCGGTCGGCGCGCGTGTCTCTCGCCACGCTTGCCTTCATCGAGAATCGCCAGGCTGCGGACAACCTTCGTCTGAGGCTCGAGAACGCGATCCTGCGCTCCGCCACTGCGATCCGGGGCAGGTTGTCGATCGAGGAGACGACCTTCCGCGAGTTCGGCCAGGCGGTCTTCGACAACGTATTCCGGAATGCCGGGCCGATTGCCGAGAAGTACAAGGAGAGCCTGAAGAAGATCGACGAGGGCGGGGGCGATCGACGCCGGCTCCGGATCAAGCTTCGCATCGAGGCGCCGGAGCTCGCGCAGCTGCCCTGGGAGTACCTCTACAACAGCCGCGACAGCGAATGGGTAGGGCTGCAGTTCAGGACGCCGATCATTCGATCGCTCGGGCTCGATCGGGAGACCGGCGATTCGACCGTCGATGGCCCGCTCAACGTGCTCGGAATGATCGCGAATCCCGCGGGCTACGTCACGGGTGGCCTCGCGAACCCGCTGGACACGGCAAAGGAGCGGGGTCTGATCGAAAGCGCGCTCAAACCGCTGCAGGTCAAAGGGAAGGTGAACTTGCGCTGGGTCCCGGGCGAGACCGTCGAGGAGCTGATCAAGGCCATGAGCGTGTGCCATTGGCACGTCTTTCACTTCATCGGCCATGGCGGTTCGGGGGAAGCAAATGACGGGCAGGAAAGCGCTCAGGAGGGTTTCATCGTCCTTGCCGACGAAACCGGCGGGCCCAAGGAGGTTCCGGCGAGCGAGTTGAAGGACTACCTGCAAGGACCCTATGGAAGACCGCGGCTGGTCGTCCTCAACTGCTGCGATGGCGCTCGAGAGGGCCGGCGCAGTTTCACCAGCCCGGCCGCGACGCTGGTCAGGTCGGGCGTCTCGTCGGTGGTGGCGATGCAATTCCCGATCAGCGAGCCCGCGGCGTCCCGGTTCGCGGCCAGTTTCTACGAGCAGATCGCCGACAACGCGCCGATCGAAGACGCAATCACGCGCACCCGGTTGATGATCAAGGACAAGTCCATCGAGTGGGGGTCCCCCGTGCTCTACACGCGCGCGCGAGGGGGGCGTCTATTCGCCGGCATAACAGGCCGGGACTCGGCATCGGCCACTCTGAGCGGGAGCGCGGTGCGAGCTGGTGACGAAACGAGGGCGCGACGTCGCCTCCAGGAGCTGTTCGCCGCGTAGCGCCTGGGCGCCTGGCGAATGCTTGCGAGCAACCCATGGAACTCCATTCCGTAGACTTTGCGATCGGCCTCGTCGCCGTCATCTGGCTGGCGGGCAGGCGCTTCAACACCCCTCGGCCCGTGCGGACCTACACCACGGCGATGCGGTACTTCTGGGGAAGCGCGGCGTACGTCATCACCGGCGTTGCCCTCTATGCGCTGTTGTATTCCCCGGGGTCTGCCGTTGGCCTTCGGGAAGCTGCAGCGCTCGGGGCGCTGGTGCTCATCGGGCTCGCGGTTCGACTCCCGGGGGCGTCAGGTGTGGATCGCCGGTTCAGAGAGAAGCTTCAGCGCCTGATCGGGTATCCCTCGGAGGCGCACCGCCTGGCGTCGGCGCTCGCGGTCGCGCCGTTTGTACCAGCCCCCGCGGTGCGGGAGGAGGTCAGGTACGTGCTGCAGGGACGCGGATACGAGCTGGACAACGGCTGGCTTCCGGTTGCCGAGCCGATCCGGGATCTCTGGTTTCGGGCGGCGGCCCTGTTCCAGCAGGTGCTCCGATGGGAACGCGACCCGCGTTTCGGGAGCTTCGCATTGACGGCGTGTGACGAGTTCGCCGTGCTGCGCCAGCGATTCGACCAGCTGTCCCTGAAGGTGGTGCGGGTGCTGGAGACGATCGAGCAGATCGGCGGACTCTGGGTTCGTGCGGACGCCAAGCCCGGGCCGGCGGGAGGGACACCGAAGCCCGATCAGTCCGAAGAGGCGCAGCAGCGATTCAGAGCCGAGCTTCGGGCGATCGTCAGCCGACTGCTTTCGGATCTCCGGGAAGACGTTGCCTTCTTCTATAAGAACCTCTGCCTGTTCGTGGCTCGGGGGATCTTCACGGAATGCGTTTTGGCGCACCGCCGTCAACGGGAGCTGGCCAAGCTCGGGTTCGAGCTGCCGCCCGAGGGGCCGTCGATGAAGGCAGTGCTCGGTTGCGCGTTGCTGCTCGCTTGCACGTTCCTCTTCATCGCCGTGGTCTTCCTGGTGTTCGGTACTAAGGTGTGGAACGGCGGGGTCCCCGACCTATCCCACGATCTGCCGCGGATCGCGAAGATTGCGCTCATCCAGGTCCTGGCCGTCGCCGTCGCGGTCGTTCCGAAGCAGCTGTTCGGCTTCGCCAATGAAAATCTTCGCGGCCAGACGCCGTGGGGCTACGTGCTCGGCGCCGGTCTCGCGGCAGCGCTGCTCGCCCTACCGCTCCAGGTCACGTACTTCGTCTGGGTCAAGGGGGGTTCGCTGAGCGACGTCGCCGCCATGGCCAGCAACGCCAGGGGGATCTTCTCCTGGCTGGTGATGCCCTTCACCACCGCCGCCTCGCTCGCTTTTCTCATCCAGGACGGACGCTGGGCACGGATCGACTCGCCGTTCCGGCGACGGCTCGCGGACGTGCTGTTTCTGCTCGGCACCTTGGCGCTCGCGCTGTGCGCCGCGCGTGGCCTGCAGTACCTGCTAACCGGCCGCGTGTGGACCTTCGATGCCGCGGTCCGGAACGCCTGTCTGATCGCCTTCTTAGCGGTGGGGATCGGCTACATGATCCCGAATAGGCTCCGGCATCCGTTGCGGCGCAGCGGCCGTCGGCTGCAAGAGAGGGCACCGGCTTCCCTGGCGCATGGAGCGCCTGGCCGAGCGTCGCTCGGGGTTCAGACCTGACGGCCATCAAGCGAGGACACACATGCCGTTCTACCTGCATCAGTGGAGCTACAAGGACCCGGCGGTTCGCGCCATGGTCACCAAGCCGCAGAACCGGGACGAGATCGTCGCTTTGGCCGCGAAGGCCTTCGGCGGCCGCCTGCACGGATTCTTCTTCTGTTTCGGCGAGTACGACGCGCTCTGCATCACGGAGTTCCCGGACAACCGGACGGCCATGGCGTGCGTCCTGTCGGTCGTGGGACAGGGGGGCCTGGCGTGCCTGAAGACCACAGCGCTCGTCACCCAGGAGGAAGGGCGCAACGCGATGAGCGATGCGCACACCACGATCAGTCCTTACTCGCCCCCCGGCGAGGCCGTGGAGGGCGGGTCAACGTACGGCCGTCGACGCGGGGACGACCCCTCAGTCCGCGCCGCGTAACGAACCGAGGCAATCATGATCCAGATCTCTTCCATCTCCAAGCCGCAACCTGCCGCCGCCGCTTTCGCGAGCGCGCGCATCGCGGAATCCGTTCCAGAGCGAGTCGTGACGCCGGGCGCAGCTGGGTCCGGCGCGCCCGAGCCCTCGAAGTCGCTGAAATTCCTCGCCGCCAAGGGCAAGGCCGGCCCGCTGCGGGCGCTCGCGGTGCGAGGGGCGATCGAGACCATCATCGGACCGACGGACGACCGCGTGCGCGTTCTCGACACCGAGCTCGCACCGTGGCGGATGATCTGCGGGTTGCGCATGCGCGGTCCGAGCGGCGCGGGTGCGATCGGCACCGGCTGGTTCGTCGGACCCCGGACGCTCCTGACCGCCGGCCATTGCGTCCACTCGACGCAGTTCTTCGGCGGGTGGGCGTCGAGCATCGAGATCAGCCCGGGCCGGAACGGCGCGGAGTTTCCGTTTCGTACGGTGAGGAGCACCCGCTTCAGCTCGGTCAACCGCTGGGTCGAAGCGCAGGACCCGGACTTCGACATGGGCTGCATTCATCTGGACGAACCGCTCGGGAACGAGGTAGGCTGGTTCGGCGTGGGCGCGCTCGCGCCCGACGAGCTCGAGGGCTTCCTCGTGAACGTCTCGGGCTACCCGGGCGATCGCGGCGGCGGCACCGAGCAGTACCATCACAAGAACCGGATCCTCCGGGTGACCGAACGCCGGCTCTTCTACGACGTGGACACGTTCGGCGGCCAGAGCGGAGCGCCGGTGTGGGTCCACGAGACCGACACCGCGCCGCCCCTTGCGGTCGGCATTCACGCGTACGGGGTGGGCGGCGCGGTCGACGGCCTGGAGGCCAACTCCGCGCCCCGCATCATTCCGGAGGTGCTCGATCAGATCCGCACCTGGGTCGAGAGCGACGGAGGCTGGCCGCAGGCATCGTGAGCGATACCGCGCGGTTGAAAATCGTGGACGAAGCCGGCAAGCCGGTCGCAGGCGCCACCGTGGCGGTGGTGAGGAGCAGCGTGCCCTTCCCCGAGATCGCGCTGCTCGCCGACGATGACGGAGTGGTGGACCTCCGTCTACCGCCCGGGACCTTCACGTTCCGCGCCTACGGACCGGCGGGGCAGAGCGGAGAGGTCACGGTGCGCAGTCCCGGTGCCGGCGAGGCGTTCGTCCGCATTGCGCACGAAGGGGAACGGTGATGGCGCGATCCCGGCAACCGATCGGGCCGTCGCGCGAGCCGGCAAGGCGGATCTCGATGGCGGAACTGCAGCGGCTCATGCGCGACCCGTCGGTGCCGGAAAGCGAGCTGAAGCAGTACTTCACGGCCGGCCCGGACGCTTCGCGGCCCTTCGCGCCCGGAATCATGCCCGACCCGGCGCGCGTCGAGGTCGATCCGCCCAGCGATGCCCTCGAGGCCGCCATGCTGGCGAGCTGGGCGAATGGCCTCTCGCGGCTGCGCCGCCAGGAGAAATTCCGGGCGCGCGTCGCGAGCGGAGACGCCCGTGCCGTGCTGGTCTCCGAGGGCGACTCGTGGTTCCAGTTCCCGATCTTCCTGGAGGACGTGATCGACCAGCTGGGGGGCGAGTTCAATATCTGGAGCGTGGACGCGGCCGGCGACACGCTGCAGAACATGGTGATCGACGACGCGGAGTACCTGCAGGCGCTCCGGGAGCAGCGCCCCGCGGTGCGCGCGTTCCTGTTCTCGGGCGGCGGCAACGACATCGTCGGCGCGGACCGGGACGGCAACTCGTTCATCGTGCAGATCGTGCGGCGCTTCGAGCCCGATCGCCCGGCCGAGTGGTACCTCGAGACCCCGGCGTTTGCGCAGAAGCTCGCATTCATCGAGGACTGCTACCGGGCGGTTCTCACCAACGTCGCCGCCACGTTTCCGACCCTCCCGGTGATCTGCCACGCGTACGACTATTCGATACCGGGTGCGCCCGACGATCCGCGCGACCCGATCTGGGCGGGCCCGGATCAATGGATCGGGCGCCCGATGCGCGAGCTCGGCATCACCGACCCGCAGCTTCAGCGCGACATCGTCAGGCTGATGATCGATCGGCTGACTCAGCGGCTCAGGACGCTCTGCGGCGGAAACAACCCGGGTGGCGCGTTCCCGAATGCCTGGCACGTGGACGCGCGCGGGACGGTCGGGACGCTCTGGGCCGACGAGCTCCATCCGACCGACGCAGGCTACGGCCGGGTGGCCGCCAGATTCGCCGGCGTCCTGCGCCGCGCGCTCGGGAGCTCGACCGAGGCGCAGCGAGCGCTCCGGAAGCGCGGGCAGCGCGCGGCAGCCGCAGCTTGATCAAAGGGTTCGAGCGCCTCCAGGAGAGCGCTTCCCCTCCGCCGACGTCAAACGGCTCCGGCTCGAAGTGGCCTAGAGCTTGTCGTCAGCCATAAGAGTGGCCTTCACGCTGCCGGAGCCTCGGCGGGCGAGCCTTCCTCGGCGCCGGGCCGAAGCATGAAATAGAACGTTGCGCCTTCGCCGGGCTTGGACTCGGCCCAGACGCGACCGCCGTGGCGATCGATGACCCGCTGCACGATGGCGAGGCCCACACCGGTGCCTTCGTACTCGTTCACGCTGTGTAACCGCTGGAACACGCCGAAGAGCTTGCTCGCGTAGCGCATATCGAAGCCGGCGCCGTTGTCCTTGACGTAGTAGACGTTTGCATCGGCGGCTTGCGGGTCCCGCCGGCGGCCGACCTCGACGACGGCGGGGTCCCGCTTGCGCGTGAACTTGATCGCGTTGCTGAGCAGATTCGCAAGCGCCTGCTTCAGCAGCGCCGGGTCCGCGTCGGCAACGCCGAGCTCGCCGACCGCGAAATCGATCCGCCGGTCGCTGCAGTCGCGGCGCAGCTCCTCGATGGTCTGCTTCACGAGCTCGTCCAGCTGGACTCGCTTGGTCCGGAGCGGCTCGCGCCCGAGGCGGGAAAAGGCGAGCAGATCGTCGATCAATTGCCCCATCTGCCGGCCGCTCTCGCGCACCACGCCGAGAAGGCGGCGCCCCTCGTCGTCCAGCCGCTCTCCGTAGCCTTCCTCCAGCATCCTCGCGAAGCCGTCCACGGCCCGCACCGGCGCCCGCAGATCGTGCGACACCGAGTAGGAGAACGCTTCCAGATCCCTGTTCGCGGCCATCAACTCGTTCGCCTTCTCGATCAACTCCGCGGTCTTCTCCTGCACCCGCCGGCGCGCCTCGCGCTCGCCGGCGAGAGCCTCGACGAGCCACGCGTAAAGGACGCTGTTCTCCAGCAGCAGCACGATGAGCACGAAACTCGCGGCCAGGAGCCCGTAGATCCGTCCGGCATAGAAGCCGAGGTCGAAACGGCCGGCGTTGAGAACCGCGGCCAGCGCGATATCGAAGAGCCACGCGCACATCACGACCATCAGCCACAGGTCGAGCACCGAGCGCGGCCGTCGCCGCCACAGGGCGATCAGGGCGAGGAGGCTCAAACCCCACACGCTGGACACGACGGTGATCATCGCCGGCGTGTAGCTGTTGCCGCGCATGATCGCCGGCAGAGCGCCCTGGCCGGCCGTGGCGACGAGCGTGAGCGCAACGACCGCGACCAGAACCGCCGCGATGCCGGACAGGATGGCAATGGCCTCGCGGCCGCGCCGGCGGGTCGCCTCGCGTTCGTCGTCCTCGAGCACCGCGTAGCCGATGACGAGGAGCGGAAAGCCGCCATGCCAGAACATGTACAGCCAGGCCGTGGTCTGGGGCTCGGCACCGAGCAGGCCGGTCGGCGCGAACAGGCCCGGGAAAGTGAGCGCGTGCGCGACGGCCATGAACGCGGTGAAAAGGTAGCCGCTCGCGAGCAGCAGCAGCGCCCGCGACCGCAGGATCCTGAACTGACCGAAGAGCAGGATCGCGGTGATCAGGTCGTTGACGACGAACGCCGATTGATAGATCGGGATGAACGCCCAGACCTGACCGAGCGGCACCTTCGCGAACGGCACCGCGGCGACAAAGATCGCCGCGGAGACCGCGACGACGGCCAGCGCGAGCCGGTGGTCACGGCGCTCCGCCGGCAACGTCGACAGAAATACGCGGCCGCTATCGCGAAGGTCACGCGCCATACGCCGTCCGCGGGTGCATTCTTTGGTTAGACAACTCCTTTATAGGCGAAAACGGCGCTCCGACGCCCATGGCTTCTGGAGGGGGAACACACCGGTTGTGCAGGATCTTCCCTCTTCTCTCTTCCTTCCTCGGGGTGCGCTGCGGCGCAGCATCGGCGAGCGGTCGTTCGCGAGGGGGGGCACCCGCTATCCGGAGCGCCGCCGGCGCTCGTACCACGCCGACATGACCTCCATCGCGAGGAAGGATGCGGCGGCGACCGCGATCAGCACGATCTGCGCGACCTGCCAGCCGCGAGCGTCCACGATCATCGCGAAGAGCGTCGGCGAGACGGCGTTGACGACGAGGATCGGCGTGGCGAGGAGCCCGAGCACCGCGCCGTAGCCCGCGGCGCCGAACAGCGCCAGCGGGACTGCGCCGCGCACGATGGTGATCACCCCCTGCGAAGCTCCCATCAGCAGCGTGAACGCGAGGACGACGTAGAAGCGCCCGTCGGCAAGCGCGAGCAGCACGAACGAGACCGGCAGCACGCCGATGGCGATGCGCGCCACCGTGATGGCGCGCAGATTCCGGCCGAAGACGATCTCGACGACACGCCCGCCGAACTGGGCGAAGCCCTTCATCGACGCGACCCAGACCGCGGCCGCGGTCGCGAGCCCCACGGCCTCGAGCAGCGGCACGAGCTGCACCGTCACCACGGCGAAGACGAAGCCGTTGAGCGACATGACGAGCGCGAAGAGCGCCATCGCCACCACCCGCGTCCTGCCCGCGAGCGGCGGCCCGTCGTGCGCCGCGGGCGCGGCCGCGGCCGGCGCGCGATCGGCGCCCGCGGCTTCGCGCCGCGCGAGCCCGAGCCAGTTGAGCGGCAGGCACACGGCGAGGTTGATCACGGCGAAGAGCACCAGCGTCTCGCGCCAACCCACCGCCTCGTTCAGGTAGTGCCCGACCACCCAGAAGACGGTCGAGGCGAAGGCGCCGAACAGCGTCAGGTACGAGATCGCGCGCCGCCCGCGCGAAGGCACCACCTGCACGAGCGCGGCGAACGCCGCGTCGTAGAGCACGAACCGCATGCCCACGCCGAGGAACACCCAGACGCCGAGATACTGCGCCTCGGTGCGCACCAGCGAGAGCGCATAGAGGCCGATCGATACGAGTACCGTGCCGAGCGCCATGACGGCGCGCGCGCCGTAGCGGTCGATGGCACGGCCGGCCCAGCCGGACACCGCGCCCATCGCCAGGAGCGCCACCGTGAAGCCGAAGTAGACGAGGGTCCGGCTCCATCCGGTCTGCGCCACGATCGGGCCGGCAAGGACGCCGAGGGCGTAGTAGCTCGTGCCCCAAGCGGTGATCTGCGCCACGCCGAGCGCGCAGACGGCGACGAGCAGCGGGTCGGAGGTGCGACGCTGAATCGCTCGACTTCCGTTCAGCGCCGTACGGGGACTGTCAGAACAGCTCGGGCGGGAGCGCGAGCGAAATGCCGAGCGCGCTCGACTCGCGCTTGCCGTCGGGGCCGAAGAGCTCGACTTCGCCCTTCAGGCCGACGACGATGACTTCGCGGGCGCCGCCGCGCAGATACGCGCCCACCTTCATCGTGATCTCCTCGCGCGTGTTGCTCGGGGAGAGCACTTCGACGCACACGTCGGGGACGGCCTGCAGCGGCGTCTGCCTCTTGCACTCGCCCCAGCGCTCGGAGGTCATCCAGACGACATCCGGCACCCGGACGCCGCGGTCGGTAAGGACGGACACCTCGGTCACGGCCTCTCCGCCCAGCTGACTCACCAGTGCCCGGCCCACCGCGGACGCGACACGCTGGTGCCCCGTCGTGGGCTTGGGGCTCATGATGAGCTCGCCGAACTCGTTGAGCTCGAAGTAGTCGGGGCTCTCCGCGTCGGCGGCGAGCTCGTTCCAGCGGCGGATGAGCTCTTCGCGGCGGACGGCAGGCTCGGCGTGCATGGCGGTCTCGATCGAGCAGCAGCTCGCTGAAGTATATGGGATTCGACGGCTCCGTACGCGCACATCGCGAGTGGAATTGTGCGGAGCGCACTGGCTCACGACGTGAGCCCGGCCACCACGGGGACGTTGCCTAACGCCGCCCCCCTGTGGCACGCTGAGTCACACAACAAGGAGGAACTCGATGCCCAAGGCCGACCTTGGCGATCTCGAGATCTACTACGAAGTTCACGGCGACGGCCCGCCGGTCCTCCTCGTACCTGGACTCGGCGGCGTCGGGGCCTACTGGCTTCCGAACATTCCGGCGTTCGCCGCCAAGCACCGCGTGATCATTCACGACCACCGGGGCACCGGGCAGAGCAGCCGCTCGAAGATCGAGTACTCGGTCGATCAGATGACCGACGACCTGGTCCGGCTGATGGACCATCTGAAGATCGATCGTGCGCACCTCGTCGGCCACTCGACCGGCGGCGCGATCGCCCAAACGCTTGCGGTCACTCGCCCGGAGCGCCTCGCGAGCCTCGTGATCTACGCGAGCTGGACGAAAGCCGACCCGTTCTTCAAGCGGAGCTTCGAGGCCCGGCGAACGCTCCTCACCACCGCCGGAGACGCCGCGTACGTCCGCTCGACGCCGGTGTTTCTCTATCCCGCCTGGTGGATCAACGCGAACGCGGCGCTCCTCGAGGAGCGGGAGAAGGTGGCCATTCCCGGTTTTCCCGGGGCCGAGATCGTCGCCAGCCGCATCGACGCGATCGTCGCCTTCGACCGGACCGCCGATCTGCCGCGCATCAAGGCACCGACGCTGGTGATCTGCGCCCGGGACGACTTCATCACCCCGGCGTACTTCTCGGAGGAGCTCGCGCGGCGTATTCCCAGCGCCGAGTTGCAGCTCCTGGACCGGGGTGGCCACTGCGCCTCGGAGACCGTGTCCGAGGCGTTCAACGCGGCAGTGCTGGGGTTCCTGCAGCGGCACGCGTAGTCGACGGCCAAGACCCGGGCGATGCCCGGGCATCGGCGTCGCGCTACCGGCTCCGGTACTTTTCCACCGCCCCGCGGGCCAGCGCCATCCCGTGCCCTGGACGGCTGGAGATGACGAAGTGGCCGTCGCGGCACTGGGGCATTTCCTCGAAGAGATCGGGCGGGGTCCAGTCGATGAACTCGACCAGGAAGGCGTTGGCGAGCGTCCCCACGATGTGGAGCGAGAGCTCGTGCACGACGTGCGGCGAGAGCGCAAGCCCGTGCGCGGCGGCGAGATGGCCGATCTTGAGCGTCTCGGTGAAGCCGAGCGCGCGGCACACGTCGGGCATGAGGTAGCGCGCGGCGCGGCGCTCGATCAGGTCGCGGAACTCCCAGCGGGTGTAGTGGTTCTCGCCGGTCGCGACCGGGATCCGGATCGCGTGCGCCACTTCGGCGCAGGCAGCGTTGTCGTCGGCGAGCACCGGCTCCTCGTACCAGACGAGGTCGAAGTCCTCGAGCAGCGCGGCCTGGCGGAGGTTGCCCTGGACGTCGAGCCGCTGGTTGACGTCGACCATCATGCGCATCCGGCCGCCGACCGCGCGCTGCACCGCCTCGACGCGCTTCGCGTTCTCGCGCGGGTCGGTGTGGTGGATTTTCATCTTGTAGTAGCGGCAGCCGAGCTCGGCGTACTTCTCGGCCTCGGCGACGAGCTCCTGCTCGCTGTACTTCGACCAGCCGCCGCTGCCGTAGGCGGGAATGCGCTCGGTCACCCCGCCCCAGAGCTTGTATAGCGGCAGCCCGGCCGCTTTTCCGGCGATGTCCCACAGCCCGATGTCGAGCGCCGAGAGCGCGTAGGCGGCCACGCCGTGCTTCTTGATGCCCATGTCGGCGCGGAACATCCGGTCCCAGAGGCGCCCGACGAAGAGTGGATCCTCGCCCAGCAGGACGGCCTTCAGCCGCTCGACGTAGGCGAGCACTGCCTCGGCGCCGCCGCCGCCGAACACCAGGCTATAGCCCAGACCCTTCACGCCCTCGTCGGTGGCGATTTCGGCGACCACGAGCTTCTGCTGCGGATACTGCAACGCCATCGGCCGCGGCGTCGGAACGGTGAGGATGCAGCTTTCGATCGCGGTGATCTTCATGGCGTCGCGATCCTAGCACCGGGATTCAGGGCGCACTGCCGCACGAAATGAAAAAGGGGCCTTGCGGCCCCTCCGGGACGTTCGCCGTCCTACTTCATTCCGGCGAGGCCGGCTTCGGCCACCTGTTGATCCTGCGGCCCCGTGCCGCCGGAGACGCCGATTGCGCCCACGATCTTGCCGTCCTGGACGATGGGGATGCCCCCCTGGACCACCACTGCGCCTTCGAGGCCGAGGAGATACGTGAACTCGGACCCTTTCGCCACCAGGTCCTGGAACACCTTGGTCGGACGCTTGAACTGGGCCGCCGAGCGCGCCTTGCCGATGGCGATGTTGATGCTCCCGGCCTGAGTGTTGTCCATGCGCTCGAAGTACACCAGGTTGCCGGCCGTATCGGTGACCGCCACGGCCGTTGACCAGTTGTTCTTGCGCGCCTCCGCGACCGCCGCCGCGGACGCCTTCTTCGCCACATCCACCGATACGTTCATGCCGTAGGGCTGCTGCGCCAGCGCGCTCGACGAGATTACGGCGATCGACGCGGCCACCGCCATACCGGCTATTGCTCTCACTGACATCGTTGCTTCTCCTTTGGTTGCGGGTTGTTGTTCACAACGCACCGAGCAGCTCGGGCGCCGTACTGCCTCTGGTAAACACGCGAAGACGCGGAAACCTTCCCTCCCCTGGCTCGCCCGCGCTCCCGGTCCGTCGCCATCCCCGGGCGCGAGCCGTGTCGCTACTTCTTCGGCTTCGCCTCTTCGAGCCGGTCGGTCGCCGGCGGCGGCGTACGCGACAGCGCCGCGATCTCCGCGCGGAGGTCGGGCGTCATGGCGATCTTGACCGAGTCGAGCGACGCCCGCAGCTGATCGACGTTGCGCGCGCCGATGATCGGCGCGGTGACCGCGGGATGGCCGCCCACCCACGCGACGGCCATGCTCATCGGGTGCACCCCCCGCTGCCCGCAGAGCGCGGCGAAGCTCGTCGCCGTTTCATGCATCCAGTCCTCGCCGTAGCGATCCTTGTACACGGGATTGGCGAGCAGGCGCCCGACCGCCGGCTTCTCCTGCTGTGCGTACTTCCCCGAGAGCAGGCCGCCGCCCGCCGGGCTGTAGGGCACGACCGAGATCGCGTTCGCCTGCGCCATCGGCAGGATCTCCACCTCGGCCTGGCGTTTGACCAGGCTGTACATCGGCTGGACGACCTGGAGCCGCGCCCAGCCGCGCGCCTCCTGGACGTCGAGCGCCTTCTGGGTCTGCCACGCGGCGTAGTTGCTGACCGCCGGGTAGAGGATCTTGCCGCCGCGCACGAGATCCTCGAGCGCGCGCAGCGACTCCTCGACCGGGGTCGCGTAGTCGTGATGGTGCAGGTAGAGGATCTCGACGCGGTCGGTCTTGAGCCGCTTCAGGCTCTCTTCCACGGCGCGCGTGATGTAGCGGCGCGAGCCGCCCTTGGCGTTGATGTCGGGACCGATCGAGTCGAAGCACTTCGTGGCGAGCACCAGCTCCTCGCGGTGGCCCTGGATCAGGCTGCCGAGGATCTCCTCCGAGCGCCCGGCGTTGTAGCGGTTCGCGGTGTCGAAGAAGTTGATGCCGGCGGCGCGGCACGCGCGATACATCGCGGCCGAGGTGCTCTCGTCCGCGTCGCCGCCGAAGGACATGGTCCCGAAGCAGAGCCGCGACACCTGCACGCCGGTGCGTCCCAGGGGTCGGTAGTCCATGGCGGCGGACTATAGCTCGGACGCGACGGCGGCCGCTACCCGTCGCCGGGAT
>Ga0209641_10003087_pt1 | contig 14030 bp, 13 predicted proteins | sample RifCSP16_1_FD_184022 | JGI IMG/M metagenome (GOLD analysis project Ga0209641, IMG submission 184022) | Soil microbial communities from Rifle, Colorado - Rifle CSP2_sed 16_1 (SPAdes) (version 2) | ecosystem: Environmental > Terrestrial > Deep subsurface > Rock core/Sediment | place: Rifle...
ACGGATTAAAGGAATTTGGAGACGGTTTCTTGATTTTCAGGAATGCAGTCGATTACGTTAAATCTCATTTGTAATATCACCGCAAAGACGCAAAGAAAGACTTAAAATAAATCAATACTATTTTGGAGACAAGACACAATGCATAAAAACGTTACATCAACTAAAGAAAATGCACTTGCGATTGATTTGACCAAATGCCGCACCATACTTTCAAAATATAATCAGGCAACTCCTGCAGACCTCATTCCTATCTTACAGCAAATGCAGGATGCTTATGGATATTTACCCCAGAGCGCCCTGGAAGAAATAACCGCCAGGACGCGTATCCCTCTGAGCAAGATTTATGGGGTGATTACCTTTTATTCCCAATTTTCCCTGGAACCCAGAGGTAAACATACGATTAAGGTCTGCACAGGTACGGCATGCCATATCAAAGGCGCTCCTGACATAAAGAAAAAAATTACGGAAGTCCTCCATATCTATGAAGGAGAAACAACACAGGATTACAAATTTACATACGATCCGGTAGCATGCTTAGGGACGTGTTTCCTGGCCCCGGTTATGATGATTGACGATAGATACTACGGAAAGTTAACTGTCGAAAAAACAGAAACTATACTCAAGAGCTATTAAAAAGGAGAATTCAACGTGGAAAAATTAAAACACCCTGACGACCTTCAAAAGTTCAGGAAATCTCTGGAATCCAAGCATCGCCCGGATATGGTTCGAATATTCATCTGCACAACAGGATGCAGAGCGCTGGGGGCTGACGAAGTATGCAAGGCCTTCAAATCAGAGATTGAAAAGCAATCCCTCAAAGACAAGGTGGAAATTGTTGATACCGGTTGTCAGGGTCTGTGCGCCAGGGCGCCTGTACTGACCATCGAACCAATGGGTATTTTCTACGGTAGGGTAACGGAGACCGATGTCCCTGAAATTATTTCAAGAACTATACTAAAGGGAGAAATCATCGAACGCCTCTGTTATACAGAAGCGGGAAAAAGAACTGCTTACATCCGGGATATCCCTTTTTATGGCAAGCAGAAGAAGATTGTCCTGAGAAATTGCGGTTCTATCGATCCCAAAAGTATAAATGAATATATACTCAGAGATGGTTATGCAGCTATCTCGAAAGTGCTCGCCCGCATGACGCCGGACGACGTCGTCAATGAGATAAAAAACTCTGGCCTGCGGGGAAGAGGCGGCGCCGGGTTTCCAACGGGAAATAAATGGGAATTCGTCAAAAAGGCAATGGGAGATGTAAAATACTTAGTCTGTAATGGTGACGAGGGCGATCCGGGCGCTTTTATGGATCGGGCAGTGCTTGAAGGCGACCCTCACTCGGTAATCGAGGGCATGCTTGTTGGGGCTTATGCTATCGGATCGAAAAAGGGAATTGTATATGTGCGTGCAGAATACCCCATTGCCGTTGAACATCTCAATATTGCCATACAACAGGCAAAATCACTTGGACTTCTTGGGGAAAATATCCTCGGAACCGGTTTTAGTTTTGATCTGGAAATCAAAATGGGCGCCGGCGCTTTTGTGTGCGGCGAAGAAACCGCCTTAATTGCCTCCATTGAGGGCAAACGAGGCATGCCGCGTCCACGCCCTCCATTTCCCGCAACCAGCGGACTTTGGGGAAAACCTACGAATATCAACAACGTGGAAACCTTTGCAAACGTGCCGATTATCATCCTCAAAGGTTCCGAATTCTATAAAGCCATTGGCACGGGAACCAGCAAAGGCACGAAGATCTTCGCCCTGGCAGGCAACGTGAAGAATACTGGGCTTGTTGAGGTGCCCATGGGCACAACGCTTCGTGAAATCGTTTTTGATATCGGAGGCGGAATTCCCGGTCGAAAAAAATTCAAAGCAGCCCAGATGGGTGGTCCTTCGGGCGGGTGCGTACCGGCACAGCATCTTGATCTCCCCATTGATTACGAAACGGTAAAAGAGGTGGGCGCTATCATGGGTTCGGGAGGACTTATTGTAATGGACGACTCTACCTCCATGGTTGACATTGCCCGGTATTTTATGGAATTTTGTCAGGACGAATCATGCGGAAAGTGCGTACCTTGCAGAATTGGGACCAAGAGGATGCTCGACATCCTGACGCGAATTACCAAGGGACAGGGAAAGAAAGAGGACATTGGTCTATTGAAGGAACTTGCTGAGGTCACCAAAAGTGCATCCTTATGTGGTCTCGGACAAACGGCAGCAAACCCCGTGCTCTCTACAATCCGTTACTATCTCAGTGAATACGAAGAATTAATCAATAAAAAAGACACTCAATCTTTACCACAAGAGAGTCCCGCTACTCAACCATAGCATAGCAAGGCACACTTGTAGACGCTTTAACGGAGGAGATATGATTTGTGAATTTTGTGAAGGTCAAACGGTAAAAAAGCATCACTGGCTTCACGGCAAATTATACATAACGGGCTTCGTTACCGCTAAACTACACACATTTTTTCAACAAAATATTCATTATAACTAAAATTTATGAAAGTACTCCTCATCGGTGCGGGAAAAGGCGGGTCTGCACTCCTGACAATATTGCATGAAGATAAGGAAATAGAGATTGTCGGAGTCGTCGATAACAACCCCCAGGCTGAAGGTCTGAAAATCGCAAGACAGAACAACATTCCTGCCTATACCCATTATGAACATTTGATAAAAAGGGAAGACCTGGACGTTATCATCGACGTCACCAGGAACCCACAAGTACTCATCGATATTGAAAAAAACAAACCGTCAAATACCGAGATTTTAGGAGGCATTAGTGCTAAACTTCTCTGGAATCTGGTTGAAGAGAGAAAAAAGAAAGAGGAGGAAATTCAAAAAAGCCTTTCCGAGCAAAAAGCCCTTTACCGGATTGGAATCATGATTTCTTCTGCAACCAATATGAATGATGTCTTTCAAACCATCGTCAAAAGCGGTTTAGAAGTAACAAACACACCTGCCGGGAGCCTTGCTTTATATGACGAAGAAAAAAATGAACTGGAACTTGTTGCTGTACATGGTTTTAGCCCTGAGTTTTCTTTGAAATCAACACGATGGAAGGTAAGACCCGGTGGCCTTACCAGTAAAATCCTCTTACAAAAACAACCGGTAGTAGTACCAAATATCACCGAAGAGTCTTTTATGGACACACGGGTCATTCTAGCTGAGGGTATCCGCTCATTGGTAGCCACTCCCCTGACTGCCGAAAACAAAATCGTAGGTATTCTTTATGTTGACGATTACAAGCCGCGTACCTTTTCTAAAAGAGATATTTCCATCCTGGAACTCCTGGCAACGCAGGCAACCATTGCCATCAAAAAAGCTAAAACACGTCAACAACTTGAGCTGAAAAACCAAGAACTCAAGCGAACAATGGATTACTTGCAGAATGTGCTGAACAATTCTGCCGATATTATTATTACGACAGATACAGAAAATAATGTGGTAGAATTTAACAAAGGTGCAGAAGAAATACTTGGATATACTCAACAGGAAACCGTTGGAAAACCACTATCTGGATTCTTTGCCAGTCCCTATCATTGTAATTTATTACTGGAAAGAATTAAACAGGAAGGAAAGGTCTCCAACTTTGAAACCCAATTCATCACAAAACAAAAAAAAACCATTGATATTAGTCTTACACTCTCACAACTGAAAGACACCGCAGGGAATATGATTGGAACTGTTGGTATTAGTAAAGATATCACGGAGTTTAAGAGGACCCAGGCACATCTTATTCAGGCAGGAAAACTAGCTGGCATAGGCCAACTGGCGGCAGGTATTGCACACGAAATCAATAACCCGCTGAGCGGAGTACTGGGATACGCGAAAAGGCTTTTGAAAAAAGCAGAGGGTGAAGAACTCCAACAAAACCCGGCCTTTGAATCTTTTTCACGAGAAATGAAATTGATCGTCGATTCTGCCCTGCGTTGTAAGAAAATTATTGAAGGTCTGCTAAAATTCTCCCGTACATCAGAGACAGTGAGCATAGCAGTAAATATCAATGAGGTAATCGATGAATCTCTCATACTCTTTGGAAACCAGTTGTCATCTCAGAACATTGAGTTGTTTAAGATATTAGACCCATGTATCCCTACCATCCGCGCTAATCATACACAGATACAACAAGTCTTTACCGATATCATTATTAATGCAATACAGGCTATGCCCAACGGGGGCAAATTAACGATTGCTACAAGACCGGTAAATTCCTCAGCCGTTGAAATAGAATTTACCGATACAGGAGAAGGCATTTCGAAAGAAAACTTACCAAAAATATTCGAACCGTTCTTTACTACCCGCGAACCTGGCAAGGGAACAGGACTGGGATTGTATATGATTTACAGGATATTACAAGAGCATCACGGACATATAGACGTAAAAAGTGAAGTTGGAAAAGGAGCAACCTTTGGTATCACACTACCGGTTGCCGATGTTAATACCTAGCGAGGCAATGCCTCAGACCAATAAAAAACGTTTGGAACCACAGATTTCGCAGATTTTGGACTGTTAAATTCCACAGATTTTTTTAGATTTTTATCTGTGCAATCTGTGGTTTCAGTAATTCTTTTTAAAACTTGACTCATCCCCGTTTTTACGAGGACAAGTTTGGGAAGATAAACCGCAGATAAAGTTTTTAATGCTACATACGATCAAATAGGGGAGGAAAAGCCATGGCAGGAGAAAGAATCTTAGTTATCGACGATGAAGAAATCATATGCACGTTACTCAAAGACACCTTGACCGATGCAGAATATCAAGTCGAAACAGTTACCAACGGCATCGAAGGGCTTGAAAAGCTCTTCAAGGGGGAGCCTTTTGACATCCTTATAACCGACATCCGGATGCCAAAAAAGGATGGAATACAAGTGCTTAAAGAAGCAAAAAATCGTGTCCCTGACATAATCACGATTATCATTACAGGGTACCCTAGCATTGAAACCATTAGAGAGGCAAGCGAATACAGCGCATTTGATTATATCACAAAACCACTCGATCCCGACGAGATATGCGAATGCATCAAGCGTTCGCTTGAGGTACGAAAATTATCAAGAGAACTTAGAGTCCCTGAAAAGCCACCTATCATACTTATTGTAGACGATATGCAATCAGCCCTGTTTCTCTCAGAGGGCATTTTGCAAGACGAGGGTTATCATGCTGAGATTGCTCAAAACGGACAGGAGGTGCTCGAAAGGCTGAAACAAAAACACTTTGATATTATAGTTGCAGACCTCCACATGCCTGGCATGGACGGTATTGAACTTTTAAACAACATCAAAAAGCTGGACATTAAAACGCTGGTCATCATCATGACAGCACGGCCAAGCATCGAATCGGCAATATTGTCTTTCCGGCATGGCGCATACGACTATATTACCAAACCTATCGATCCAGATACTATCATCAACACCATCCAGCGCGGATTGGAAAAACGCCATATAGAAGTAAATACCGATAAGTTATTAAGACGCCTTCATGATCTCCGCCTGCAAATGATCACTGAAAATGCTTCGCTCATCAAAGAAAAAGACCTGGTGAATAGTATCATTGATGCCGCTCCGGACGCCGTCATTGCCACAGACGAGCATGCCAATATTTGCATTATCAACCACACAGCCAGAGAGCTTTTTTGCTACAGAGAGGAAGAGATATTAGGAAAATCTATCGATACCCTCTTTGCGGAAAAGAAAAACTTTTTCAAGGGGATAGATTTAGAAAAGATGGTAAAGGAAGGCAATGTCTACAACTACCCGCTAACCTGTATCACAAATAAAGGAGCTAAGATCAAGTCAACATGGTCTGGTGCCCCTATCCTCGATGAGGATGAGCAGACAAAAGGAGTTGTGGGAATAGGAAGAAAATAGTATAATTTTTTTGGTCGAAAAATTTACATTAACACAAACAATAAAATTTTTTCATTTATAGCAATTGTTTGTACCGATCCATAACTAAAAATATTATGAAAATCATATCCATTACCGGAACAGCAAGCGGCGTGGGAAAGACGACAGTAGCCCAGTTCTTACTCAGACATTTTGGGGACTTCTCTGCCTTAAAAATCACGACAAAACACGAAGGCAACTGTCCCAGACACTCAGACTGCGATGTGTGTGAAACCATGACGCACCCGTATAAAATTACGGTTGACCCGCTGCAAATCGAGCAGGAGGGCAAGGACACGTCTCTTTTTAAAAACGCCGGCGCTCAAAAGGTAGTCTGGCTGCAAACCCACTCAGATCATCTCGAAAAGGGCGTTGAAGAAGCATTAACTTACTTCAACAAAAGTGATTCAATCCTGGTGGAAGGCAATAGCTTTCTGCACACGCACAATGCCGACTTTTGCATCCTTGTTACTACCCCGCGAGAAACCAAAATCAAGCGTTCTACAAGGCAAATTATACCCAAGATAGACCTGACAGTGATTAACAAATATGCCGATGACCGCCCGGCTGACATCGCAAAGGCACGGGAAAGATTGCATCATATCGGTTGTTATGCAACTGTGTTCGTCATAAGCCCCCTTCAGAAAAATTACAACCCAAACAAGGTTTTTCTCAATCACATCAAAGAAACAATTGGGCATCCCGTTCAATCTTACAGCGAATCAGTATAAAAACCCAACGTTTGAGTTAATCCCCCTTAGCAAAGTGGGTTGTGTTTTTCCAGGCAATTTTACAACCCCCTCTGTCCCCCTTTGTTAAGGGGGATATGGGGGTTATTCCCTTTCTTAAGGGGGATTTTATGCCTGCTACCACCCGCAAAACCGCTTAAATAAAATGAAAATTCCTATACAATTCAATTACGCGTTGTGCAAATCAGAAGAGCTCAAAAAGCCGTGTTATCAAAAAACATTCCTGGAGTTACTTTGGCAAAATAGCCCAGATGCGGCACTGACCACCTGAACCGCCTTCGATTTTAATGGGGGCAATAATAAGGGTAGCTCCTTTTGCCGGTAACTTATCAAGGTTGGCAACATTTTCAAGAATAAATTTTCTTGCACTATTAATAGTATGATGGACTATGAAGTCAGTACTGATTCCACAATCTCCGCTGAGGGTATCAATACCAATCCCCTTGATATTCCTCTTTGTCACCAGGAAATTGGCAGACTCTTTTGAATAACCGGGGAAGTGCATACTACCTTTTTTATCAAAGTTTTTATAATTATCATAATCATGCCATCGTTTGCTCCACCCTGTATTTAATAGCACAATTGCCCCTTCTGGTATCTGCCCATTATCTTTTTCCCACAATAGGATGTCCGATGGTGAAAGGATATAATCAGCGTCTTTCTCTACCTTATCCGTTACATCGATGACTGCCGCAGGACCGATCAGTTGTTCAAAAGGAATTTGATCAACCGAAGGCAGACCTTCCTCGAAATGGTTAGGCGCATCAATATGAGTTCCGAGGTGCTCTGGAGTACTGTACCTTCCCGAAAACACCTTGTCCTTTCTCAAATTCGCAATAACTTCAAACTTAAATGGGGTATAAGGTCCCACTGGCCAGTAAGCATTTTTTTCATTTAATGGATAGGTCAAGTCGATAACCGTAGCCTTACCCTTCACGACATCTTCAAGAACTCCCGCCCACAAGCCTTGTCCAAACGAAAACAACGTTATCCCTAATGTGAGCATCTGCAGAAATATTTTCATACCATATTCTCCTTTTAATTTTAAACGTATATCGACAAAACTGAACTATCCTTAAACTGACTTATGTCGTCAGACGATTTTACATAGTGAGTGCAAAAAGAACTAATCGCATTGTCTGGTAAAAGAGGCAGGAAGAGATAATAGCGGAAAAAAGGGGTGTCCTCAAGAATAAAATTAGCTGTGGCTAGCAGATTTTTTACTCGGCGATTTCTACTATTCCCAATACCTGTTCATCTTTTACCTATGACATTACGTTTTTTTGTGTTATAGTAATTTTGTATATAAAGGTTTTTTTCTTACTGTTCATAGTTAAATTAGAATGTTAACGAAACACGCATGAATATACTATTGATATACCCTGAGTTCCCTGATACATTTTGGAGTTTCAAACACGCACTTAAGTTTGTACGCAAAAAGGCATCCTTTCCACCGCTGGGACTCCTGACAATTGCCGCAATGCTACCGCCAGAGTGGTCAAAGCGCCTGGTAGACGTCAATGTGACAAAGCTCACGGATGAAGATCTGGCATGGGCGGACTATGCGTTTATCAGCGGCATGGTTGTACAAAGAACGTCGGCTCAGCATATCATTAAGCGTTGCAAGGAAGTTGACGTCAAGGTGGTTGCCGGAGGGCCTTTATTCACGAGCGAGCATGAACAATTTGAGAATGTCGACCATTTCGTACTCAATGAAGCAGAGCTAACCCTGCCATCCTTTTTAGAAGACCTGCATAATAATTGCGCCGGGCGTGTATACAGCACATCTCATTTTGCTGATATTCAAAAAACACCAACACCTCTTTGGGCGTTAGCCGATTTGCGGCAATATGCCTCGATGAGCATACAATACTCACGAGGTTGTCCATACCACTGCGAGTTCTGCAACGTGACGTCATTATTTGGACGACGTCCACGTACCAAAACTGCCGAACAAATTGTTGCCGAGTTGGACTGTTTCTATAATATGGGGTGGCGTGGACGCGTATTCTTCGTAGATGATAATCTCATCGGGAACAAAAAAAGCCTCAAGAACGAATTACTGCCTGCTTTAATCAAATGGCAAAGAGAACATGTGCCGATACCGTTTAACACGGAAGCCTCCATCAACCTGGCCGATGATGACTCCCTGATGCGAATGATGTCCGAATCAGGCTTCGATACGGTTTTTGTAGGGATCGAGACGCCGGATACGGATAGCCTGGCTGAATGTAACAAAAAACAGAACAAAAACCGTAACCTGATCGAAGACGTGCGGCGTATTCAGCGAGCCGGACTACAAGTACAAGCAGGCTTTATCGTAGGTTTTGACAATGATACGCCATCCATCTTTCATCGGCAAATTGATTTTATACAGAAAAGTGGGATTGTGTCGGCGATGATTGGCCTGCTTCAGGCCCCGGCAGGGACAAGGCTATACGAACGTCTAAAGCGGGAGGGGCGTTTGCTTGGACAGATGTCGGGGGACAATGTAGACGGTACAACGAACATTATCCCTACCATGGACATTGATATATTCCGGGAAGGATATAAAAATATATTAAGACACATTTATTCCCCCAAAAACTATTATCAGCGCATAAAGACCTTCTTTCGGGAATATAAAGCGCCAAAGATTAAAGCTCAATTTAAATTCAATGATATACTGGCGTTATTTCGTGCCATCTACCATCTCGGTATCCTTGGCAATGAACGCGTCCAGTTTTGGAAACTCTTGTTGTGGACGTACTTTCATCGTCGCGAATTATTATCACTGTCCATTACACTTGCAGTTTACGGCTACCATTTCCGTAAAGTCAGTAAATTACACGTCCTTTAATTCCAAAAGTATTTAATTGTTAAAAGGACTTTTCTTGATTGACGAGATTAAAGTTTTGAAAATAGTTGTAAAAAGATTAGAGTCTGCTCGTATACCTTACATGATTACCGGTTCGATAGCAGCCAACTTTTATACAACTCCGCGGATGACCAGGGATATTGATATTGTTATAGAAGTTGAAGAAAAAGATGCCGAGACACTATTTTCCTTATTTTCAAGTGACTTTTATGCAGATAAAAATTCTATAAGAAATGCTATCCATAATAAACAAATATTCAATATTATTCACAGTGAAGGAATAGTCAAAGTTGACTTTATCATTAGGAAAGACACAAACTATCGAAACCTTGAATTTAAAAATAGACGAAGCATCGTTTTTGAAGGACAGAAGATTTTTATTGCCTCACCAGAAGACCTTATACTATCAAAACTTTTTTGGGCCAGGGAAAGTTTATCAGAAATGCAGATCAGAGATGTAAAAAATCTCTTTAAAACTATCCATAACCTGGATAGAGGTTATATTGAAAAATGGGTACACGAATTGGAACTCGATGAGGTATATAATGAGGCGAGGAAATGATTGATACAGACCCTTTTATAGAATCCCATTTTTTAGAAATGATGATGAAAAAGAGCGGGGAAGAGAGATTAAGGATGGGTTTTTCAATGTTTACCATGGCTCGCAGCCAAGTCGTGGCATCAATAAAGAGGGATAATCCGAATGCCCGTATAAATGATATTAAGAGAGAAATATTTCTCCTTTTTTACGGACAGGATTTTTCTCTTGAAGAGCAAGAGAAAATCCTGAACAAATTGTTATCAAAATGAAAATAAAATATCAAAGATGTGATCCGATACACGATACAAGGATAAAAAGAGATAAAAGATTCCAGAGAAAGATTGAAATATTAAAAAGGCGGGCAGAAAAGCGTTGCCCACCCTGCCAGACTGCTGGTTCAATCGAGGTCCCTGATTTAATCAGCGATTGAACCAGCAAGGATGCAGACTCACGTACCCAAGACTTCACAATTATTTAACTATCTTATCTTGCCGCGAAACTTACCATGACTTCTACAAGCGCTACAATTCTCTGCATCAGTGAAATAGCCCGTAATTCGATTGCCTTTTATAATACAAACGATATGGGTAACCCATCCACCACACCCCGGTGTCTCTATCTCGCCATACACAGAATTACCATTTACAATATTCCTTGTATCTCCTTCTTAAACGGCTCTAATTCCTTTAATATCACGCCAAGCCTTTCCCCATTTTCATGAGGACGAGTTTGCCCGCCTGCCTTTTTGTCCCCTTTCGCCCTGCTTACTTTCTTGCGATTCGGATCGCTTGAGGGTGGCTTGCTGCTGTTTCTACTGTCCAGGTTTAAGCGGCTCACCAGCAGTGTTAAGAGTAATACCAGCAGTTCCACCACAGACCTTATCGCTGGCGACAACCCTTTCTCTTCAGAAAGAACCGTTGCTACTTTTTTGAGTGTGGCATCGACGTCTATGCCGTTTATTTTCAATGGATAATACCTGAATGAATAGTCTTGAATTATCTACTGCGACTATTATATCACAGGCTTTTTTATCCATATTCCAAGCGCTACATTCCCTATGAGGCACAAAAATAAATTGATGGTTGTCGGGTATTCTCCGTTTGCACAATGGCCTTGTATGACCTACCACAACAACTGTTATGGCTAAATACCGCATCTTGCTTCAAACAAATAACAGTACTGGTTTTGCACGAAAAACCTGTCAAATAAATTTTAAAATATTTTCGCTGAATAGTTACAAATTTTCACATACTATTTTATAAGATAATTTTATATACTTGACAAAACATATAATATATAATTATAAATAATTGTATATAATCATATATTTTTAGTTGATATTTAGATCAGGTGAATGAATGACTAATAAAGAAATTGGTTCCAATTTAAAGGAAGTGCGTAAATCGCTAGGATTAACATTAGTCATAGCGGCAAAAAAACTTGGCTTCCCAAACTACCAAACGCTGAAAAGTATTGAGGATGGGGGGCGCGAGATTAAAGCTCCTGAACTGTTAAAGCTCTCTAAAGTTTATTTTGTTAGCATAAGTAAACTGCTTGGGGAAAAAGAAATTCAATTAGGTAATACATTCCTTTGGCGTAAACCACCACGCCTTGAAAGTAAAAAACAGATAGAGGCTGAAATATCTTATCGCTGCGAACAATATAATTTACTTGAGAAACTTCTCAACTTAAAAGTTAAAAGAGGACGATTCCTGGATGTCACGATAGACGACATAAGCAGTAATAATGACATAGATAAGCTCTCAGAAAGGATTCATAGAATCCTAGCACTTGGCAGCAGACCTGCATTTACACTACAAAAGGTTCTTGAGCAAGATTTCGGCGTAAAAATATTATTCGAGACAATTCCCGATGGCTCGGCCGTATCCACATACTCACCTGAGTTCGGTGCAGTTATTGTAATCAATTCAGACGAAGCTCCGTGGCGCAGAAATTATGATCTTGCCCACGAATTATTCCATTTAGTTACATGGAAAGTTATGCCTAAAAAAGATTTGGAAGATACGAGTTACTCTGCCGATATTGAGAAAAAAGCCGACAGGTTTGCTTCAAATCTTCTTTTGCCTGAAAATGAAGTACGTAAAGAGATAGACGACAGGATTAATATGCAGGAAAAATTTACCAATTCAGACCTCGTTGATATAGCCCAAGAGTTTGGTGTTTCGACAAAAGCCCTTCTGTATCGCATGGCTAATTTACGATTTATAAACTGGGAGGATGCGGATAAGCTTGCAAAAGACCAAGAGATCACAGAAATAAGCAGACAAAAAAGAAGTTATGAGTGGGGTAAAAAGCCCGGGTCTGAGCGTTTTACCTCTCTTGCTGTTCGTTGTCTTCGCAAAGGGCTGATTTCAAGAGGAAAATTTGCTGAGATAGTAGATATAGATCGATGCGAAATTGATGATTTTATTGAGGACACTGGATTAATGGAACAGGAAGGTACTCCGATTGAAATTATGGCTTCTTGATGCTGATGTTATTATTGATCTTTTATCGTTAAGTCTATTCGATAAACTTATTAAAAACCACAAAGTCTTTACTGGCTCAACTGTTATAGGAGAAGTTAAGTCCTTTAAAAGAAGTAACGAAAAGCAAAGTATTGATTTGAGACAGAAATACATAGAAAATGGCTTGATAAAAGAGCTTTCAGCCTCTGCAGAAGAAATCAAAAAAGTCCTCAGTAAACTTCCTAAAAATAATCGTGATACCATTCATACCGGTGAACTTGAGTCATTAGCCATTCTCGTAAGAGAGGATAATTTGATTTTTTGTAGTTGTGATGCTACCGCAATAAGAACACTCCCCATTTTGGGTCTTACAGACAGGGGCATTTCTGTAGAAAAACTTCTAAAAGTATCTGGACTTACACAATCATCCCGAAAAGAAAGGCATACCGAAAAATATTTTAAGAACAATTTGGCTATTGGTCAGAAAGAAAAAACATATAACTTCTCAAGAAACGGAAGTTAACTTTTCTCAGTATACAATCTTTCAATAATTGAGGGCTAAGCTACGATTAGGGTCAGTGTCAGACCTTCATATTTCAATTACAGGATGCAGAAGAACTATGTCAGACCAAAAATAATGAAAGTAATAGTTCATCGCCGAGAACGCGGAGAACGCAGAGAAAATAGTACAAAGCATAAGAATTTTTAAAATCTTGTTTATATCACACTCGCACTCCTTGCAATCTTTGCAATCTCTGTGGTGTGCTGAAATATTACAATAAACAATTAATTGTTGAATATTGAATGATGAGTTTGACCCTGCTCCACTTCTTGGTGAAGATTAAAATCGTAGAAAAGAGAAAACATGAAACTCGATGAAGTAGGCATTTGGTCGGAAATAAAGCTCGAGATAATTAAAGAATATGCTAGTCCATCTTCTATATAAACTGTACATATATAATATATTTGGTATACTACCTCCAAGAAAGGAGGTAGATATGCCAAAAAGAATACATAACGTTAAATTAAGCGAAAGAGAAAAAGAGGAATTAGAAAAGTATGTAAAACAAGGTAAAAAATCAGCAAGAGCGATAAATAGGGCACGTGTCTTATTGTTAGCAAATGAGGAAAAGAGCGATGACGAAATAATCAATGCATTAGGCGTATGTAGATCAGCCATATGTAAATTACGTAAGAAGTTCAACAAAAGCAAGTTTAGTAACATAGTAGAATTGTTGCAAGAAAAGCCTCGTAGCGGTCAACCTATAAAGGTAGATAGTATAGTGGAATCTAACGTTTCCATGATAGCACGTTCAGACCCTCCCCAAGGGGCTGTACGATGGACACTAGAATTAATAGGAGAGAAACTTGTAGAGTTAAAAGTAGTCGATTCCATTTGTTTAGAAAGTGTTAGAAAAGCTTTAAAAAAAACGAACTTAAACCTTGTCTTAAAAAGCGATGGTGCATAGGTAAAATTACTGGTGACTATATTTGGCATATGGAAGATGTTCTCCATGAATACGCACA
>Ga0209641_10003091_pt1 | contig 14018 bp, 13 predicted proteins | sample RifCSP16_1_FD_184022 | JGI IMG/M metagenome (GOLD analysis project Ga0209641, IMG submission 184022) | Soil microbial communities from Rifle, Colorado - Rifle CSP2_sed 16_1 (SPAdes) (version 2) | ecosystem: Environmental > Terrestrial > Deep subsurface > Rock core/Sediment | place: Rifle...
GCCTCCGTCCGGGTCGGGTCGACCGCGATCGCCTGCGTGAACGCCGCCCGCGCCTCGTCCGTGTTCCCGCGCCCCGCGAGGAGCAGGCCGCGACAGTCGAGCGCGTCCACGTTGGCGGGGTCGAGGGCGAGCGCGGCGGTCGTGGCGCGGTCCGCCTCGGAGGTTCGGCCCAGGGCGAACAGCCCGCGTCCGATCGACGCGAACGTGGCGGCGTACTCCGGGGCGAGGCGTTTGGCGGCGGCACGGTTCTGCTCGAGGAACGCGAGCCCCCTGAGAAATGTGGCGGCGGACTTCGCCTCGGAGCCCCGCTCGTACAGCGCGTTCGCGCGCGACTCGAAGCTGCGAGCTCGTTGGAGGATGCGAGTCTCCCGATTAAGCCATGTGCGCAGCGGTCCCATCCCTGCGTCCCATCCCTTTGGGTGAGGGCCGTACCCGAATCAGGCGATTTATACCCTTCGGTCAGACGGGTGTCTGACGCTCCCCCTCACGGCAGGTCCGGTCGGCGACCGTGGACGAACTCGTTCATCCACTCGACGAGCCGGCGGTACGCGTTCTTCCCCTTCTCCGTGATGACGATTCGCTCGTGCGCGTCCGCGGAGGTCTCGAGCGCGACGAGGCCGCGCTCGAGGCACCACGCGAGGTACCTGCTGAACACGTCGTAGTTCACGTTGGCGGCGACCTGCAGGCGCGTCTTCAACATCGGCCCGCCCTCGCGCCAGAGGCGTTCCAGGAGCCGCGCGACGACGAACAGATCCGGCCGCCCTGACGTCGCAGCCATGCCGTCAGAGGTCCTGGAGGAACTGCTCCATTCGATTCCGGAGGGCGTCGTATTGGCGGCTCCAGCCGTCTCGCATTCGCGTGAGCTCCTCGTCCCGCCTCCGCCGCCACCGCCGGTAGAGGCGATCAGCGGCGAGGAGCAGACCGACCCCCGCCGCCACGAGCGCAGCCCCAACGACCGGATTCCCGTATGCGGGAAAGAGAAGGAGCGGAACGCCGAAGATCATCAGCTGGATGCCCCACCACGCTGCGATGAACAGGATTCCCCAGATCGCGGGGTCCCGGTCCAGCCCGGCGCGGCTCTGGGTGGCGATCCAGCGCGGGACCTCCTCTGAAGCCCGCCACAAGAGATCGAACGTGCCGGGCAGCCCCGCTTCGATGGGCTCGCGCGACGACTCCCGCCGGAGGGCCGTCTCGAGTCGCGAGACCCATTCGCGGTGTCGGAGGATCGTTGGCCGGAAGCGGCTCCGGACGAGCAGGCCGGCGAGAATCCCAAAGGCCAGCGTTCCGCCGAGGGAAATGAGGAACGCGTTCATCGTACGACGACCCCAGTCCGGATCTGCGAGGAGGAATCCGAAGGCGAGGAAAAGGAGGAACCAGCCCAGCATCGCCAGGAGGACGACGACGCCAAGGGCATCGTGGTAGCGGTCCCGCTCCGCCTCGTAACTCTCGAGAGCGAGGCGGTGGCCTTCCCCGAGGCTGGAGAGGAGCATTACGCGGATATCGTCGGGCCGGAAGGTGTCGGGGAGTCGCCCCTCCCGGACGATTGGCGCGACCCGCCGCTCAACGGCCGCGACGACCCGATGAAAGATGACGAGGGTCGGGATGATCGCGAACGGCGCAGGCCAGATGACAAGGAACAGGAGGATGAGGACTCCCCATCCGCTTGGGGTCGCGTACGTCTGGTAGGAGAGGATCGACCCGCCTTCTCGGGGCTGCGCTCGAATCTTGACCGACGCCCACTTGTCGAGGCGGACCGTGATTTCCCCCGGACCTAGGGCCACGATGCGGGAGGACATCCGGAAGTCGTGGGCGAGGTACGCGAGGACGCTCTCCGGGGCCGCTTGTACAAAGCCCGCCCGGAACCACGGGAGGAAGGCGAGCGCGAGTGGCACGAGGGTGATCAGCCCGCCGAACGGAGGCAGAAGCGCGAAGAGGGCGAGGGAGGCGGCCAGCAGGAGGGCGCCCGCTGCCCACAGACCCGCCTTCCATCGCCAACCCGCGACCGGGACTGCCATCGAACCGGTCGCATAGGAGTCCGGGGGAAAAGACGTTACTCCGCGTTGCGGAGTCACCGTCAACGCACCGCGCCCCTTCTCCGTCGACGTCGTGACGAACGGCGCAAGGGAAGTGTCGGACGAGAGCGTCGCCCATCTCCGACGGTGGTTGGAGGGCGACGATTCCTCGTTGGAACTGTGGCTTTGCGGAAATCCCATCGGGGACGCCGTGAGCGTGGAAGGTGTCTCCCCGAGTGCGGGCGGGGGGATTCGAACCCCCGCATCAGGCTTGGAAGGCCTGTATCCTAGACCAGGCTAGATGACGCCCGCACAGCGCGAGGAAACCTCCTGACAGACTTGAAGGTTCGGAAGCAAAAAGGGGTGATAGGCGGGAGTCGGAGGTCTCGCGCCTATCGGGATGGGAAGTCTTCGGAGCCAGCGATTGATCGTTAGTCGCCTTCGTCGGACTCTTCTTCCAGCCCGACGGAGCACCCGTACGCAGCGTAGACTTCGTCCCAGCCGCAGGGTTCCGGTTCCATCGTCATCACGGTCATGTTCGTCCCTAGACCATGGAAGGTCCAAGAGGATGATAGCCGTGAGTCGGGGAGGGGACCGCGAAAGTACTCCGGTCGCGAGCGCGTCACGGGCCGCGAACGAGTGCGAAAGTGTCCGAACCTACTCCACGATCCCGCGCCGGTCGAGCTGCCGTTTCGCCACCATGGCACCGATCGTGGCGATCGTCACGCCGCCGAGCCCCGGCTGCCCCACGAGCATGAGGAGGATCGTCACGCCGACGAGGAGGAACACGATCCCGAACCACCGCTTCTCGGGAAGCTGCAGGTCCACGAGATAGAGGGCTCCGAGGAGGACGAAGAACACGATCGCGGCGACGCCGATCGCGGTGACGGGGTCCTCGAGGACCATCGGCGCCGCATCCCCGCTACCCCTTAAGCTTTCTTGGCTTTATGCCGAACCTTGACGGCCTCGCCGCGCCGCAGGTCCACCATCTCGCGCGGGTTCATCGCCGCCACGCCGACCGCGCGCACGTCGCCGGCGTGTCGCACGACGACCTCGTCCCCCACGCGGATCCGCTCGTCCGCGCCCGTGACCCCGACCGCGAACACGCTCCCCTCTGGGTGGAAGTCCTCGATGTCGACCCAGTGAGCGTCCACCGCGGACAGGATGCGGCCGCCCTCGAGCGTGAGGGAGATCTTCCCCAGCTCGGTCACTGAGCCGACCTGCGTGCCGTCCTTCAGGATCCTCACATCCGGATAGCGACCGCGGAAGGAGGCGCCGGCGACGAGAGCGCCGCCCTCGTGTCCGAACTGGAACACCGCCAGGTTGTGGAGGTCCTCCGCCATGCGCGCGTGCGCGGAAACCTTCGGCGAGTCCCTGACCGCGGAGGCGAGGGCTTCCGTCATCGCCGCCAGGGACGTGTCATCCGTCGCCTTCTCGCCAGCGGTGGACGCAGCGTCCCCGACGACCTCGCGGACGAACGGCATCTCCGTGACGACGTGGGCGATCACGGCGTCGTACCGATTCCTCTCGAGGAAACTGCGCAGATCCCCTTGAAGCACGGCGACCTCGTCTCTGCTCCAGTCCCCGGTCACGGGCACGTCGTAGTGCGCGGCGGGATACATCCGCTCGAGCTCCCGGGGGACGAGGCCAAAGGGCGAGGTCACAATCACTTCGTGCACCGCGTGCGGATTCCCCGCGGCCCAGAGCGCCTCCCGGAACCTGCGATGCGTCTTCGAGTCGGCGTACGGCTTCCGTGCGGAGCATGGCAGCAGGAGGAGGACCCGCGCGCTCGGCGGCTTCGTGTAGCGCTCGACGAGCCGCCGCCGGAACCGGAGCACCTCCGGGCGAAGGAGGGACTGCGCGGTGTAAGCGTATATCGGCGCGCCCGCGACGGGCGCGTGGGCCTCCTGCCACTCGACGTAGCGCAGGTCGAACTCCCGGAGGACCGCCGTGGACCACGGGTCGTTCACGGCCCGCCGCTCCGCAAGCTCCCGCAGGCGACCCGCGCGGATCGCCATCGCGACGTACCGCGATTCCTCGAAGAGCGCGCGTGTGTTGTGCCCCTCGAGATCCTTGCCGGCGCCGCCAGCCGAGCATGCGGGGCACGAGCATGCCCCGGCGTCGACCTCTCCTGCGTCCCACGAGCCGTCCGCGGTGTGAAACCGGTCGAGCGTCGATTCGAAGAGGACGCGCGTGGAGTCGACGAGGTCCACGCCCCCGTACGCGAGGATCGCGAGGTTCCCGGGGGTCGCGAGGCCCGGCACGTACAGGAGGCGCGCGTAGCCCATCGACCGTCGGAGGTCGACGATCGCCGCCACGAACGGCTTCGGCCTCCGGAGGTAGGCGATCGCGTCGCCGAGGGCGACGACCTCCGCCTCCGGGTGCGCCTCCACATCCTTGGCGGTGGTCGCGACGGCGATGCGACCCTGCGGCATGGTCGTTCGTTCCAGGTCTGCGAGGACGGAGGGCCTGGCGTCATCCGGGGGAATGGCGAGCGGCCCGAGGGCCATCCGAGGCCGGAAGATGCTGCCCTGGTCGACGAACGTTGGTCGCGAGTCCTCGGAAGGTGTTTCGCTGAGAAGGACCTCCGCGAAGGAGGGGGCCCCATGGCGGGGCGTCACGGCGAACAGCACGCAGGGCGTCGCAATCGTGTGCTCCCCGGACGCCCAGTGCGCAGTGCGGGCGATCCCACAGCGCGTACGGACTTCCAGCACGAGTCCGGACTCCGCTGCCGGCGTAAAACTGTTTGTCTGCGTCCCGCTTGGGGTTCGTTCCTCTCGCTATGGGCCCTCGACTGAAACAAGGGCGGCTAGTCTGTCTCCGTGGGCTATTCGCCCGGGGACATGGCCCCACGATGGAGCGGGAAATCCCTGCGCAGCACAAACAAGAACACGCTTCAGTCCTTCGGCAATCGGTTGGGGACTGGGTTCGTAGTCGGACGTTGAATGCCCGCCTCCCGCTCGAGCGTGTCGATCGATCGCCTCAAGGCGTCCAAGATAACCTCCGCCCGTGATCGGTAGAGCCCGGTCCGCACGAGCGCGTCTATCCGCGTGATAAGGGGTTGAGGGGCTCGGACCCCGATGCTTGTCGAAGTCCGGTGGGGGGTGGATCGTCGAGGCACGAGATAGTAGTGGGCGAGGGGGCTAATAAATACTATGATGTATATAAAAATGTCTCGCGAAATTCACTTCTTTGCACCCGGCCAAAATCGTTCTTCCTTTTGATACTTAGATGGAAAGCGTCATTACTTGCTATCAATCGTCGCCCTGAAGCGGCAAGAGTCCGCAAGGCAGGCCAAGTGTCGAACGAAAACCCCCCTTTGACCGGAAGCGTCTACCCCGCGTGTCCGGTCGGTCCCGACCATCCGGGCCTGCCTCTTTCCTTTTTCGAACCGTTCCACATGGCGCGAGGTTCGACCTGTTCGGTCGGCGCAGATTCCCGTCCATTCGGAAACGCGAGCCTCCTCGGAATCGGCGTCCGACTGCGGGGGACGTAGATGCTTCGGTTGGATCGCCTCCACCGGTGCCCGCGTTGCTCCGGCGACCTTCAGCCCCTGTCGGTCTGTCCAGAGTGCAAGTCTACAACCGTCGCGGACCTCCTCAACCTCGCTGGTCCGGAAATCGCCTGCGCTCGATGCGGGACAAGGAATCCGACTCGGTTCGTCTGCATGAACGTACCCCGAACGGGTTCCACATACGGGGAACCTCCCGCTCCGGCCTGCTCTTCATGGTACTCCTATGAAGAGGTCTCCCAGCGGCGCAGCCCGCCGGAAGACCCGCACTCTCCCCCGGCCTTTCATGAATTCGGCGGGTCGTCGGCGAAGACCGCCCTGGCGGGGCACAGGGCACCCCGGGATCTTGTGGCCTCTTGTCGTCGTGGCTTGCTCACCGAGTCGCCGAGCTGGTCCCGGTTCGGGCTGCCTGCACATCGGCCGACCGAGGTGAAACGGAAGAACAACGGTCCCGTGAACGCACCCGGACGAGTCAACGGGCTCGTCAACGGACGCGGAGTGGCGAACGCCCCCGGGCGTGTCAACGGGCTCGTCAACGGGAGCGGACCTGCAAGGGGCAACGGGCGAGTCAACGGGCTCGTCAACGGACGCGGTGTCCCGAACGGGACCACCCCCGGAACCGTTCGTCCTAGCCGCGGCCGATTGGACCCCCGCTACCTGATGATTGGCGCCGCTCTCCTGATGGCGGCGGCGATCGGCCTTCAGCTCGTCTATCCCCCCCCACAGGCACCCGAGATTTCCATCGATGGCTCCTTTGAGGACTGGAGCGGGGTCCCCGTGTACGCGGAGGGAACGTACACGTCGAGTCCGAACGTGCGGATTCGGTCCGTGTCGTTGAAACTCGCGGACGCATCCCTCTTCTTCCGAGTCGAGGTCGCCGGTTCCGCCCTCGCAGACCCTGCGGACTACGACACGATCCACGGGTTCTTAGACGTTGACGGGAACCTGACCACGGGATACGATCTGGGGGAGCTGGGCGCGGAATACCTCGCGCGGGTTTCCGGGTCGGGCGGACTGGTGGAGCAGGCGGTCCTGATGCGGTTCGAGGGCAACGATTCCGCGGACTGGAATGGCTGGAGGACCGTGGTCGACCTACCGGCGGCCGCAAACGGTCGCCAGATCGAGGTCGCGATCCCGACGTACCTCCTCGGGGAGTTTGCTTGGTCGTCCCTGCGTGCACGGTTTGCCGCGGACGACAACGCGGGAGAGACGAGCCACACCGTCGTCCCCATCGGACTTGCGCTCGGTGCGCTTCGGGTGACGCAAGAGGTCCTCGCGACGACATTGCGGAGCGGGCCCCAGCCGTTCCTCGGGCTCCGGTTCGATGCGTTCGGAGGCGGGGCTCGGGTATACGTGCAGCGGGTCGAGCTGCGGACGAGTGCCGGCGCCGCGTTCGCGTCGATTCCCGAGGATTTCGAGGTCGTGGAGGGGAGCCCCGTGCATCGTGTCGTGACGGCGGATCCCATGGCGCTTCCTCTAGGGTCGCTCGTGTCTGCCGGCGTCGCCTCGGTGGCGGCGGACCGGCCGTTCGCCGTCGTCGGATTCGAGGCGCGTGCCTACGTGGGACAGCCGCCGACCGAGAACGTAAAGCGGATCGATGGACTGTTCGCCGAGTGGCCCACGCCGACGTCGGATCAGGGAGATTTTCAGGAGGTCAGCAGGTCCTCGATGGACATCGTGAGCTGGGACGCATCTGCCGACGAGGACCAGGTATTCCTTTACGTGAGGCTCCTCGGCCCCGCGTTGGAGGGCAGCCTCGTGCCCGATCGGATGCTGAGGCACCGGTCGGATGGGGAAGGCGTATCAGGCACATCGACCTCTCCGCGCCCTCCGCCCCCGCGTGTCGGACGCGACTACGTCCGATTCTACCTAGGCATGGACGAGGGGGGAGGCGGCATCGCCCTCGGCGGCCGCACCTTCAACCGCCTCGTGGATGTCCAAGGCCGTGGGGGTCGGGTCGACAATGCGAGCGCTTATCGCTGGTCCGGGACGGACTGGGAATGGGAAGCTGCGATCGAAACAGGTCTAGGCGCCGAGGAGCTCGAGGCGGGCGCCCGTATCGAGAACGCGGCCTCGGAAGTGCAGTGGATCCTCGTCGCCACCGCGGACTGGTCCGGGATTGCGGACGCGACGGAGCCGGAGGAATCGGAAGGAACCCGCGGGAGTCCGGGCCTGATTCCCCTGCACGGGACGAACGCGCTGACAGCCCTCGCGAAGCCACTCACGAACGTGCCGACCGTCGACGGCAACTGCGGCACGAGCTCGAACGAATATCAGGGCGCGGACGAGCTGAGCAACGCGAACCTGAAGTTCCTCGTCGGCCGCCGGTCCGCGACCTCACGCCTCTACGTATGCCTCGAGGTGACCGCAGACACGACCGATGACGGTGCCGTCGACTCGGGCCGACTGGTGTTCGACAGGAACCACGACGGAGGCTCGTCGCCCCAAAGCGACGATCGGCGGTTCCGGGTGACGAGCGGCGGCTCTCTGACCTCAGAAAAAGGGAACGGCGCGGGCTGGGTGTCCTGCAGCGGCTCTTGCTATTCGCCGTCAGCGGTGGGGGCGTTCAACAACTCCCGGCAGGTGTACGAGTTCAGCGTCTCCTTCTGGGACGTCTGGGGCACGAACTCGACGACGGTGAGTCAGGTCGCGGGTTTCGCGGTCCTCGGATTCGACGACACGACCTTCACGACGTACACATGGGGGTCCGACAACGTCAACCAGAACAACCCGGGGACGTGGGGTCACCTGCAGATCCCCGAGTTCCCGAGCATGTTCGTCGCGGGCATCCTCGTCTTGTCCGTGGTCCTCGCCCGAAAGCGCCTCAAGGGGCGAGGCAGCGTGGAGCCGGCCCCCGTGCGGATTGAGAGCAAGCTCCGCCTCGGGATGCGGCAAGCCCCCGCGGCAAAGGCCGCGACGCAGGAGAGGTGAAACGGATGGCGGTCGCTAGTTTCGAACGTCCTGAGGTGATGAGAGCCAAGGTGTGCCTAGTTGGCGAACCGGGGGTGGGTAAGTCGAGCCTCGTCCGCCGGTTCGTGTACGACCAGTTCGACGACCGTTACCAGCCCACCCTGGGGGCGAAGGTTTCGAAGAAGGAGTTCGACCTGCGCATCGGCGATCGGCCCGTCCACGCGGTCCTCACGATCTGGGACATCATGGGGGAACCCTCGTTCCGCGATCTGCTCAAGGACGCGTATTTCTCAGCGCTTCAGGGAGTCCTCGCGGTCGGCGACCTGACGCGGTCCCGGACGATCGGGGCGGCGGCGGAGTGGATCGACGCGGCGTGCCACGTCTCCGGGCACGTCCCGATTGTCGTGCTGGGGTCGAAGAACGACCTCTCCGCCGAGCCGGATGCCATGGCGGTGATCGACGAGGTCGCGGAGGACTTCTCCGCCCCGAGCTGGCTGACGAGCGCGAGGACGGGTCAGAACGTCGACCTCGCCTTCCTCACCCTTGCCGACCGGATCGCGCGCGCGGGACTGCGCAGGGGGATCTCTCCATCGGACCGTTAGCGTGACGTGGCGCTCGGGGGGTTGATGATGGACACGGAATCCGTGGCCGAATCTCTGCCAAGGCACTACTCGGTCTTGCTGGTGGGTCCTCCAGGGATTGGCAAGTTCGAGTGGTTGCTCACCTCCGCGCGGACCTACCTTCACAGAAACGAACGGGTCGTCTTCGTGACCTTGGACCTCCACCCCCGCGAGGTCCGGAAGCGGGCGGAGGCGATGGGGATCGACCTCGGTCCCTCCGATGGGACGCACTTCTCCTTCATCGATTGCTATTCCTCGAGCGCGCAGACGACGTCGGACGACCCGGGCAACCCGAAGATCTGGACGGTCAATAGTTACTCCAACCTCGAGGCGCTGGGCATGGCGATCTCGCGTGCCTCCGTCTCCATGGGTCTCCCAGTCCGCATCCTCTTCTACAGCGTCTCCACCCTCTTCCTGCACAACTCCCCACAAGCGATCGCGAAGTTCCTCCAGATGGTGACGAACCGCGTCAAGACCGAGCTGGGGTTCATCGCGTACGCCGTCCAGGAGGGCGTCCACGACCCTCAGACGTTGAACCTCCTTCGCTCCCTCGTCGACGGCGTCATGGAGATGCGGTTCACGGAGTCCATGGACCGGCAATTCCGGACCCATCATCTGCGCGGTATGGCGGCGACCCCGAAGTGGGAGACGTTTCAGGTTTCGGGGGGGACGTGAATGGGCCGCGCGCGAACGGGACTTCAAATTCTCGACTCGTGGCTCGGGGGAGGATTCGAGAAGCCCTCGACGATCCTGTTCTTCAGCGACCATCCCACCGAGCGCCGCCTCTTTGCCGAGCAGTTCGTGACCACGGGTCTCAAGGAAGGGGAGCGTTGCCTTTACGTCGACTTCTACCGCGCCCCGGCCCTCGCCCGAAGGGACCTCCGCAAGTTCGGCCCCTTCCCCGAGGATCGCCTCGTGTTCGTCGACGGGACGAGCTCCCAGCTTCTCATTCCGTCCTCGGAGCGATACATCGTACACAGTCTCGACACGTTCGACGAGATCATGGACACGATCGAAGGGGCCGTCAGGGACGCGAAACCCGAGCGGATCGTGATCGATTCGATGGAGTTCTTGGCCGACCGCTTCTCGTCGGAAGGTCTGTTCGAACGATGGAGGAAACTGTCCGAGGTCACTAAGTCGACGGGGTCGGTCGTCTGCTACATGTTCCTGAACTGGCTGTACGGCCAGAAAGAAGTCCGGCGGATGGACGAGAGCAACGACTACACGGTGGAGTTCCAGTCCAAGGTCAGGACGGGCATCCTCGAGCACTACATGCGGATTCGAGACCATCGGCCCGGCAAGCGCGCGACGAACTGGATTCCGCTCACGTTCCGGGAAGTCGTCGGGCTGAGCGTCTACTTCCCGCGCATCCTGGTCACGGGCCCTCCGGACGCCGGCAAGTCCACCGTTGTCCAGAAGCTCTGTCAGAGTGCGATGAGTGTCGATCAACTCGGGACGACGGTGGCGTTCGACTATGGGAACGTCCACGTGTCCGGGCTGGAGGCCGAGATCTTCGGAACGCCGGGGCAGGAACGGTTCGAGTTCATCTTCCAGATCTTCGCACGCCAGGTGAACGGAGTTCTCCTCGTCGTGGACAGCACCCGCGAGGAGGACCTGCCGCGCGCGAAGCAGATCCTGAAGATCGTGGGTTCCGACGTGCCTCTTGTCATCCTCGCGAACAAGGTGGACCTGGGCGGCGCGATGGGACCTGAGAGGATCCGGGAGTCCCTTTCCCTGGCTCCCACTGTGCCCGTGGTCCCCACCGTGGCGACTGAGGGCAAAGGACTGCTGGAGGGTCTCACCCTCCTCGCCGAACAGTTGGTGGGTGCGCGATGATCTCCGGGTTCCGGGAAGGATCGTTGGTGGGCATCGAAGGCGACCTCGCGACCGCGATGGAGAGCCTTCGTCGGCTGGCCGACGTGGTCGCCGTCGCCGTGGCCCGCCGGGACGGACTCATCATCGCCCACATCCTCCCGAAGAGCTCGGATCCCAAGAAGGTGGCGGCGATGTGCGCTGCGCTTGTGGGGACGAGCGAGCTCGCTGCAAGGGAGCTGAATCAGGGCAGATTCCTGCAGTCGATCGTCGAGGCGGAGGAAGGCAAGGTCATCAGCACGGGTGCGGGGGAGCGGGCCCTCCTCGTCACAATCGTCCGCCCGGACGCCAGCATGGGCCTGGTGCTCCTGAGCATCGAACGTGCGGCCAAGGAAGTCGAGGTCATCCTCTCGGGGATCTGAGTCGATGACGCGCCAACGCATTCGGACCTATGTGGACGGGCTCGACGACATTATGCGCGGAGGCATCCCCGAAGGGCAGGTGGTCCTCGTCTCCGGGCTCCCGGGAACGATGAAATCGTCCCTCACGTACTCGATCCTCTACCACAACGCCGTCCATGAAGGGAAGGGCAGCGTGTATGTGAGCCTCGAGCAAACGAGGGCGAGCTTGGAAGGCCAGATGGGGGGGATGGGGTTCGCGGAGTCCGCGGGCGAGGCCCGCGTCAGCGTCGCCGACCTAGCTTCCCTCAGGAAGCAACTGGGACGGGGTCGCGCCCCCGTCTGGCGGGACTTCCTCCGGCGCGCGGTCGAAACCCGCAGCAGGATCCGGCCGTTCGCGCTGCTGGTGCTCGACTCCCTCGAGGCCCTTGAGGTCCTCGGCGGCTTCCGGGAACCGCGGGCGGACCTGTTCGAACTCTTCGAGTGGTTGCGGGGTTTGGGCGCGACGAGCTTCGTGCTGACGGAGACGCCGCCGGAAAGCGTCCTGATGCCCGGGGATGCGGACCACGGGAACGACGCGGGCTACCTCGCCGACGGGATCATCCACCTCAAGATGCATCAGGTGAGCGACGTCACCATACAGAGGCGCCTCCGCGTCGTGAAGATGCGCGAGACCGCGCACGAGACGCACTACATGGCCCTTGTGTTGGAACACGGGAAGTTCAGTGTTGCTCCGGCGTTGAGCGTGTAGTCATGACGACGACCTTGCGGTGTTCCCGGTGCTCGACCTCGAACGCCCGTGAGAGGGTGCGATGTCGCGCGTGCGGTGCATTCCTGCGACGTTCCGGGATGGAGGCCGTCGGCCCGAAGTTCCGATCCGCGTCGGCACCGCAGACCTCCAAGAAGAGCAGGGCGACTCGGCTCGTGGTGGAGATGCAGGTACGCCGGGTCCAGGAGATGGAAGCGGCCGCGAAGCGCCGCCTGCACCAGTGGGAGAACCGCTTGATGGGCTGGGAGGTCGCCCTGGACCGACGCGAGAGAGCGTTGGGCGAACGGCAGCCGGAATCCGGGGCCTCTGCGGCACAGTCGGATAGGGAGCGTGTCGCGCCCGCGACCCTCGGACCGTGGCGAGGACCCGAACGCCTCCTGGGTCCCGTATCCCGAATCGCGACCCACATCCCGGGGCTCGACGGAGCCCTCCGTGGCGGCGTCCCCCGGGGTTCCGTGATCCTAATCGCGGGGGCGCCCGGGACGATGAAAACGTCCCTCGGGCTGTTCATCCTGGCGAGCAACGCCGTCTCGGATCTGCGGGGAAGCCTGTACATCACCTTCGGGGAACGCGCCGCCAGCCTTCTCCGGCAGATGGAGACCCTGGGTCTGGACCTCTCCCGGGCTGAGGGTCGCTTCGACATCCTCGATGCGACGCTCCTCGCACGCTCGGCTCGAAAGGGAGGGCGGGACTGGCTGAACGACCTGAAGGGGCGAGTGAACGAGCGCGCGGGAGATCGCCTTGAGCTGCTCGTCATCGACTCCTTGGACGCCCTAGAGGTCCTCGCGAAGTTCGAGAACCGGCGCGTGGAGCTGTTCCGGCTGTTCGAGTGGCTTCGCGACCTGAAGCTCACGTCGTTCGTGATCGCGGAGCGGGCGGACTTCATCATCCGTGGGAACGTGTTCCAGGGCCGGCACGACGAGGACTTCCTCGCGGACGGGATGATCCAGCTTCGCCTCCATCCCGTCACGGACGTGGAGATCCAACGCCGAATTCGGATCGTGAAGATGCGCGGGACGGCCCACGACACCGGCTACCTTGCCTTCAACGTGTCACCGGGGAAGGAGTTCGAGGTGGCCCCCGCCATCGGCGCGTGAGGTGAGACGCTGCGCGCGTTCGTCCCCACGTACATCCGAGGGCTCGACGACGGGCTCGGCCGAGGCATCCCGAAGGGTCAGGTCGTCCTGATCCGAGGCGCCGCCGGCACGATGAAGTCCTCCGTCGCCTACTCAATCCTGTACCACAACGCACAGAAGGGCATCCGAGGACTCTACGTGACCGTCGAGCAGGATGCGGCGGCCTTCCTTTCCCAGATGGCGACCTTGGGGCTGAAGCCAGCCCTCGTGTCGGACCACCTCCCCGTCCTCGACCTCGGTCGCGGCCGCGAGCTCCACGAGAAGCTGGCCAAGAAGCTGAAGGATTGGACCCGCAGCCCCGTGGAGCGGCCGATGACTGCGCTCCTGAAGGCGAAGGTCTCGCAGCTTCGGCGGGAGTTCGGATTCGAACTCCTCGTCATCGACTCATGGACCGCGTTGATCCTGCTCCTCGAATTCGAGGACCTGCGACGCGAGACGTTCGACCTGTTCGAGTGGCTCCGCTCGCTCGGCTGCACGACGTTCGTCATCGCCGAGGAGGCCGAGGGGGAGGAAGGGCTGGAGGAGGAGTTCCTCGCGGATGCGATCTTCCGCCTCCGGCTCGAGGCCGTGACGGACGTGTCCTTCCAGCGGCGGATCCAGTGCTCGAAGATGCGATCCGCGAACCATAGCAGCGACTTCTTCACGCTCGTCTTCGAGAACGGCTTCTTCGAGGTCGCGAAGGCCATCTCGTAGGGGGGGAACCATGGCATCATTCCGGACTCGCGAGTGGACGATTCGATACGTGCTCCTGTTCCTGATCTCGGTCGTCCTCGTCGCGGGGTTCTGGTTTCATGGTACCTTCTATGAGCTCGGGCTGTACCCGCTGCTGTTGGTCGGAGGGCTCGCGACG
>Ga0209641_10003092_pt1 | contig 14016 bp, 26 predicted proteins | sample RifCSP16_1_FD_184022 | JGI IMG/M metagenome (GOLD analysis project Ga0209641, IMG submission 184022) | Soil microbial communities from Rifle, Colorado - Rifle CSP2_sed 16_1 (SPAdes) (version 2) | ecosystem: Environmental > Terrestrial > Deep subsurface > Rock core/Sediment | place: Rifle...
GTTACAAACAACACTGCCAGGACAGTTGCGCGGGACTATCTACGGCCTGTTTAGCTACTGCCTCACGTTGAAGATGGCAACTGGCGAACAAGGGAGGATGATGCGATGCGCTGAAACTCAACTGACACCGAACGCTGTATCGAAAGTGCGTGCGCCGTTGTCGCAGCAGCCGAAAAAGGCTATTCTTTATGACTTAGCGAGCGCGGATCGGGGCATTGACTACTTAATCAAGGAGTTGAAATTGGAGGGCGTATGAAAGTGTGGGTGTGGCGAGATTATTCTAACCAGGTTCAGGTTTCTCCTAAAGACCCTTTAATAACCTTCAATGAAAGGACTTTTTACGACCATGTTGAAGCTATTTCCCTGTGCTTCAAATTTGCCCGCCGTGTATTTCCAAACGTGAAATTTGGCACGTCTCCCAAAGTGTTCGAAGTGACTGCTAAGGAGGTCAAGTAACATGGTTGGCGAAACAATGAATAATGACTACTTTGGTGACGGTGATTTGGCTGACGCGGAAAATCTTCCTGAAGGGCCTCGGTACATTGGCTATGTGTCGCGGGTGGACACGGCGCAGTCTGAGCCTGGCACGTATCGTAAGTTGAATAAGCCTCTCAAGGACGGTCGTAACGAGGTTCCACAGATTGACGTGGACATTACGGCGCTGGGCAAGGTCGGTGAAGGCAAGTTCGACGCAGATTTGAACTACTATCGCACAAGCAGCTTGAACTTCTGGATCGGAAAGGAAGATCGCATTGGCCGGCATTCACTGGCGCGGCTGATTCGTGACGCGGCTGGCATTGATGAAGAGACGTTGAAGACCACGCCGATTCGTGAAGCCGTGACGAAGCTTGAGAAGTGTTACGTCACGTTCGAGGTGAAGCATCGTAAGTTTGATACAAAGTCTGGTGGTGAAGGCGTGGCACAAGACTTCAAGAAGATCAAACCGGCTACGACGGAAGAGATTGAGGCAATTCAGTAGAGCCAGATAAGCATGGGGCTTCGCTGGTGGTCTCCGGGTCGCAATCCCGCGCTGGCTACTGAATAGGCTATGCCCGGCCTTGGCAGGCAAGACAGGGCCACGTAGTCACCTGCCTTCAATTTGAATTAGCTAGCTAGGCGTGTAAAAGAGGACGCGACAAAACTGAGGACTGCGGAAATCCTCAGACAAATCGTGCGCTGCCGCAGCAGAAACCGGGTACATTGATACTCGGCACGCTTATTTTCTTCTGGAGGTATGAATGTTGAGGCTGATTCTAGTCTTATCTATAGTGCTAATGATAGTAGTGGGTACTGCGATAGGACTAGACGTAGCGCGAATCAATGAGCTTCGTGCTGAAGAGCCGTCAAAGATACGAGTCATTGACAAGTTTAAGGCGTGGAATAAGGTATATCATGAAAAATAACCATCTTACCGCTGAAGAATTACGGCGCAGAAAGCAGGCTGAACGGCCAGTTTATTCAGATGCACAACAGGCATATCTTCCTAGTGATCTTCCTAAAGTATGGATTCAGTGTGATAACTGTCACCAGTTAGGCTGGATTGATCTATACACTGGCCTGTGTATTGGATGTGGAAGTGACGAGCAAGGTATTCTAATATGAGAATCTCGCGTGGGCGGTCACGGCACGGGCATAACGTTCAACAAATAGTCTGCTCAGCATGTGCGGCAGAGTTGCCAGCACAACTGCATGGCACACTTTATAAAATGCCCAACACTGACATTTATCTCTGCGAAACCCATCAAATTGTGTCAGGCTGGAGGCCGCCCACGCCTGATTTTGGTCGCGCAATGGTTAAGGCACAGGAGAAGCTCCATGCAGAGCGAGCTAGCGGAGTGTCCGTTCGGTAATCCTCAGCACTGTGAGGACGAAGAAGGGATTGTGTACTGTGACGCCTGCTGGGATGCAATGATGCCAGATTGGAAAGGGTATGATGATATGGGCGTAACTGCTCGTGGCCTTGTTGTTTGTAAAGAGTACACTGAGCGAGAGCTTCAAGCGGAACGACCTGCTTATTCTGACGCACATAAAAGGTACCTTCCTGAACCGGAAGAACAATGATCCCAGCAGAATCATTAGGGGAAAGTTTAGGGTCTGCTATTGGGCTCTTAGGATTCATTACGCTTTGGGGCGTGCTAGCCTTCGTGTTATTCGTGCGAGCGTGGAGGAACCGTAAATGACTGATTTCGTTGGGTTTGGCAAAATACCACGCCTATTTCGTGACATTGTAATCACCGAGAAAATTGACGGCACAAATGGTTGTATCTACATTCTAGAGGACTCTGAGCAACGTATGCTTGTAGGCTCCCGGACCCGCTGGATCACTCCCGAGGCTGACAACCACGGCTTTGCAAAATGGGCCAATGAGAACTACCTTGAACTGAGAAAGCTCGGTCCTGGGCGGCACTTTGGCGAATGGTGGGGCCAAGGCATTCAACGGAACTATGGCCTCAAAGAGAAACGATTCAGTTTGTTCAATGTTGGAAAGTGGAGTGATCCCGCACTGCGTCCTGCGTGTTGTCATGTTGTTCCTGTAGTTATGGAGTGTGGATTTGACTCTCGTGACATCAAAACAGCAATAAATAGTTTACGGGCGTTTGGGAGTTTGGCTGCCCCTGGATTCATGCGTCCTGAAGGCGTAGTAGTATATCACAAAGCAGGTAATGTACTGTTCAAAGTGACCCTTGAAAAGGACGATGAATGGAAGGGACATGGATCGCAGACATAAGTGGAAGGCGATAAAGCGTAGTAAGTACACAACACGATATGTTTGTCGTGTTTGCAGTAAACGCGATTCAAAGGTCCATGATGTTTCAGGGAAGCTCGGTTATTATTTGAAACGTGTATATACTCCAGCAATCAAAAAAATGTTATTTGCTGAAACTTCTCTAACGAAACACTTTGTCCCACTGAAAGTCAATGACAAAGAAGCTATCTTTAACACTAAAACCAGAAGCGTGTAAGGGTTGTCCTTGGTACGGTGATGGCACAGGGTTCGCGGCAGATGAGATAAACGAAGGCGCGGCCATTACGTTCATGGGTGCGCGGCCTGACGAGGCGGCTGAGGTCAGTGGACAGCCATTCACCGGGCGCACTGGCAAGATGATTGAGGCTAATATTGGGAAGTATGGTCTTAGGAGAAGCGATGCTAACTGGTGCAACGTTACTCGCTGCCGGTACAAGCACAGTAATGACAAGCCTGCTTCTTACTATGACGCTGCTTTGTTTTGCGGTAACGCTCATGGTCGGCCTGATTTCTCGCGTGCTAAAGTGGTGGTTCCGCTAGATGACGAAGCCCTGATGATGGTCGCAGGGCTCAACGACGTGGAGATATGGCGTGGTAGCCCTATTGTTCCTGATGCTGGGCTTGCTCGCGGTCAGTTTGTCCTGCCTACTGTACATCCTTCTGCGATATTTTCCAAGCCGCGACTCAGATCGGCCAGTAAAGGTGATTTCGGACGAATTTATACGGCGTCTCGATTTGGAGCCAGGGCGTTTGAATATGTGGATGAGTTCTATCCCGCATGTGAACCAGAAGGGTTTCTTGGGTTATGTGGACAGAGGTTCGCTGATCCTAACGGAACCGTATCACTCGATATTGAGACGAACAAAGCCAAGCCCATTGACGCAAAACTGCGAATCTTTGGAATCGGGTGGGCAGCGGACAAAGCTACGAACGTAGCGTGGGAGGCGTTGAGTGATGCTAACTGCAATCACCTTAAGCGATTGGTACAAGAAGCTAAGTGTCGCTTTGTTACCGCGACTCCGTTTGACTATACAGTTCTATCGAAGTACGGCTTCAAATTCAATTGGGATAGATGCCACGACCTCACGTTATTACACTCTCGCTTTGACATTGAGTTACCTCATACGGTAGCATTCATCGCCTCAACCTGGACCTATCGAAAGTTCTGGAAGTGGCTCAGTGACAGTGAACCGTACTACTACAACTGCCTCGACTGCGCCGCTGAGTGGGAAGCGTTTACGAAGCTCGAAGCGCATTGTAAGGCGAGGGACCAAGAAGTCCTGACGTGTTACGAAGATGACAGGGCACAAATACGAACGGCTGTGCATGTTCACTTAGCAGGAATGCCACAGGACCATGAGACGTTTAAGTCTGAGAAGAAGCTGTATGAAGTACTGCGTGATGACCTTCAGACGAAGTTAGTAGCAGCGTTTGAGAAACCGAAAGGAGAGGCACCGCCGTCATGTCCAGTGCACAAGAGGTACTCAGGGAAAACATCATTGAAATTACGAAAGAACGAGACCACCATTTGTACTGGATGCGCTTCTATGAGGGATTTCTGGCTGGCCTCAAGGCCGCTGAAGCTACGCAGCCACAAGCAAATGATGGCACTGTTGGAGAGCGAAGGCAAGAAGATTCCGTACAGCCGAAAGCACAAAAGAGTGAGTTTCGACAAGGCGGCAGTGAAGAGTATAGCGACAACGTATCAGGACGCGCGGCTGTTCAGCCTGTTGGACTTCAGACAACGGGACAAAGTGGCTACCACCTACTTCGCGGAAGCGAAAGTCTCTCCAAAGACGAACCGTGTCCATGCGAGCTATCACATGCACAGTGCGATGCACCGATGGCACAGCACGGACCCGAATCAACAGCAAGTGTTGAAGCCGCAACGCATTGTGACAGAGAAGACAAGCGCAGAGGAAGCAGCAAGGCTCGCTGCACTTGTTACTTCTGCTGGGCTGGCAATCAATCTATATGAGCCTCATGGACCCAGGCGAGCATACGTTACAGGACCAGGAAGAACATTTCTTGCATTCGACGCTGACGGGTTACACTACAGAATTGCTGGAGTTCTTAGCGGTGATCCTTTTATCTCTACTACTTTAGAGCGGTATGATCGAGAAGCGAGGTCTGAATACAAGCCGCATATTGTGAACTGTTGCGCGTTGTTCAAGGTAAGTACTGACCAAGCAATTCAGTGGATGCACGATGAAGCCTCACAGTACACGTTTGCGAAGAACTTTATTTATATGCTGTTGAATGGTGGTGATACAATGGCGCTGCTTCAGGCAGCGGTCAGTGCTAAGCTGGACCTTGACTTCAAAGAAACTGAGCGGCTCAAGAACAACTGGCTTGAGAGCGCGTGGAAGTTCCGAGACTGGCGGGCAGGACTATTGCAGCAAGCAGAGGCTACTGGCGCTATCACACTGTATCGAGGCAGGCGACGAAGGTACTACGGCCTGCGTTGGAAAGATGGCAAATGGAACACTGGACCAGAAGAGATCAAGGCAATTTATAACCACCCGCTGCTTGGAACTGAAGTCAGTTATGTGAATCCACGCTTAACGAAGGTGATGGATTTCGTGGAGGCGAATGAAGGATGGCTACTCGTGTTACTAAGTCACGACGGGTTCATGCTAGAGGGCTTAGAGGGCGAATCATTAAAGCAGGCGGAAGCCCAGCTTATGCCGGTATTGACAGCGCCCATGCTCCTAGGCCCTGGGAAAGTGTTAAAAGTCCCTTGGACAGCGAAGACAGGGAACTGCTGGGCGACGTTGGATACACTGTCACTAACGGACGTGTAATGTGTAGACAGTGCCGATACTGGTATCCTGAAGAATGGAAAGGATGTAGACGATGCAAAAGTTAGTGTTTGCGTATGGTGAGGATTGGGAAGCTATGTATATTGGTGATAGGTTAGTATTGGAAGGGCACTCCTTAGCTTGGCAGGACGTGTTAGCAGAACTCGGCCTGAGCTATGAGTGGATTGAAGTACCAGGCACTATAGACGATGCCATTCCTGAAACATTGACACAACTGAAAGCAGATTTAAGGAGGCAACATGAGCCAGAATAACGGGGGACCGGCGTTTCCAGTAGCAGACTTATCAAAAACACAAGCGCCAGGTATGTCCCTCCGCGACTGGTTTGCGGGGCAGGCGCTTAAAGGGATGTTATCTTCTCCTCCTTTAACAGATAGAACTAAAGTTGATAAAGATAAGTGGGCTAATATAGCTTTTATGTGGGCAGAGGCTATGTTGAGAGCACGAGAACAGCATGAAGCGTGAGTACATTGAACTCAAGCTCTATGGTGAAACTGTGGCAACTGTGATAGTGTTGCCAACGTGGACGCGAACGTTGACTATCACAAAGCCTATATGGACTCGTGACGAGGCATTGCTTCTTGTTGATTGGCTCAAAGAACATATGACACCACTAACAGGGGGAGTAGATGTTTAACGATATAACATATCGAGACTTTTGTAGTTCAACATGCTTGCCGCAGTGTGATAATGTGCCATATCTTACACTTGGTTTGAACGGTGAGGCTGGGGAAGTTGCTGAAATTGTGAAGAAGGGGCTTAGAAGTGAAACGCCAGTAAATAGAGAGGAACTTCTAGAAGAACTCGGTGACGTATTGTATTATCTCACGCGGATTGCTGACAAGTTTGAATTTACTTTATCAGATGTTTCCATAGCAAACCGGCGGAAACTCATTGCGCGTATTAAAGAAGGACGCCTTGTTAGTTGACAGCGACGTGTGACTTGTGTTATTGTCGAGGTCGCAAGGAGACAATAATGAGCATATCAGACGGGCCTAGTGGAACTAAACACAGATGTCACATTGGCACAATGCGTACATTTGACACAGGTGCCACACGGGACACTGACGAAGGCAAGCCTGATTACCGAGGATATTTGTCACCTGCCGCGCTGAAACGTTTTGGGCAGTACATGACTGAGCATCGTAAACAATCTGACGGAGGATTGCGTGCGAGTGATAACTGGAAGAAAGGCATCCCACCCATTGAGTACACTAGCTCCTTACTTCGCCATGTCTTTGATGCATGGGATATGTATGAAGAAGCCGAATACAGTCTGGAAGCTATCGCTGCTTCGAAGGAATGGCAGGACTTACTCTGCGCAGTGTTGTTCAATGTGCAAGGCTTAATTCACGAAACACTGAAATTTGAACCTCCTCGAAGAGTGGCGGGGTTTACGAAATGAGAAAACTCTACGAGAACCGCACGTTCCACGTCATTCAAGACTTCAACGATCAGCCTGAAGGACGATATTGCGTGTTTGTTCACGACTTGTTCGGTGACAGAGTTATTATTAATTGTGATCGAGTTGACATTACACCGTCAGCAATCATTTTGAAGCGAGACAGCGAGAAACTGAACGAAACTGCTGGAATCATGGTTGGAGTCATACCAGTCGAGAGCGTGTGGGGCGTAATTGCGAAGGACCGTGTCATTCACATGACCGGACGTGAATGGGAACAATATAAGATTGACGAAGCTGAGAATCAGGCTGCGCTGTTCAAGGAACAGTACGGGTCTGACAAACTGATTAGTGTAATTATGCTCCCTGACGGACGGCAACTTCGTCTGCCTGTAACTGACGAACAGAAAGCTGCGGTAAAGGCTGCGGAGGAGGCAGAAGTGAAGAAGGAACCTGAAGTCTCTAATGGCCAGTATGGCGTTGCTCGAACACATATTTAGAGGTTATGATGCCTTATAAAGCACGCTCCTGTGAAGTTTGTCAGACATCTTTCACGCCTCCGCATCGGGCTACGATTCTTTCAGTGGGTGATAATCACCTGAGACTCTGTGCTCAGTGCCGCCGTGAAGTAAAGCATGTGATACTCAAAGAGCCTCATGTCAGTGAGACACCGATACGACATAATTTGTCGGCCCCACTGACACAAATTGTCATGGACCTTGAGACTTGGGGACTTGATCGTGGGTGGGGTGTGACACTTGTGGCATCGTTTCTTATCCACGGCGGGATTGATGGGCCAGTTAAGAGAACACTCACACTACGAGACTATGCACCTTGGAGGTGTGGCGTTCGGAGCAATGACAGCGAGCTTGCAAAGGAAGTCTTTGATATTCTCAAGACAGGCCAAATCGTGTACGCGCATAATGGGGACTACTTTGACATTCGATGGTTGAGGACTGTGGCACTGAAGTACGGGTTTGAAATGCCGCGGCTGAAGCTCATTGATCCAGCGCAGATTGCGCGAAAGAAGTATCTTGTTGGGCGTAATAGCCTGGAATCAATGGCGGATTTCATCGGCACGCCGAAGCTGGGCATTGAGAAGATGCACATTACTCCTGACGTATGGCGTGGGGCGTTGCTAGACAACGACAATGATTGCTGGTTACAGTTAGTTGCGCGGTGTGAAAGCGACGTGGAATTGCTGAACTATGTCGCATCGGCTGTCACTGGCGACGTTGGGATGATTGATTACCAAGGGAGTGCTAGGGGATAACTACCATGCTCTGTCCCTACTGTGATGTTGAAACTACGCCGGCAGGGGACGGTTGGACTGTCTGTGAAGAATGCGGGTGGTCAAACGATAGTGACTTAGTGCCGTATGAAACTGAGCCAGTGGATAAGTACATTGAGCGTATTGGGAAGAAACGACGGAGGGTATATGAGTAAAGCCAGTGAATTTATGCTCGCGCATGATTCGTATTTAGCTGCTGCGCGGCCTGAGTTAAAGACTCCTAGATGCAAATTCTATGTCACTGATGAAGGTAAATTAGGTGTAGATGGATTTGAACTGGAATTGGACTATTTTCCGGCTCTTCAACAGTGGGTCAAAGATACGTTCGATGTTTAGGAGGGGCTTGTGATTATACCGTTTCCAAACAAGAAATATCAAATCATTTATGCTGATCCTCCGTGGAATTTTAATTTCAATAAACGAAACGGCCTGAGTGATAAAGCAAAGTCTAGACTTTATCCAACAATGAATGCTGATGAGCTTAAAAGCCTTCCTGTCAGTAATTTAGCAGAAGATAATGCTATTCTTTTTCTTTGGGTAATGAACTCAGAATTACCTCTTGCATTAGAGTGTATAAATCTTTGGGGATTTACCTACAAGACAGTAGCCTTCTTTTGGGTAAAAACGACTAAAAATACTTTTCACTTCGGAGGTGGTAACTGGACTCGTTCTAATCCAGAAATCTGTTTATTAGCGACTCGCGGGCAAATAAAAAGGAAATCAGCTTCAGTTAGAAATCTTGTTGTTTCTCCGTTACGAGAACATTCAAGAAAACCAGATAACATACGAGAAAATATAATTGAATTAGTCGGAGACCTATCTAGAATAGAACTTTTCGCTCGCCAGAAAACAGAAGGCTGGGATGTTTGGGGAAATGAAGTATGATTATCTACCTCATAGGGTCCTTGAGGAACCCTGAAGTGCCAAAGGTTGCAGCGTATTTGCGTTCGTTGGGCCATGAAGTCATTGATGATTGGTACGCTGCGGGTCCTGAAGCTGACGATTACTGGCAGAAATATGAACAATCCCGAGGCCGCACGTACAGAGAAGCACTACACGGCCTGCACGCTGCTCATGTGTTTCATTTTGATGACCATCATCTCACACGGGCAGATGTAGGCGTTTTGTTACTGCCGGCAGGTCGGTCTTGTCACATTGAGTTCGGGGTGATCCGAGGACAAAAGAAGCCAGGATACATTGTGTTAGGAGGGAACTACGACCGTTTTGACGTGATGTATCGGTATGCGACTGGAGTTGTTGAACGTGTTGAGGAATTAGAGGAGTTTTTAGGATGAGAGTCTATGTAGCAGGTCCAATCACGCTTGGGGACTATCCAACGAACATAAGGAACGCAATTAATGCGGGATTGGAATTGCTTAAACTTGGCCACTCACCATATATACCACATTTGGATTTCTTACTAGTGCTCATTCAGCCTATGTCATTTGAACAACTGCTTGAATGGGATAAGAACTGGCTACTGCTTTGTGATTCACTACTCCGCTTGCCCGGTGAAAGCAAAGGCGCTGATATTGAGGAAGCTTTTGCAAGGGAACATGATATTCCAGTGTATTATTCAATTCAAGCACTTACTAATGGTCAAGGTGCCAATTAATGTGTTCATCCAGTTTCATTTCAACCGTTTTAATTGCACCAGCTAAGTCTTCTTTAAGGTGCCGCAGATGATTACTAATGATGCGCCAAACGACGAACAGCAAACCAACACCACTGATAAGGTCGCCAATGCTGAAGGCCCAAAAGTTGTTCACAAGCTGCCTCGTAGTATTCGCTTAGGAATTGAGCATGTTGTTAAGGTGAAACTCGTTACGCCTGCAACAATCAAAGCCGTCTCTCCAGGCGGCCACGAACTTGACGGCATGTGGGATGACGTGAATAAGTTGATCTACGTGGACAAGACGCTCTCACTTGAGGATCAGTGGGAGACCTTGCGGCACGAACTGCTACACGCAATCATTGACATTGACCACGAAGTTCGGATCACCGAACCTTCCTAAAGTGTTTAATACACTACTTGTAGTGTCAATTCTTGTTGTTGCGTTACTTCTATCTGAAAAACCACCATCGAGTGGGTACCGCTTTTAGTGCTTCGTAGATTCCTACCCCACCAGCCGCCGCTCCTAGTGCTGTTTCCTTTGGCCGCCGCTCCGCTGTAATATCTGCCGCAGTCTGCGCCCCCGCTGGAATCGTATAAGGAGGCGTCCCAGCGTATCGTCTGCCAATTTTATTACGCAGGAATGACACAAAGCCGCCACTACTTTCAAGGGGAAGGTCTTTTGCGCCAAGTTCACCGCCACGAAGGACAAGGTTAGAGAGGTCGTTAAAAACATCTTCGCCAAGAGCTTGGCGCATTTTTTCTCGGTTCTTTGAGAGATATGATCCAAGGGAGGGAAGGTCAAGCGTTGGTCCCTTTGGACCGCCGGCCATAACGCCAGGACTGCGAAGCATTGAAAGATATGTGCTGCCTTTCTTGAAGGTTTCGCGGGCGGCAGAGTACATCCTTCCTGCTCCTGGTGAAATGATGGCAGGATCGCTGAGGTTAATGCCGAGTTCGTCAAGAATTTCGCCTCGAAGGGCACGAGCGTCCATTCCTTGAGCAGTTCGTGTAACGACGTTTGCTTTTGTGCCGCTGTAGCCTTTTGGCCCGAGCTTAGAGATTTCTTTCAAAACTTCTCGAAGCGGAAGCGGGTTTTCGTCCAGTGCTGGCACAAGAACTTCAACGTCTCCGTACTTAGCTTCTAAGGCTTTGAAAGGCTCACGAAGCCGCCCAACACCAGCCTTTTCACCGAAAGCCATTTCGCCAAGCTGTGCTGGAGTCCGTGCGCCTCCGATTTCAGGTACAGTTTTCTCAATGTGTTCACCGATACGGGCTGTGTGAAGGCGTTGCAAGTGGCCCTTACGTGTCAGGCGTGCAAGTTTGGATAGTCCTGAACCAACCCCTTCAGCGAACAGTGCTGCAAGTCCGCCTTCTACTGCCCCTTGACCTGCGCCTTCTTCGGATAAAGCCCCGCCAATTCCACCGCCGACAATGCCTCCAGCGATTCGGGTTCCAGCAGCCTTAAGTCCTTTCAAACCTGCGTTCGCAGCAAGCCTTCCAGTACCACCTGTCAAGAGCATAGCAAGGGCTTGTACCTCATTTTGTGGAACGACAAACTTAGCGAAAGGGCGAAGATTTTCTTTCATTCCAGCGACATCTGCGGGAGTGATGTTTTCAACTGGCTCAATAGGAATCTCAGTGCCAGAAACGCCAGCACGCGCCATTGCAGCACTGGTTTCTGCGAGTCCGCCAGAGAGCCAGTCTGTCAAGTCTGTCATAGATTGCTTGAAAGGAGTCTTTTGTGCAGGACGTGTTTCTTGGATTTCTTTCCCAGGCCACTGCATTTCTTCAGTACCAGACCAGTCAGCCATGTTATCTCCTGAACTTTCGCCCGTCAGGTGTTTGGTAAACTGTCCCTGGCGGGAGTGCGGCTGCTTCAGCGGGGGTTTTTACAGTTCTCATACCGCCAAGTTGTGTTTTTGCGGCTGTCCCTGGAGGCAGTTTTCGTCCGGGTGTCGTTGAAACTCGAACAACATCATCCATCATCGCACCGATTTCGTATGCGAATCGTCTCCACGCAGGCTCGAAGACAGCAGGTTCGTCTGTCAGGTTGAAGAGTAAGGCAGTAAGACGGCGGTACTCTTGCTCGTTGATCTGTGCACCAGAACGCGCACGGAGGAGCATATCAGACACGTCAAGGACGCCCTTGCGGAAGGTCGCTTCTTCGGGTGTGATGTCGCCAAAGAACTGACGGACAGCGCCAGCGAGACCGCCCGGAGTATAGTTCCAGGTCTCGTCAGTAGGATGACCTTCTTGGCTTTGGACGGCTTGTTGCATCGTACCAAGGAAAGACTGGAAACCCTTACCAACGAAAGCAGGCCGATAAAGTTGTCCGACAAGTGAAGTTTGGCGATCTGCACCAGAAAGCATTTCCCATTTCGGTTTGCTCGGGCCTTGTAGACCTTGACTAATCAGATTAGCTATGTTTTGTGCATATTTAACTGCGCCCATGCCAGGGAGGACTAAGCCAGGTTCCCCAGGAACAGGAACCGGAGCTAACTTACCGGCTATTCCTTCTTTTCCTCGTTCAAAGGCTTCATTTCCGGCACGCCCGCTCCGAAGATCGGTGAGTTTAGCCGCTGCTTTGAGTTGCGCGTCAGGTCGAGACAACCCATCGTCTTGCATAAACTTATTGACCCACGCATCATACGTCTGTGTTTCTGCACTGACTCCAGGGCGTGCACCTGTAGGCTTCCCAGGCATCTGGCCTGTCTCAAGGAAACTTTCTAACATTTGCAAGTTTGCAAGTTGCTGCATTCGTTGAGCGTCGGGGTGCGTCAGTAGTTGCTCAGTAAGCCCCTGCTTTACAAGTTCAAGTTGCCCAAGCTGCGTTCCGCGCTTAGTGGCAGCAATCGCGCCAGGTGTTGTCTCAAATTCTTGGGCATTTGGATAACGAACACTCGATCCAGGAGCGAATGTCGTTGGATCAAATGGGCGAGGACCGGGTTGTGGGCCAGTGAAAGATGCTTGGCCTTCTGGCGTTTCAATCGTTGTCGTTTCACCAACCTTTTTACGCTTCCAGGTTGGATTGATACCGAACAATTCAAACTCAGGTTCTGGCGCTGGGGCATCATACGAGCCAAAAATATCAGGCATAGTTATCTTCCTGTCACGGCTTTTGCGGCAAAGAGAACGGCAGTATATTCGTCCATACCGTTTTTACGCGCCGTGTCCACAGCCCGTTTATACGATTCAATACGCGGATCAGAAAGGCCGGTGCGTTTCCACATAGCTTGTATTCGACGGAGTTCTTCCACTGCTGGGTGAGATTGAACGAAATCGTCGTCTTCTGGACGTTGAGTTTCGTTTTCCATTAGCTGCTCCTACCTTAACAACGATGATTCAGCAACGAGGCCAGCATTTCGGCGCTTGTAGTAGTCTAAGTTAGCGTCTTCATAACTAGTCCGGTGCCAAGGTGTTGCGGCACCGCTGACACCGCTGCCGCCTCCGCCGATTCCGTAACTAGGCTGGTTCATTTGAAAACCGCCAAATTGGCCCCGTCTATCAGCAGGATTGTCCTGTACAGACTCCTCAGTTGTCGTTGAACCTCTTCCAAGCATACCCGTCAACTGTCCTGCTATTCCAAGCCTGTTTTGGACTTTTTGTTGTTCATTTTGGAGCCAGAGGCGCATAAAATCAGAACCGCGTTCACCGGCAAGCTGTTGCATTTTCCATGCTTCGTTGCCAGCGCCAGGAGCAACCCCGCGAACAGCACTGTCACGAGCAAATTGACGGCGGCCAGCTTCCATGGCGGGGTCTAATACGCTTTGCTTCCACTGGCCACTGAGCGCAGCGGATTCAATGCCTGTAGGCAAGCCTGTATAAGCGGCAGCGTATTTCTGGAGATTTTCAGGTGTCACTTCTCCTTGTGTAGTGCTAGTCCGTGTGCTTTTGAGCTTCTTGAGATACTGAGGAGTACCCCACTGGCTCTGCCCTTCCAAGCTCGTGTCCATTCCGTGAATGTCAAGTGCCATTGTGATCTCCTAACGAAAAAAAGCAATAATGAAACGTCCAAGCGGAGTATCTGACTTAAAATATGCAGTCGTATCTGTCCAGGCAGTTGTTCCTTTGTAGAGCCTCGCATTAATATAAGTACGCGCAATGAAAGCATCTATAGGAATTGCCTGTAAATCGTGCGTCA